>Ga0181612_176534_pt1 | contig 18865 bp, 17 predicted proteins | sample HoacroProtozoa21_FD_119630 | JGI IMG/M metagenome (GOLD analysis project Ga0181612, IMG submission 119630) | Hoatzin crop microbial communities from Cojedes, Venezuel. Combined Assembly of Gp0051906, Gp0051904, Gp0051908 | reverse complement strand
TGCCGCTGCCACAGCACACATCATCTCGGGGAGTAGCCCAAGCCCCCCGGGTGGAGGGTCCCTGGGCAGCCGGTGCTGCGGGGGGCTCGAGCATGGCCTCTGGGTACAGCCTGTGGGGACAGGGACATGGGGCACCCCGGGCAGGAGGGACTGCTGGCTGGGGCTGGCACATCTTCAACATCACGGGGTGCTCTGTGCTTTGGGGTGGCTCTCGGTAGTGTGCACAGCCATGGTCCTGTGTCTCAGTGCCCACCCTGCTGCTGCTCATCCCCCCGGGGTGCCACTGCTGCCGCTGCTGTGCCGCCGATGCATAGCGGCCAGGCTTGGTGGGAAATCTGCTTCCTTGTGATGCCTCTGGGACAGGAGTCGAGACCTGCTGCTCACTTAGGAAGACCCGTGCAATGCCCCCACCACACACTCAGCGGGCGGCAGGTTACTGGAAGGTGTTTAATTGGGCCTTGTATATACGTGCGTGGCTCTCTAATTTCAGGTCCTCTCCTCCAGAAGCTGCCAAGTGATGCATCAGAGGCAAGAAAAGTAGCTGCTGAACATCAGACATTAAACAGACAAACGTTAAGCTGGTAATGCGATGGCAAGCGCTGAAAAGGCAGGTGCTAAAGAGAGGAGCAGCTCCGGGGGAAAACTGAAATTAATTCCTCCGGAGCAGCTAAGACCATTTGTTTATTAAAAAACACACATCTACACACGCATGAGAGGGTGTTGTGGCCAAACACAAGCTCACGCCACTCCCATGGCCGAAGGTTAAGCTGTAAGCTGGCCAGAAGCAGCGTGAGCGGAGCAGCAGCACTCCCCTGCTGCTGAGCCAGCTGGAGCCCAGGCGGGTGGGAGAGGGGCTCGGACCCTGCAGTGCTCCTGTCTTTGGGACTCGGGAGCGGCTGTGCCCTGGGAAGGGGTCCTCCAGGGTGTCTCTTTTTATAACTGAACATTTACAATATACCAAGCCAGAGAGCAGAGATGCGTGTTGCACTTAAGGTATGCAGGAGGCTGAGTTGTGTGCATAATTGTTCTCAGGACTGAAGTAAAAGTTTGACCCTGTCTCCATTTCTGCCATGACAGGAGAGCTCGGATACATGTCCTCTAACGATGCTATGTGTCAGAATTTCTTAATGACGCTTTCCCCTCTAATATCTGTTTAATTTGCCCCCTCTTCTGTAGATTACTCCCTTTTTACATCCCTCCAAATAAAGAGCGTTTAGTTAGGGGGAAGAAAAGATTCCCATTGAAGAACTAAGAAAAGCACTGGATTAATTCTCTGCCTGCAGCTAAACTGAAAGTTCATCTCCTAATAGGCCATTTCAAAGCAGTTAGATTTACTCTTTTAGACTAACCATACTGTCTGAACAATATTTTATGCCTTTGCTAAAATGTAATAGGCTAGAGAGACAACTCAGATGTCAAGAGTAGATAGTGCTGTCAAAGTAATTTGTCTTGGGTAATAGATAGGCTGACATGACTTTGAAATATTCTGAGAAAAAAATCATTCCCCTTTTGAATGGTTGGTCTCTTTCCCTTTAAAAAGCCAAGACTGTATTATTTAAATCGTGTCTATTGGAAAGTCTTTATTTTCTGTGAAAATAACATTGGTATTGCCCGTGATGGGGACATGGCACAATGGGACTTTGCAGTGTTTGATAAGGGAATTAGGCGACGCCAGCATGGTACTCCCAGAGCATCCTCAGACCACACTTTGTAGCATCTCCATGCTGCCAGCACTCGGGGGAGTTTGGGAATGGATTAAAAAAGTCAAACCCAGTGCTCTGGAAAACAGCAATGGTGCAACTGATTTCAGCAGAGATGCTCTTTGGTCAAGGTGTCTCGAAGTTTCCTAAGGACTGTGACACTGGCAGTTGTGCTTCTCCAGCATTAACCCTTTAGATCAAAAATGGTACTAAATCACAGAGGTAATTACCAAAGAAGTGTCAGTAACCTTCTCAACACAATGTTTGTCACAAGCCTCTCCACAGCAGGAATGTCATTGTTACTGTTTATAAGCTTTTTGAAGCTTTTACCAGCTTCCTCATAGATAGTCAGCAAATACAGGTATAGTTAAGGGCTACAGATGACCTGTTATCTGGTCTTGTCATTTGTCCAAATGTGCTGGAAGAAAGGCTTAACTTAGTTCTTTTGCTAAGAATCTATATATGAGGACTTAGAAAAAGTCAGAAAAATCTTAAGAGAATTCATTGACTTGTGTTAAAAAGATAAAAAGAAATTTGGTAGGGTCTTCTTTTGCAGAGCACAGAGTAGGTAAGATTATTAGTGTTTACTTGTCCCTTCACACCACTGTGCTGGGTAAAAGAAGAGTTGAGGAAGGAGCCAAGTACATTTGTGTTCCCTTTAAAGCCTGTTTCCACTGCAGGTGTAAATGGCACCAGCTAGCACAGCTGATGATCGCCGCGTTTGGCATCTTCCCCAGTGCTGCGCTCTGCTCTCTCCCGGGCTTGTGCTGAGCTGTCTCGAGGCTGGAAGTGTTCTGCCAGGGCGTGGGTAGGGTCAGAGTATTATCTGTCCATGGGGATGGAGATCAGTCCTGCCCCAGGCTCGGAGTCTGGACCATCTCAGTCATGCCATTGATGAGGCACCTCTTCAAAGGCACAAAAAGGCCTACAAGTCAAAATAAAATAGCACGACTTGTAAATACATCTTTCACCAGGAAAAGGACCATCTCTCTTGGAAATGGGTCCGTGCAAACAGGTTTATTAGAATAACGCTCATTGATTTGACTCTGCCTGACGGCAGCATGGTGTTTGGATGGGGACCAGCTCCCCCAGGCACAGGGGTGCTCTGCAAGGCTGAGCCCCCATGTCTTTTTGTCTACCCCTTGGCAAAGTGTCTGCAACACTATCCAACACTGACAGCGTAATTTACTCCCTACCTTCCATGCATGGGTATAAACGACCACCAAAAAACGTGAGGCCGCAGCAATAAATCGTCTCATTGGGAAGTTTCCCAGGAACTCTCCATAGGAAGGCAGATAATCAGCATTGACATCCCTGTTTTATGGGTGAGTAGATTGAAGGGTGGAGAGAGACTTGCCCTGCTGGGGTTAGAGGCAGCGCTGGGAATAGGGTGTTGGTGTCAAGCTAGGGAGTCACAAGTTTCAGTGACAGAACTGACACTTGTGGGTAAAATGTCCCTTTTCTATTGCTACTCTGCTGCCACTTGCAGCCATTTCTATTCAAGGCATGTTATTAACAGTTCTTGTGGGGAGCCTCTTGAGATTTGCAGTTGATAACTAAAAGAAACTCCTTTATGCTCATAATGATAAAACAAAGCATCAAGTCATTCGAGTTGATTTTACCCAAGACATTTCCTGAATTATTGCTCTCTCGCAGCTGTCATGGGCTTGAAGTTTTCAGAAGCCCATTTTGTTTCTGCTCGTAGCTCTTTCATCGTCAAAGACTGGTGCCATACCCCTGGGTTTGCCTGTGCAGCTCAAAGAGGACTGAGCGATGCAGCTCCTCAAAGTTAAACACAAATTCCTCACGGTTAATGAACTTGTCTAATTTTATGCAGAAAATGCTACCATCTTTCCTTTTAAAACTCACTCCAAATTCTCACGTTGATGCCAACGGGGATAGTTTCAAAAGCACCTCAGACTAGGATGCACGTTCTTTTGACTTTCAGCCAGACCTATATGCTCCTATATACATGAGGAGGGGGAGGATTTTCAGTTGTCAAAGCCTTTTAGGCAGCATCACAAACCCACCTGGCTTCTGCTAAGCTCACTGTGGCCAGCTGGCAAAAATCAATGCCTCCCTATTTAGGTGTGCAAACCCCATTTACTGTAATTACCCATGTAAGAGAATGATATGGCTCTACTTCAAGGATCTCCAAAGTTGCTTTATGATCTTCCTGCAGTATTTTCTGCATGTTGTTGTGGGGTTTTTTTCCTTAGCTTTTGAGCAGTGAATGTGAAAATAAAAAAACCCAAACAAGCTGTATACAAAAAAGACAAATAACGTTCCTAAAATGATTAAATTCCTATGCAGGTGAGTGAGTACAAATGCTCTTGCCTACTCTGAAATCAAGTTGACCTAAATTATACAGTATAGATTATTGCATTTGAAATAATAATGGTGCGCTGGATATAGTGGAGTGATTTTAAACCAAGGACATATAGCCTTTGCTGAGATCCAGCCAGGTTTCTTAGTCTGATTTATGATGCAAAATTTAGGTCAGGTGGATTGATTCCTAATAGAGATGTAATGAATCAAAATTCCTAGAATGACTTTGTTTTGCACAGAGGCGTCAACAAGCTGTACTTCTCTATTTGTGCACCTGGTGCGTAATGATTCTCCTGCAAAAATCATAATCCATCAAGTCCTCCATTCAAGAATATCAATCAGTGCCAGGAACAAGAATGTTTTAGCCAGGAGTTCTCAGTCATTTTGTTTTCCTCTTCATGAACACAGAAGGCACTGTGACATTTAAATTGTGTTTTGACATGTAATCATTAAATGTTTGAAAATGTCTCATTCAGTTTTTGTTGCCTCATCCATTTGCTTACACCAGCTTCTTGTTTTGCCATTGTTTCTGAGGTTTCTAGCATACGATACCTATATTGTTGCATTTAATAGCTGCAGGCAAAACTATCTCAATTTCCTGACAAGAAACTTAGTTTTCTTGTTAGAAAACTAAAATTAAAGCTCATGAGATACCCGTTCCTGCCTAAATGGAAAATAAAACAAGAAACCCAGACCTTCCTCTTAACATACTGATCTTTGGCATAACAAGCCAACTTCAAGATGATCATCATAAAATTTGTGATATAGGCATGAAGGTAGATCTATGGGAGCTTCTTGCTGAGATTTATATCCTACCTGTTTTCCTGTGTTATGCATGATTTTTTGCCAGGATGAAAGCAAAGTTACATGATCGGGCCACTTGAATTCCCAGCAGTCTGACAGTGTCATCTGCTGGGCAGCTTTCTGGCTATGTGTGAGGAACTGATGCAAGGGTTTTGGTTGGAAATGCAACAAATCCCTTCTACTCAGTAGCAGTTCTGGGCAGGGCTGGGTGCGACAGGGTATAATTATACTATAAGAAGATGTACAGGCATGGTATCATTTGTTATGGCTGGTATTAATTGTTATAAACAATAACAGTGACTTCCTCTTCTTGCTGAATCAATGGGCAAATGTCGAAGTCAAGACAACAGCCTGGTGGTGCAAGGTGCTACGAAGATACCCACAGAGAAGCAATGCCTTCCCTGGAGAGCAGGGCTAAGTGACCATATTATTTTTTAATTTGGTCATTGAGTTATAAAAATCAATTTAAAATAGACTTAAGGTGGAGACACCTATAAAGCATGTTGATCTAGTGTCTGGAAATGGCATTAATATTCACCGTGCTCCTGACAGTGTGCTGCTGTTAAAAAAAAGCCACTAATGGCATGACAAAAGCTGTTCACTTTGCTAGTTTCAGCCAAAATTCAGCTCGATGGTGTGATCACTAACTTTCTGCTTCAGCCTCTACTGGCTACTTCAGTCAGCCTGTTCCCTGAAGCATCCTTTGGCATTACACAGATGGTTGGGGACTAAGTGAGGGCTGGAGGTGATCTTCATACCTCTTTTCCCTGGGTCAGAAAATTGCTGTTTGCAGAATGATTAGAGAACCTGGGGTACAGGAGAGCCCTGTCCCCGCTGCCTTGTGCGGGCCCACCCACAGAGGTGCAGCTTTTCCCTCCGTACCCATCTCCCATTTAAACAGGTTGAAAACAACGGGACTGCTGTATTGTCTTTTGCCGTGCTGGACGCAGGCAGCTATCGCTGGCTTATAAAATGGTTGTATATTTATTGCTAGCCCCCACAACACCCACAAATCCAACTGCCCAGCCTTGCGAACGTGCTCAGAGCGATCCCCCTCCAGCACGTGGTGGGCTGAGATGCTGCTTACCTCCAGCCTTCCTGCAGATTGTAATTTTTTTCCCCCCTCTCTTGTAATTCTGGTATGTAACTGAGAAAATTATACCTCATTTCTTCCTCGGCGTAAATTGATGCAGCTGCCTTGGAGGCAGCGGGGCTGTGCCAGATTGTACCGGCCGCGAGCCTGGCTGGAAGCCAGCGCTTGGCACAAACTTGCTGAAAGCTGTGTACAAGCAAGGCTTGTCACTATGTATGTTATTGCCCTTTTGTTTAGGATATAAATATGTCCCATACATGCTAGCAAGCCTCTCGTTTGCTATTTCAATGGAAAATCCTGTAAGAAAACCTGTCATGCTGTCTCCTGTCGAAACAGTTACAGATGCATGTGCCCTTCCCCAGAATAAACAGGTATGAAATTGTCTTTATGCAATGTGCCAGCCCTTGAAACCAGGAATGCAAACAGGGCAAGCTCAGAAAGAAAATTGCCCTGAAATCTGGTGCTCTGATGGAGTGCCATGAAAGTTACTCGGACCTCTGCAAAGAGACTTACAAGCAGATTTTCGAGGCATGAAATAATGAAGTAAAGGTGATGGGTGTAGAAAAGCGAGGTGACCTAGCTTGTCCATAAGGTCTCCTTCCTACTCTAGCTGCAGGTGAATGGTGGCATAGCAGCCCTTGTCCTGGCCAGAGTCACAGCAGGGTCCCGGGGGACACTCCTTCCTGCATCCAGCAAGATGAATGCATGCTTGGAGGTGATGGCTTTGAGAATAGGTGTCTGTGTAAGAAGGTACAGAGCTGGAGGAAAGGAGATGGGCAGGGTTTCAGGAGTGTGGTGCCTTTTTGGACTCCCGGACCCACTACATACCTTGTTATTGCCAAGGGTGGCTGCTAATTTTGACTGGTTTTTGTCACTGGGTAACTTTATGTGAGCAGGCCACTAGACCTCCTGTTCTGAGGGACCTCCAAGCGCGTACCTGTCCAAGGGACCCAAAATGTCTTGCGACCCTTGGTGGAAAACTCTGCCTTACCCTGCACCCACCACAGGCCAGCATCATCTTGGGAAGAATTGAGAAAGTATGGATCTTGTGTCTGAGTGCACAGCTTTTCCCTCATCTGAATTTGATAAAAAAACCCAATATGACACGTGCCAAAAGCCACTCAAGCACAGACTTGCTCTTACATTAACCACTACCCAAGGGCGAGTTGGTCTTGAAGGTGGGTGGGAAGATAAACTTAATACTCAATACTATCATTCATGGTTCCTTTTGCCTCTACACTCAACTCCCACCTTTGTACACAAAATATTTTTGATGACGTGTTTCTTTCTCGGTGGCTGACATTCGTCCTCCATGTGAATTAAGTGTCAGACTGTGAAAAACTCCCTTGCGTCAATGGAGTTAAGGAGGCAGATTTGCAGAGATGAAGATCTGACCCCTACATTTTATTCATTTTTTCTTAGGCCATGTCTCTGAGGTGGATAATCATGAAGCTGACAGCATCAAATAAATTGCCTATTAGTTATTAGTATCTTTTTTTAATGCAATAACAGTCACATCTGCTTACATCTGACAGTAGCATGTGGAGGTTTGGGAAGTTTTGGGGATCCATCAGGGATAATTTTTAGCAAAGATTCAGTAGTTCAACCACAAGAAGCTGGGGGTCACATACCAACAGTGGGATGAGGAGCCTCTCAAGACAAGTCTTGAACGCTGATGTGGTTCTCCATACCGAGCATGGGAAGAGCAATGTCTTATGGCTTGGAGACTCTCTGCAGCTGATGAATAGCCCGTCTCCTCCCCACTTCAGCGATGTGCTGTCAAACTCATAAAACTCTTGGGAAATTCTGTTTACCCCTGAGCCAATGATGTTGAAACTGTGTGGTGTACTACCAGGTCGTCAGTGATACAGCGAGTAGTGAAGTGCTCCTGGGCATGGCACACCACACGCAAGTCAGACCTCCGAGACAGGATTTTAAACAGGGATGCTGAAAACAGAAGTCCAGTGAGAAATCTGAGAGAGAAGACCCATTCTGTAGAGCATTTCTAAGAAGCATTACAGGAAAATGTAAATTTGATGAGGTGACATTCACGCCATTAAGGACTGAAATGTCACAGGGAAGGACAAGAGATATTTTGTTCTGGACTCCAGTGAATGATGGCTTAAAGGAAATGGTTACAACTCTTTGCATATGTGTATGGTAGATTAAACAAGAGGAACTGGCCTCACAAAATCGTTAGGTATTGATTTATTGTTGTGGTTGACCAGAAGGGTGCTGGTTGATGTAATGACCAGAGGCTCAGCGGTACAGGGAGGAGAAACTACTGTCCCTGGCTGCTCTCCTTCCTGGCAGTGGTGGGCAGAGATGTGTCCTGCTTCAGCCAGTGCAGCTCAGGTGATGGGATGTCTCTGCTCGCTAGCTTCATGTTGGCCAACATGATCATAAAAGCCAAACCCTGATGCTTGGGCACATGCTGTGTTTTGCTGCCTGCTTCAGACACACCTTTGGCAAAGGCACATGGTTGTTGGTGGTAATATCCTAGTCCACTGCAGCTAGCTCTGCCCTCTTAATGTTATTCCTCCCAGATCACTTTACCAGAGTTATGACAGCCACCCAAGGCATCATGCACATCAAACTCACCTTCACCAGGCAGGCTAAACTTGATCTAATCGCTGTGGGTTGAAGGTGTTTGCATGATACATTCATTTTGACACGCCACACTAACCCATGCAACTCTCAGTGCAGGAGGTTGGGGACAGCATTGTCAAAATGACGCGGTTCTTGCCAAGGAAGGCTGCAAGCTCTGAAATGCCCAAATTATACCCAGGAAGTACGTGGTGATACCTGTTGCCATCTGTATAACTGCAGACAGAAATAGCTGTCCTGGTAGAGGAGGACGTGGGAGTCAGTAGGGACTTGCAGCTGGAGGGAAAAGGCAGCAAAAGTAACATAACAAGTCTTCAGACCAGGGAGTTGCCACCCTTCTCTTGAATGCTTTGCATGTTGGTGGTGGAAGAAGCAGAGTGTCTCAACATTTCTTCTCATTGTTGTGTGAGGACAGACATCTGTTAGGGAAAACCGCTGAAGGACCATGCCTCCTGATGCCAGGAAAAACTCCTATGGCTGCGTCTTCTGCAAGGAGATGGCTGGGACAAGGTCTGCCCAGCAGGACCACTATGCACCCTCCCACCCCTTCTCGATCCTCCTAGCTCAGTGGATCGCTGGCCTCCGTGCCAGCTCAGCACATGTCCCGACACAGTGATGTCCTGGTACCCACTGCTGAGCAGAGCGTCCTGCTGTTGGAGCACTGCGGGCAAGACTGGAGCGCTGGCCGGTACGCTGTTGGAAATATTGAAACAAATCAACCAAAACTGATTTAATTGCTGCTCCCAGGGTGTTGCTTGCTGCTTTGCTTTCACCTGGAGGTTGCTGTGGGTCTGAGGGCTTCGGAGGCGGAATCATTTGGTCTCATCTGACTCATGTCCAAGCTGATGTGTGGGGCTGGCTGCCTTTTGCAAGGTGTGCAGTGGAGCAAAGCCCCTGAGCCCAGCAGTTGATGCAGCAGTTGGGTTTAAAATGATGCTCTGTGTGCGTAAAATCCCAGGCAGTGGTAGCACATCTCTGAAGGGAACATGATTGCCACAACTGTAATAGTGTGTCTGAGCTTCTTGGACTACTCTAAGATTTAATCTGTAAGCCTCAAGCTCAGAGTCCCTGAGGATCTTTCCCGTTCTCCGAAATATTGCAATGAGTCGGCTAAGGTCTGAGCAGGTCAGCTGAGCTCTTCCGAGCCTTGTCAAGGGCCAAGTGCCCAGCGTCCCCATAGCCCTGGCTTCTCTCCCGCCTGGGCCCTGCCGGCAGGGTAGATCCACCTTCTCCTCCCAGCTCTTTGCTGGGGAAGGACACTGCTCCCCAAGGACCAGTGTAAAAGGGGTGGCAGCACACCAGGCCGTGAGCATCACTTCCAGACCATCCTTGCTGTCTTTCCAGCTTTATTTCAGAGCTTCATATGGCTTTGTCCTAGGGCTTCTTTCTTCTCCCTCTGCTTCTCTTCAGGTTTTCTCATCTGTGAGCTTTGACTCAGCCAATGCTGGTGACTCACAGACCAACGTTGTTCTCCAAAATCATGGTCCCAGCTTGCCTTTTTGACATGTCCTAGCGGATGTCTGGTCACCACCTCAAGCCCTTTGCATCCAGGCTATGCCTGCATCCTACACACTATTTCTGTACAGCAGCTCCAAGCTACCACCTATCCATCACCCTCCAGAGCTACATCTTTCCTCCAGCCTTCCCTGCACCCACCTTTCCTCCTTGCTTGACAAATGCATCTTGATGGGCTTGTGGAGAGCCACCACGAAGTTCCCTCTTTGGGTTGTCGGTGGCCATCTCTTCCTCTCTGTAAACCTCCCTGTACCTTTGTACTCTTCAGCAGTTCCTTGTTCAGACAGTCTCACCCCAAAACAGTCACCTGTTGGTGCCCCAAGGCCCACGCAGTGGTGCGTGCTTAAGCCCTCGCTCTCGCCGTGGCTGTCTGTAGCTGTCTCTGGCGTTGAGCTGGCACGGGAGGCTCCTTATTTCTGAGCAAGAACTAACACATTGAACTACAGCTTTGATTACAAATGCAGAAATATCCCTCCTCCACCCTAAGAGCAAAGGGTTGGTCTCCATGTTTGCCAAGAGGTGAAAAGGGGGTAAACCAATCCTTATCTATCCCGGTGTAATTCAGAGTGCCTGAGTGCAGAAGAGAAACTGCTGTGCACCAGTATGGCCCTCCAACAGCCTCCAGGTTTGCTCTGAGCCTTGGGAAGCTCCACTGTGGCGGGTTCGTACCCACGTCTCCCCCCCCTACATGAACAGAGAGGATTTGATCTATCACTGGCTGGGCTGAGAGGAGAAGAGAAACTCAGAGAAGGAATCAGAGGGTGAAACAGCTTCCAAAATATGGTTTGGAAATCTGCAGGAGTTCGATGCTTGTTTAAGATTATTTTCATTTTGTGCAGACAGAAGAACTGCTAGGACAGGATAATTAGCTAATTAGCTAAACATAATGTCTAAGTCTTTTTTTTTCATCTTTATGCCAAATTTATTTTTAAACTCCCTCCCCTCTAGCCAAAAATCCAGCTGTTTCTCTGAATCATCTTGTGATTAATCTTGGTCCTCATTGTAATGAAGAACAAAGATCCCCTTCGTTACACTGTGGCCAGGGTTTCTGCTAAGAGGATTTTGATCACTGTTTTGTCAAATTGCACATTTAAATAAACATGAGTTTTTACTTAAAAAAGTAATTTGAGCAAAAAGTAATCCTATTTAAAATATTATGTCTGTTTACAAAATCCTTTATGGAAGGATCATTCTTGACTTAAAAAGTCTGGAGAGAAAATAGAATTACATTGCAAGTGTTTTGTATAAAAATAAAGACTTGCCCTCACCATACGCTTCCAAATTTAAACAAAGCGAGCTTGAAATTCAGCACAAAAATAGGTTTTCACTCCTGTTTGTTTTGACTTTCTTTCTGGTTGATTTATTACCCTTGGCACCCCGCAGTACTGTCTGAGCAGTCTTTCATTACTCTGCTCTTTTCTTTCGGACATGATGAAACTTTCTGGCTCCTTGCTGTCCTCCCAGCGGTGATGAACGCGGGGCAGGCGCCCAGCTCTTCCCAGCCGCTACCCGCCAGCTCTGCTGCCACCCACTCACCTTCAGCGCTGGCGTTTGCTCTCGTCTTGCTTCTGCCGGCAATTTGGGTTGCACCGGTGCGTGCCTGGGAGGATGGGAGATGGCCAGGGGAAAAAAAAAATAATGAAGGCAATTAATTAAAAAAATGGATCAATTAAAAGCCAAACCCATGCTCCAAACCTTTCCTCCTGTTCGCACACCATTTAAAAAAAAAATTTCCATTGGCTTCTAGCTGCAGTGGCCACTGAAGCACGGGAGATGTCGGGGTACCGGGGCAGCCAGGCAGGTGGGCAGCCAGGGTGGGCCTGGAGACCCCAGTCTGGTTTGAATCATGCACATATTTTGTATACACCCCAGCTTGTGTTTCCCACCTTCTCTTTGCACCTCTCTCCAAGGAACTGCAAACTCCGAGCAACAGGTCCAGGGGATTTACTAGTCGGTGGTGGTGTTTTGAAATACCTGAGCCTGCGATTTTTTTTTTTAGGCCAGCTTCATGATGATGGCTTTGTCCTGGCTTGTCAGCTGGGAGCTGCTGGAGCTAACACCAAGGCAGCAGAGGTGCGTTGGAGCAGCCCGGGCTGCGCTTGCCAGCAAATCAGGGAACGGACGAAGCCCTGGGGATGAGCACTGGATGGGGGACGGCTCGGGGCAGCATCACCTACGATCAGTTATCATCACACCCGTGAAAAAGTAGAAATACATGCTCAAGCATATTTGTACATGCACCCTGGCGATATCTCGACTGACTCTTCATGAGACCTACTGTAGATTCTGCCTGGCTCCAGTCTGGCAGTGGTACAGGTCATGAAATCCGTGGCCTTTCCCAGTTTTTCGCTCTTGGCAGCCTAGTTTTGCCAGTGGCTCAGTACACTCAGTCCTCCCCTTAATGAGGCTGTAATTAGGCAGAGCTAGTTGGGAAATGTTTTTTCCACTCCATCAAAGACACTGAGATCTTGAGCATTGCCCTGTTCAGCAGCAGCATAAACAGCAGAGGTTACAAAAGTGGTTTCATTTGCATTCTTGAGGGTTTTTTTTAAATTTTTTGTGAAAATTTCACCTCTGACACCACAAAATATCCACTGCCATGCTATCCGCCTGTGCGTGCCACGGGAGAGCATATGGAAGGCAGAGGTGGACACTGGGGAAGCAAAACCCGCATTGTAGATTGAGTCACCACGGGGTACTGAGACGCCGGCAAAGAGAGCAGCTAATCCAGAAAGCCTGGAAACATGAGCTCAGCAGACCTCACAGGTTCAGAAATCACAGTTTATAAACATCCCTCCTAGAAGAAAATTCTGCCTGTATGTGCTTTCTGGAGGCAAGTTGGTGTCTAACATGATTTTTGAATGCTTTGTTTTGGCAATATGAGGTCTCATTTCTACTTATCATCAGATGTATACAGCCAACACTTGAATATGTAAATTACAGGGTGTAAATTAAATGAGTATTGTGAAGTTCAGAGGCATGTATTAGCTATTGCATCATCTAACACCAAGATCTTGCTAGCTGCGAGTGATTCAGATAACCGAGTCCTTGCAAAGGCCGTGTTTTTGTAGATTGTGCACTGGACACGTGGTGATCCAACCAACACTTCTCATCCAGCCCAGTGTCACTGAAATTATGTGAGTGCATGTGACCTTTCAAGAAGTTAAAACACACGCACAAAACCAACAAATTCTTAACTACAAGCTCAAATCCAAGCTTGTCCTGATTCCAGGGAAGCCAACAGCATTATTCATCTATTGGGAGAGATATGGAGAAGGGTCCAGGGATGATCAAGGGCATGCAAGAGTTTCCATATGCCAAACACTAAACAGACTGGGACTTTTCCTCTTGGAAAAGAAATGACTGCAGGAGAGATGAGCTAGAAGTTGTGATATCTTGAAGGTGATGGATGGAGTAACCAGAGGATTATTCACCACCCTGCTGAACACAAGTACAAAGGCTACCAGTGAATATTTTGAGCAGCAGGTTCAAAGCAAACACGAGAAAATGCTTCCTCACCCAACATCCAATTATGCCGAGCTCCCATTTGCCTCCATGGAAACTTTTGTGTCTCAAGTGGTCAGCCAAGTCCTTTTTTTGTTGTTTTCAGAGTGAATAGAAAGAGCTGCTCTGTCTGTAACAAGAGGGGTGCAGGGTTGACAAGAACACATCACATAACAGACACTTTAAAATATATAATCCACCAAAAACTTACTCTTCTTACTGTACCACTGACTAATTTGTTAACCCAAGAGGAAGTTCAGCAGCTCCAACATGCCACAAAGCAGCAGCACCTGGTACCTTGCACGGTGTCACTTGCCAGTCTGGAGCAATCAGTCAACTGCTTAATAAGCAAAACACTTGAAACCTTTAGTGGTATTTTTCTTTGTTAATATGAAGAGGTGAGACACATGTCTAAGCAGCACTGACTTGCATTGTGCTACTTTATATGAATGCACATAACCACCTGCGACCTGCCAGCCCCTCATTTGTCAACGGGGAGCAATCATTCAGCCACTTAACAATTGCCAGGAGAAATACTCCGGAGCTTTCCAACTGGAAATTAAAGCACAGCACTTTGGTGAGTGATTGCAATTCCCTGACAAAGCATCCTGGAGTCTTAGAAATAGCCATGCATTTTTGTATGTATCTGTAAACAGTTGACAGTTGATTTCTTACTTCTATTTCTATGCAGGCTGGGTAAATTCTGTAATTAATGGTCATTAGGGATTTAGAAGACAAATGAGTCATTCATTAGTTCGGTGTCCAAACTAATGAGCAATAAATGCTTATGAAAGATATGATTTATTTAGTATTTAGAATCCGTGTCATTATGTGATACCTGATAAAGTTGCCAAGAAACAAAGATGACCTGTGCCTTGGAGCCATGAGGGACAGCCGCCTGCTCTACAGGACCACACTGGTGCCAAGACTGGGGGACTCCAGGGAAGTCAGCAGCTTCCCATGACTAACAAGGATTAGCTTAGCCAGCCGAGACCAAGTTTTCTCCTAGTGTTCGTGTTTTCCTAGAGGCTGGGTCCAGGAGAATCATTCCTGGCTATTTCAGATCACCGATCTGAGTCTTCAATACATATATGGCACTGTCATGGGCTGCACAGCCTTGTCCTAAAGCCGTTTTCAGACTTTCTTGTGATATTGCCCAGATGAACAGCCCAACTGCTGCAGGAGAAGAGCCCAGCTGTGCTGCTGCCCCTGTTATCATTCAGTTTTGTCTGCGACTTTTCAAGATGTCTTTCCATCCACCCAGCCTTTCTTTCCCACAGTCGAGAGCTGCAGATGTAATAGTCCAGGACAAAGCTCCTATGCCAAAATATTAAAAGTGATCAAAAAAAGAGCATCACAGAAGGATAGTTAGTTACAGCTGGTCCTGAGGAAAATTTACGCTGTAACATGTTTAAGCAAGCCAGGAGAAACACACTGGATGCTGTGGGGACGGGAGTTGTAACACTAGCAGGTACTTAATGTAGGTGAAACCTGCATTGGATTGCAGATGGCAGTGCTCACTGGTCCAGGCTTATCAAATCTTCCTGTGCCAGGGGGAGGGCGGCTCTGGCCCCAGCAGAGGAGGATTTGTGGTCAGGGAGGAGGCCGTGTAATTACGGCTTATTTTGGAAGACAAGTTCCTGGGCTGCGTGGCTGCTTATTAACTCAACCTCGCGGAGTCGCTGCCTCACGGCTCGGGGGGTTCTGGTCCCCTGAGTCTCCTCCAGCCCTGACATTCAGCCCTTTTTCTCCTCTCTGATTTCATGGCTGCTTATTTTGGGCTACTGGAGGAAGAACATGCCCTTCGGGGTAACTAGGATCAGATACCTCAGGCAGTTCCTGCAGGCCATTGCTTTTGGAAAGTTGTGTGAGTGATTCATGGCTTTTTAAAGGACAAATAGCCCCTCCAAAAATGTGGTTTCCAGCCAAGCAGACAGCAGGTCCAGGTTCCTACAGGGATCCCCACTTGTGCTCTGCTCATGGTGGGCTGGGGGATTGTCCCGAGTCAGACCAGTGCTCACTCCACTCATTTTGGGAACCCCATCAAGCACAGAGGACAGGTTTACAGAGCAGAGGACAGTCATTTGTTTTATTTCTTTCTTTCTCCTTACAGGGCAGTCAGTCTTCACATAGACCTCTGATCCTGTCACCTGGGTATTCATGGTATGTTATTTATCCTCTGCTGCAAGTAGAAAGGAGAAAATATACTCAGTAATGTTTTCAGGCACAGAATTACATATTTTTTAATAACGGGTACTTCATACATGCTTTTTCTACATTGGGCTAGAGCTACATTGCTAAATGCTTTAGGTACGAAGAATTTCAAAAATTGGTACAAACAGACATTTTGAGGACTAGACAATTCAACTCATTTTCTTTAAAAAAAAAAAAAGATCACTCCTCCCCCAGTACCTGGTGGGGTGAGAGTCTGTGCACCTGCCCAGTGTACATCTGACGTTTTCGCTGCTATCCTTCAAAGTTCTGAAAATCTAGTATTTAATTAAGACATTTTTAAAAGACGGATGTCACTGAAATGTGCTGAAGCAGACAATTAAAAAATCTGAAAATTAATTCAAAATAAAAGGATCTCTTCAGATGTGTGATTTTTGGCACAGGGGTCCTATGGGCTAGAACTAATTACTGCAGAGACCAGAGGCAAGACCGAGGTGAGTTCTTTTTGCTCCTAAACAAGCTCCACCACGTCCCTGCCGAGAGGGGGGAGTCCACCGGCATGTGGTGCACGTCACCGGCATTGCCTGGGGTTGGGGAAGGAAGCTGGGAAAGCATTTCACCTCAGCTTCGCAGCACTCACAGGCTTGTGAAAGGGTTGGAGCTGTTGCCAGCAGGAACTAGCTGGCCAGCTGAGGTCCGTGTCACCTCCACAAGGCTGCCTGCGGCCCTTGAGCAGGGTCTGGGGCGTCCAGGGCTGGTGGGGAAAGCGTGGATGCCCACCTTGCCTTGCTTCTGTTGGGCACAGCAAGCACCTGGTGGCTTCTCCAAACCTCGGGATCTCAAGCGGTATTCTTGAAGGGACCAAAGGTTCTTCTAGCTTGACCATGTCAAAGCTCAGCTTCCAGAGGCTCTGATCATTGGGCTATAAATGGTGAAGTAATGCATGCATGTGATAGAGTGATTTCTCCCTGTGGATATCCTTTAGCTGGCCAGATGACCTGTGCTGGGCGCTCTGAGCTGGCCCTTCCCATTTCAGAGCTGTTGAATTCATCTCGTCCGTCGTGGCAGAGAAGCACAGATCTCATCCAGGAGTGAACAACCTGATGCTTATATAAGATAAGCAATTTGTGGCTTTGTGAAACATCAACACAGTTCAATTTGTGCCATTTAAGAAAGGCGTCTATTGTTTCCTTGCATAAGCAGCAGCAGCAAAGGTAACGCGTTCTCCCTTGCTGTTTTTTGAAGGAGGTTGTAGTCCTTTTTAATGTGTGACCTTCAGGCTCTACAGAAAACTTGCAAATGAAAAGCTCCGGTGAGTAATCCCATTTGCAGTCAATATAGTTGCATTCTGCAGAGGTTTGGAATAAGTCGCTCACCTCAGAATAGCAGGTGATAAACTAAGGGCGAGGTTTTTTATTTTTAATAAATGGATTATTTGGCATTCAGAAATCCTCCCTTAAGCCCCAGGCTCTGAATTACACTATTGCAAGAAATGTTTTTAATTTAATTGAAGAGTGGTTCTTAAAGACTTGCAGCTCTGGCCATGGTGGGCGGCTTTTGTCACAAAGCCAGTCCTTGGTGATGCTGCCTACCTGTGGGGTTACGTGGGAGTGGGAAACCCGGTGTGCAGTGTGGGCTGGATTGAGTGTGTCCTTTGCAAATGCTTCTCATTAATTTAGCGATGAATGAGAAAGTGGGAAGAGAGAGGGCATTTTTCTTGTCTTCCTGCTGTCTTAGTTGATTCTCTGTGTAAGAAAATCTCTTTCTTGGCAGTCTGTAGAAGTTCATAAAAAATAAGTGACAGAAGAAGCAAGTTTTTTGGCAGCGGCCAATGCTGCTCAGTCTTGGCAGTCGCTGTCCAAGGGCACCTGGGACTGGGGTCAATGGGGTGTTTGGCCCCCCCAGCCCTGGCTGAGTGCTTGGACAAGGTGAGGCTACTGCGGACTTCAGCCCGGGTAGTTAAAGAGGTGTCCAGGTCTTTTGGAGATTAAAGAGACATTCTGTATTTTCCTTCCAGAGCATTGATTCCAAACCTTGGCCTCTATCTGGATGAAAGAGTTATCTGATTTCTCGCTTTCTCATTTATTTTTTATATGGGTGGGGGTGAGAGAGCTGGGGGACAATGTGTGAAGGATTGTGAGCTGACCAGGCTGGCTCATTCTGCAATATGAAAGTGCAAAAACTCTATTTTTTTCCTGTAGGAAACAGTCATTGCAACTTTATTTTTAACATCTGCACAGACAAAGCAGCTGGGGGTAGCTAAATGAATCCTGGCAGGGTAATGGGTCTCCTTGATGAGTGCAGCCAGGCGCTCCCGTGAAAACCGGGACTGATTTGGCTGAGTTATGAGACTTGGAGAGCTACAACTTTTCGTGTGATAAGTATGATGAGTATGATCCATCCGGAGGAGAGGCCGGCTGCCCCATGCCCGCGCTGGGGCTGAGGGAGGCTCCCGCAGGGATGTGACTCATTGATCACAGAGTTTTCTAAATCTCTGCGTCAGTCAAGAAATGGCTGCAGCCTGATGCGCAAAGCCGATTGTAAAGGGGTGCAGCAAATTCAGCTTTCCCTCCCTTTTGGGGAAACCAGGCTTCAACTGCAAGAAAAATAACTTCTTCCAGTTAAACCACAGAATTAAACAATTTTCATCCTTCTTTTTACCCATGTATATTAGGTACTCCTCATCTTTCATTTGAGCATTAGAAAACCAGCCCTCCCTGGGGCATGCTCATAAGCATGAGGAAATCCCAAGCCCTTGGCAGACAGTGGGAGTGCTGACACAGCTCTAGCCATGAAGCAGCTCCTAAAGGCTAAGGCTGCCTTGTTTGTGGTCAGCATTTAAGGTGAAGCTGCAGAATTCTTAGAGGAATGATTTTAAAGATGCTTTCTGGGGGCTCTGGAGCACCAAGAGTGAAATGTTCTTCTGCAAAGTGGCCCAGAGTGACATCACAGAAACATAGAATGCTTTGGGTTGGAAGTAACCTAGTCACCTAATCCAACTGCCCTGCAGTCAGCAGGGACATCTTCAGCTCAGTCAGGTTGCTCAGACCCCTGCCCACCCTGGCCTGGAGCATTTCCAGAGATTGGGCATCTCCCCCCACTCTGGGCAACCTGTGCCAATGTTTCACGAGCCTCTCTCTTA
>Ga0181612_114245_pt1 | contig 18867 bp, 11 predicted proteins | sample HoacroProtozoa21_FD_119630 | JGI IMG/M metagenome (GOLD analysis project Ga0181612, IMG submission 119630) | Hoatzin crop microbial communities from Cojedes, Venezuel. Combined Assembly of Gp0051906, Gp0051904, Gp0051908 | reverse complement strand
TATCTCCAGAGAAGGAGACTCCACAACCTCCCTGGGCAGCCTGTTCCAGTGCTCCGTCACCCTCAGAGGGAAGAAGTTCTTCCTCATGTTCAGCTGGAGCGTCGTATGCTTCAGTTTGTGCCCGTTGCCCCTTGTCCTGTCGCTGGGAACCACTGAAATGAGTCTTCTTTTCATACTCCCTGTACAGACAAAACCAAGCACCCTAAGAATGTGTAAGGCCTCTGAAGCCTAGGACTGGCTTTAAAAAGTAAGATATGTTTCCTTGTTTACAGATGGGGGTTTGAGATTTTAGAGTTTATTCTCACCAAATTTTCAAGTTTTATTTGCGCAATGCATGTTAGAAATATTTTATTTCATACTGAGAGCTGAAATTCTTGCAAAACCACTTGACTCCAGTAGTTATGAGTTTAAAACAATAAAAAACTCATGATGAAATTCTGACAACTGTCAGCATGTCTCCCAGGTTAATAAGCAGAATTTTTCCATACATACACATTAAAATAAAAAAAAAAGAAAGGACAATCCATTTTCTAATTTATATTCAACATTGCCATTATTATAAAAAAAAATTAACTAGTGTCTCTTTGTAGCCTAGCTTTTAAAGAACTTCACCAAGTCAGTTTTAGTTTAATCTTGTACTCTGGTTTGCCTCCGTCTCTTAGTTCATAGAGGAGTTTTAGCAGTGGCTATGTCTTCTGATTTGCCCAGATCTGGTCATTCTGATTTGGTATGTAATTTTTGTATTTTTGTATGAGTCATTTCTCCTGAGTATTACAGTTGTATTCTTCAAGTGAGAAAACATCTTCTTCTCCTTCTCTACTGTGCCCATTTTAATGTAAGAAAAGTTGCAGTGTTAAATAAAATTTCTTCTGTCCACAGACATTGTGTTTGCAACGTCACCCTGGACCAGGGGTGTTCAGAGCCATATCAACCTACTCAGACATCCACAGCGGTGTTTCTAGTTTGCCACCACTGGCAGAGGTGTTCATGTAGTGTAAACACTAACATATCCTCTGTCTGAGTCCCACCATGCTAGTGCAAGACACGAGGGGTAATGAAAAGCATATATTTTGATTTGGCTGAGAATGAAACCACAGTATTATTTCTTTGCAAAGTCATAGTACAATGTCTTTTTCTGCTCTTTCAGGCAGGAAGACAGCATTATGACCTTGTTGGGCTGTGTTTAATCATTCACATTTTAGAACAGAGGGGTTTTTTTCCTTTGGTAAGGGCCTTTCTAATTACCAGAGAATGCAGCCTCTGCTCTGCCTTAAGAATATTTAACATTCCAGCTTGGAAAGCAAATTAAAGAGCTCCAAAGATATAAAAATCACATTGGATAACAACAAAGAAAATAGATTCTTGTAACACACAATAAAGCCAGGGCACGAAGCAAGACAGCAACACAGAAATATTGAGACTCACGTGATGCCAAATTACCAGTCACTCTCCTCTGCCTGTTCAACCAGAGACCCAATATCATGGCTCTTCATGGACGGGACTAGATTTAACGTATGTACAACCTAACCCTCTGAAATACAGTGGTTGAAACAAATATGACTAGGCAGGTAGAGGGTGCAGTAAGCAAGCTGAAGTGTCAAAAAAATTAAGCTAAAAAAAAAAGGAGAGAGAAACTCTACAATATAGCAATTCTCTGCACATGGAAACCTCACCTTGAACGATCTTTATAGTCTGGATGGTGTACATTATTTACATCAGATCATTCAGTTTAGTAAAACAAAAAAGCACCATCTGCCCAACCGCACTTTCCTTCCAGGAAATTGAAATGAGAACGGATGTTGTCTATCGTGCTTATTTTCATTCTTTTTCATGTTTAACTCTTAGTACAGTCAGTACATGCTCAAAAAGAAATGTAAACCAACATAATCCTTAGCCACTCTTTCCTAGTGTACACAAAAAAGGAAAAAAAAAAGAAAAATAGACAGGCATAGAAACGTCAAAAAATTACAAGCTGAAATAGATTTTCGTACACAATTATCACAACTAGAACATGGGGACACTCATTGCCTGTGTTCTTCAGCAGCTGTTTTTTCCTATAAGGCACATAGTCAGCCGGGTAGAAAACAACAGCACAGAATAGTCAATTAATCAGGGAGTTATCACTTCTTAGAACAAGATGCATGCTCTATCTTTGAGATTTCTAAAGTGTTAGAGCTAACAGAAAGCCCCGTCTTTACTTCCATCCCCCAAAAAAGCAGGGTTGTGTGCTTATGTACTTAAGCATATATGTCAAAACAGTGAAGAAGAAAGGCTTACAGTTATATTTTGATGTATAGGCATGGCAGTATGGTTACATACACTGAGCTGTTACAGTAGCTATAATTTCTACTGCAGTTCTCAGAAAATTCTTCAACATCTGCCTGTCCATTTTTTTTAATGTTGTTATTCCTTGTGTAGTTAAAATTAAGGAGTAATGTGCCTATCAGGCATAAATAGTCAGGCTGCAGTCATGTTCTCGAGGGAATGCTGTTCTTCTCATACTCTTTTACAGAAAGAGCCTGTAGATATGCAGTTCAATCTTCATGTTTATCTGATGATCTGTGAGTGTCTATGAAGTGAGGAGGAAGGACGATGAATTGTCTCAACACTTCTCACCACCCTGGGGTAGCCAAAGACTGATTTTGGCACTCGGTTTAAATGAGGATAGCCACAGATCTGCTCAAACCTTTGCAATAACTACAGCAGCTTACTCTATGAGCTGCTTCACTGACTCACTAGCTGGCATGCTTTGTCTTTAATTGAGCCATGTCGGACTTGACCCCTTCTTCACTAGATGTTGAGGTTTCCACCTCTACGTGCCTATGTATTAAGTACACCTCCTAGGGGCTGTGGAATGGGAAACCAGAAATGGCTCCAAAAACAGCACAGAGCATGCACTGTGTGGGTGAGAGCTGTGAACTGATGGACTGCTCCTTCCCCTCACCTTTCTGGATTGTCCACTTTTTCCTTGGCAGAAATTTTAACATGTGATAGATGGTTAAAGTCTAAGTTACCATTCACAGTGTCTTCAGGGATTAGTTTCAATACCAAAACAGACCAACTACTAATTTGGGGTTTTCATGAGAGTTCTAATTGTAGTCCCAAAAGGTTTTACATCAAAACCAGAAATTTCTTCTGGTAGCAGAAGAAGAGGACTTCTTCGAGAACATGGTCCATTGGGTAGTCTGGCCTGCAAAAGTATGGTTTCAGTGTCTGTTTTATCGCAGCCATTCTGTATGACCCCAGATATTCCTTTGAGGGTTTTTTTGCCTAAAAGGTGCAATACAGGTCCTGAAGAAATACCTCAACAAATCAGAAAGCAAAATGTATCAGCACAGACACAAACCCATACATCACAGCCTTACTGCTCTTAACACCAATGCCAGATATGGCCTCACCATCTCTGGCCCAAATCCTAAAAAGTATTTGAAACATATTAGGTGCCTGAGTGCTTTTGAGGCATAGGCTGCTAGGCCTTCGTTTCCCATGTCTAAAATAGAGATAATAGATGGCCTAAGGATATTCATTAATCACATTAAGATTGTGAGGTGCTCAGCTACTATAAACAGTGGAGTTGCATGAGCTCTAGGAGATACAAGGACCAAAACATCTCTACTTTGCCCCACCATTCCTTGGGGATTGTATGGCCATGCTTTTTACTGATCAGCATCTCCAGGTTTTGCTGCTGCCCTGGTCAGAGCCAAAACCACAAGTATAACTTGGCTACTGGAGAGGTAAAAACTGTGTCTTCTAATTTGTTGACTTTCCCCCTCCTCTCTTCCCCATCAGTTTAACAAGTCTGAGTTCTCTACATTATCAATAATAGTCTTTAAAATACCCTTTTCAAAATTTTAACATTTTTATTTTCAGTTAGAGTAGTGCAGAATGCAAAAGCTTTCAAAGGTACTTCTGTGTTGCTCTTTAGCTCAATGATAAACAACTCTGATCTTTTAAATCAATTTTATGTAAAAAAAAAACCACAGAAAATGCTGAGAGCTTTGCATGTGGAGAACCTTCTTGATGGAGAAAGAGTGCACCAGACAAGAACAGAGAGTGGGACTGCCTGTCTAATTGGGATGTACCACCGTACAGAGAATTGCTCAGATCTATGATATAGAACCTGAGCTGCTAACAGATATCCTTCTTTAGCTACAAGACTGTGCTTTTGGAGTAAAGAAGATCACAACTCCATCTGTACTGTTGCTGTGATGTACTGAGTGGGAGTTGTGTACAGGACAGTGAGAACTGTGAAGTTCGAAAGTGGCCACGGATTTATTATGAAGAGAACTCGAGCTGTTTGGTTTTCGGTTTTTGGTTTGTTTTTTTTTTAAAGCCTATGTTGAATAAAGCTTTTAAAGTTTTTGATGTGCTTAGTTAACTGTATGAAAAATTGTTTTACATTCTCGCCACATTTTTTACTTCTGCTAAGCAGAACACCAACAGCAAAAATTCCATTATATGTGTCCTTTTTGGTAATATTTCTGACTAGAAGGGGAAAAATCTAGTAAGAAAGACTAGCAATATAAGATTTATATGCCAGTATCCCAAACTCAGTTGGTAACATTGCTCCTTCTAGCCCTGAACTCTTGCTTTCAAAGGTTGACTAGCACCGATTCTAAAAGCAAGGCTAGATCCTAAAGAAATTCATAAAGATGGTTTGAAACTCCTTAGCTGAGTTTTATGGATGTTTCTAATGGAGACAGAGATTCAAAGTCATTATGAATGTTGATGCGGCTCTGGTTCTGATGTGATTTGCAGCTCCTTATGGAAGAATGGGAGGAAGCACTTCTAGGCTGGACCGGCAGCCTGTCCAGCCCAGTACTCTGTCTGTAGGCACAGCAATCAGCAGGGTTGCGTAGGGAAATCCCACAAACCTGGCTGCATTCTGCAATCCAGTCCCATCCACAACGATTGGATTAGGGCTGTTAGAGGGTACACCTTCACTTAATCCTTTTAGCAGTCCTTTATGGATGTGTGGTCCATGATAAAACTGCCAGATTTAAAGCCCCTTAAAAAAATGAAGTCCTCTAAGGGAAACACTGACAAGCTCCTTTTAGCTGTTAGCACTGTTGGGTGCTGCTTTAATAAAGGAACTCCAGTCGCACTGCAAAGGAAGCGCAACGCATGAGTGCAATATCACTGTCATGTGAATGAGCTGTCCCAGTACTGCAGAGTCTGCTCTTTACTGTACACAGAGACACATCAATACTGAATATAGTGTGTTAGCAAAACAGAGTGAAAATCTTTTAGGTGAAGAATGACTTCACTGATTGCTTTGCTCTACCAGAATGGGGTGTGTTTTCAGGCATTCTGATAAATGTGTGCTATTTTTCAGCCATTCAGTGTGAAGTGCTGTAGGTTTTATATAAACTTTTATTGCTCACCACAGGCATAGAAGGATTGATTACATTGCTTGGGGATTTCCTAACTTCTGAGACTGCCTCTTTAGCCAGCCTTAACACAGTGTAAGGAGGGAACAAAATGCTACAGTGCTACTCGGTGGCCTGCTTTCGACCTTTGCATTTTTAGAATCAGCCCACCTGGTTTGGAACAGGGTAGCCAACAGCAAGCCTCACCCACATACCTTCTGAACATCTCCGATGCCTGAGAGCAGCTGGAATGTTAGTGATGAATATGATGGTGTCCTGCTACAACTATGGGGAACAAGCGACACAGTTTAAGGGCTATTTCATGTAACTACTTACGCTTTTGTCTAGCTGTGACTATTGCTGAAAAGGAAGCAAAAGCTTCACCTTGGAATTGGGGTGCTAGTGATTTGTGAACTGTACAAGCAAATTTCGGTGCATCTGTGCTGAAATCTGCATAATATAGGGAGAGACAACATCAGATAACATTTTTTTTGAGGCCAGCAACACAACGTGCTTGGGTGGGGGCCCCTCTGAGTGGGGCAAACTCTTGCTGAGCCCTGACAGTTAACTGTTAGTGAATTTGTAAAATACCTGAAAGGTTTCTGAACCAGTTACTAGAGATATCACTTGTCTCCAGTTCTGACTTAATGACAAGTCTATTTTCATCCATTCCTGAGTAGGCCTTTCACATTTTCAGATCTCAGGCTTACTAGAATTCAGATTTACCAGTTCTCAGGTCACATATTGAGCTGGGCATTTTTCATTTCTTTATACTAATTTTTACTTTATCTTTGGGGAGAAATGAAAAAATAAGCTTATATCATCATCTAAATTTCTTGTAATTTGTACTAGGACTGGTTGTAGCCCTCACAAAGCCACTGAGCTGGATTTCAGCTACCTTACGACTTGAACCTACTCCAGTTGTACTGTAGTTTCATGCAGCATCTTTGTCACCCATATTTGCTAGCTACATGGCACGTTATTCTATTCTTGATTTCTGGGCAAATGTCAGGAATATCTCCCTTAAAATGAATGTTGCTTTCATCAGTAAAAATCTAGCAAAAGGAGACTGACGCCCTAGGCATTAGGAACAATACAGGCTTTCAATAAATAAATAATTCAATTCAATTAAAACAAATGTCTGCCTTGATGTACCGTAGTTTCTAATTTCTTTAATAAGCATTCTTGGGGGGTGTTTATGGGAAGCGATCCTCAATGAAAGCTTCAAGGAAGGTTCTGTATGAAAGCAGAAGTCGTGGGGCCATCTTTCATGCCAGGAGAGAGTTGTATAAAGCTTCAAGAGAACTCCAGCTCAGAATAAGCCTGCAGAGTTCATGCTGGGTATGGAAATGTAGGCTTGGAGTACAGGTACAAGTGCAACCTTTCTTTGCAGAAAGGCACTGCTCAAAAAGAGACAGTGTGCAAAGAACAAGACAAAGAGCTAGGGAATGATGTAAATCCTGTACTACTGTACCTACTGGTGGCCTTAGCCATGTGCAAAGATGTAGATGCACTGAAGTTTTTGTAGCCGCCTTGGCTAGCTCTGTGCACTCCTGGACTCCCATCCGGGAAGCTACAGATGCAGACACAGCCCAGTAGCAGCAACGTGCTAAGCCAACTGGCTCTGCAACTGTCTAAGTCCCTGAGCCTAATGTTTCCTACTGGCTAGCTGCCTCCTGAGATTCAGACACAGCCCCTGTGCACAGACATGGGGACAGAGTTCACGCTCTGTCTACTGGCCTGGGAACAGGATTTTCCTCATACATTCCTGGCATCTTTATTATCTTCGAACTCACTCTTATACCCCTAACTCAATCCAAAAAGCAGGGGGAGAATGTGACTCAACAGACTTGCATTAAAAACCCCTGGGGGAGGTTCACCATTCTGTTTTTCTGCCTGAATAGATATGTGGGAGGGTAACAATGTGTTGAAAAGTGAGAACATCTAGGGACAGAATCTTCCCAAGAGTGAGTGCTCACACTGCCTACCAAAGCAGCTTGAGGGCAGAATCTGGCCCTTAAATATTGTCAGACATCTGGGCAAACAAAAACAGTTTAGCTCAAACAGCCTCCGTTTTTCCTGCTCAGAAAGTGCTCAAAGACGTCAATTTTTGAAACTGAAACCTGGATGAGTGATCAGATTCTTACCCTCCCTTCACTTTGAGGAGACATCTATGGTCTCGCTTGAAACCAGCCATCAACTCAAACTGAGATTCTCATGATGTAAACTAGACCTGGGCTGAAGCCTCAAAACTCAGATCTGGATCTAGGTTTCAAATGGTGATGCAGGGGACTGGGTAACAACCCGCCTAATCCAAACCCACATAAATCCATATCTCTCCCAAATTTTTTTAAAACTTGCCATTATTCAGCTCATAGAAATTCCTTTCGGTATTTTCCATGAGAGGTTAATTTAACCTTGTCCCATCACTATTTACTCATCACATGTCATCTCACACAGGTGTGTGATCCTCTTTACGGAAAGTCTTCATAAAAACCTAAAGGAAGTAGTTCATCTGTACAATGTGCAGTACGCTACAACCAGTGAAAGGGGAAAAGAAGAAAGAGAAAGAAAGCAGAGATGCAGAGAAACCAGTGCTATTTCTTGCCATACAAAGGGTTGCCAAGTACTTTTAATTTACATAGATGACTTAATGATGATTGTATGATATTTAAAATTACTGCCACCCACCAGAGACACATTAAAACTTTTATCAATATGTCTCTTTTACTATCTATTTGACTGTAAAAATGCAGACATCATTGGGAAAAAAATAGCTTGTTGCCAGTCACCAAAAAACAACTCTGTGACCTTTCTAGATTAAAAGAAAAAAAAAAAGGCAACAAAACCCCTCTACTAGTATCAACATGATTTAAATTTACATGAACAAATAAGCTGTTTCACACAATGGAAACAAGTAATAAACTAGGACGAGAACTGTGACCAGCCTGGGACCTCTTAAAGACCCCTCTGGACCTGGCAGGAGACTGCTTTTTCTATCTCAGGGAGAACCCCCTCCACTGGTCTAATTACCTTTTTAAATTCATATCTAGAACCACAGGCTGCCTCATGGGATTAAGCACAGTATACTTCGCAAATTGAAAATAAGATAGCTGTTAGGAATATATACTTTACTCTATGATTACAGCAACAAACAATGGCAAAACATTTATTTACATCTATTATAACAGTGAAACAAAGCACAGGATTTTCTTCTTGTTGTAGGCAAGAGACAAATTTGCAAAGGTGAGATTCTAAAAGATGTAGGCTCTAATGAGGGAGATTCTGTTGCAGAACAGGTAACTGGCAGAATGACATCAACTCAGAGTTATTCAGTATATCGTTAAATTTATTTACCATAAAATGGATTGAGGTTTTTTTAAATAGTAAAACTGTTCATAGGGAGACAAAGTTTATATATATCTGAGGGGTGGAAGGCATTTGTGTGGAGTGAAACAGTACAGAGCAATTGCAACAGCAATCCAGTCATGCCTGGGTCTAGGATTTTTAAAGGTGTTTTATCTGGTAGAAATGAATACAGCATTTACAAATTGAAAATAACTCTGTAGACTCAGATAAGATTGTCTTGGTAATATTTTACCAAGGAAGCAGCTCACCACTGCTTACTTTCAATTAGCCATCTAAATCATAGCCTATACAAAAAGTAATCCCTGCTGCCCTGCAATAAAAAAAAAAAAAGAAAGTTAAACTAGTTCCTAAGAGTTTTGATTCATGTTGCTGAATATGGAAGATCTGTAATCTGCTCCTTGGAGTCTATAGTCTCATGTAACTGCTTGAAAGTACTTTCCGTCTGCTGCTGGCAAAGATATTTTTTTCTGAAATGAATAGTGATTCATTATAGATAACCCTTCCCGACTAATTTTGTTTTGACTTTAACTTCGGAATAAGAATATAAGCAGTAAAGTAGCTTCTCCCCAGATAGTAACTATGCTGTTATTTTTGGACCATATTGTAGCTGATGTCAAGAGAAACCTAAATTTAGAAGAAAAAAAAGTTGATTTTCTTCAAAAGTTTTAGCTGTAAGATAAAAGTGGCATTTTATTATTATTACTTATCTGTGATGAATAATGAATAAGTTCATTCCTTTGAACCAGTATTCAACTTCACTGGCTTCTGTCTACATAATCCACAGGACTAACACTTGGAGGGCTGATTGGTCAAAATGAAGAAGTTTAATTTGTGTCTACATATTTCCAGGGATCCACAGGTAATATACTGGTAAATGGAGGAGACCAAGTACGATGGCACAGGAGCCCTTGCTGTGACAGTGACTTTTTGAGGGTCCAATGCTGCACAAGAGTGAGAATTTTGACAATTTCAATAATATGAAGAGATAGTTAAGAGCCTGAAAAATAGACATAGCTGTTGTAAATCACTATATGTATCATTTTTTCAGCAACGAAATCTGATTCATTACTTTGTCTGTAAATCAGCTTCCCTTCCTTCTCTCTGCCTGTTTTTGGACTAAGGTTCTGTTTATTTTTGTTGTGCTCTTCAATTTCTGTTGTGGGTTTTTTCTCATTTCTGTTGAGAAATAATTAAGCTGACCTTACTGGCTGAATACTGACTTGACCTTGTCGCCTGTTGTGGGTTTTTTTCTTTGTTTTGTTCTGCTGTTTTTTTTTAAGACAAGGAGGATGTCCAGACAATCTGATATGTCTGAGTTACCAGCAAAGATCCACCAGCTTCACCAATAAGGGAATTTTCTTTCAAAGACATACTAAAATTAAAATTTAACTGTATGCCATTACACAATATTTATAACATAGTGTATATAAAGGATTTTGGAAAGCTGGATGCTATCAAATACACCTGAATGATTTTACTTGCCTGCATAAAAGGATGAACGGTGCATGTACCTCCCTGAAAGCAGGTAGCCCCAGGCAGGAAAGGAGATTTTCCACTCTCTGTCTCTTTCTTCTGTTTAATAGTGATTTACTACTAGCTAAGCACATGCCCAGTGTTTTAAAGCTAGTGGAGAGTCCCACTGAAGTCAAGGGAATTGATGTGCACTGAGATTACTCCATGCTGAAAAGTCAGGTTGATGTTTCACTGTCTTGTTGAAGAAAGATATAATTATTGAAGGATAATGTGATGAGCAATTTTGTCACTTAGAATGAGGATGTGCCTAAGTTTCTCTTCTATGTTTAAAGGCAACTTTTTTTTTTCATTATTTCATTTTTTACCTAAAAGACTCATACTTTACAGTAACAAACTGGGTATTTTAGCCTTAAACAAAAATAAATTTTACATAAATCTACAGACATGACAGAAAAAGAAGCCCAAGTCCACAAAACTGAAAATTCTACTCCATCGCCTACTTGCATCATTTTGTTGCATGCCTTCACCAAAGCTCCATCTACAGTTGCAGGTGAACCTGTTGCTCAGCCTATGTTAGTAGTTTCTCCTCCTGCAAAGAAGCTGGAAACGTCTGAAATATTGCTGTGAGTGCTACCTGCAGTGCAGTTTGCAGAGTTTTACTCGCTAGCACTGACCATTTTCAGCCTCAGTCATTGATCACAACGAACAACAGTAAAGGGTCAGGTCTGTGGTGCAGGCAGGCTTCATCTGATCCTAACACATATGAACTGCTGTTTGCTCACTCTATTGCTTGTATAGTGCACAGCAGCATTTTATAAAATCAGACACAGGCAGAGGGAGCACCTATAAAAATGCAGTAGCAATTTATTTTATAAAGATTTTTTGTAAATCTCATGAAAAACAGCCCATGAGCTTCTATAAATGTTACACTACAGATGTTTGGAAAAAAAAAAACCCTTTTCACTTATAGGATACACAGAGCTAGTTCCTGAAGGAAAGTTTGTTAAAGAGCGGGAGAAACTAGGAATGATGAGTTGACCCAGGCTATTGCATTGGTAATATTTCTACTTATTCACTGGTCTTATTTCAGCTGTCCTTTTCCTGTCTTTTTTTGTTTTTTAAAGACTAGTTACTCACATCGCAGTAAAATAGAGTGGAATATTCTACATGCGCCGTAAGATGAGCTATAGCACAGCCATCCAGCTGTGATCTTTCCTGTACCCGAGCAACATCTCAACAAAATCCCGTGTGTGTATGTCTGTGTATGTATATATACATAGACAGATTTGTACCAACTCTGCATTGTTACACTTGACTTACTCTTTTTTTTAATTATGTAAAAAAATCACATTAAGCTGAATCTAATTACTGCAATGTATATTAGAAGCAGGGCACCATCAAAATTTTATTTAAATTAATCAGGTTTTGATTTAAGATATTAAATTCAAATTAATCATGTAAAAATGGAAATGATCCTTGACGTGCTTCCAGCTGTGACTTCAGTCTGTTTTCTTGTGTGAGTCACTTTCGGGATGTCTTGGGGGGAACATTACGAAAATTCACGCCGGTGCTATTTCAATTAGAGTTATTTAGCAGGACAGATGTAAAGAATACGGTATAATTAAGAAGGAGCTGATGACACGGCTACAGATTTTCAGGATCAAAAAAAAAATACTGTTAGTGAAAATTGACTACTGGTCATGTAGTCCAAGTTTCAATATGCTGGGGTTAAGCACTCATTAATGATGGAATGAGGTCTTTAGATAGACCATTGGACTCCTTCTCTGGAGCAATCTGCAGAATTGTGCCCTGGAAATAACTTTGGAGCCTCATTAGCAAGCAGATGATACCTGATAATATAATTTTTAAATTTTTAAAATAATTTTCTCCCCCTGGTGCCTAATCTTTTCTGGTCAGCTAACTTCAAAGGCCTTCAGAAAGACCTGGAAGTGGCATATAAATGCCCATATAAGAGCACATACAGAGGTATGTATATGCATTCACTCAGAGCATTGTTAAACTCATGATGAATATGAGTTTCCAGGAATACTGTAATTTCTTCTAGCACTGTTTGAGCAGAATTAGAGTCTCTGCTACCTGCACACTTCCTGACTGAAAACAATAAAGATGATGGGGGCTTTCCCACACAGAGGCCTGACAGTATTTATTTATAACCCTTTATACCATCAGTGTTTCCACTGTGAAAAATGAACTGCACATTGTTTCTTTATTCAAGAATAGGGTGACACAAACATTTTTTTCATATGTGCCACAATGCTATGCAGCATAAACTTTGGAAGTTATTTTACAAATTCTTCTACCTGAAATTAAACCTCCCAGGTAAAGCTCTCAGATTTTCCAACATGAAAAAAGATCAGAGAGACTACAATCCGTTCCCTCTTGTACTCATAGATCTCCTGAAAATATGTGTATTTAAACATGCTTCTTATGGTTGCTACCCAGGGCTCTCAGTGTCTGTTCCCCTCCTACTGAGTAATAGTAAAAGCCAAGTTAAATTTAAAAAATGCACAGTACATACTGTACACCCATAATTATAGATTAAATATTGATCTCCATGGTGTTTTTTCCATATCTCTTGCAATCTTTCTCTTCCCTCAGTAATGTCACATTGTCACTTCCCTCTGCAAAGCAGCATATAACTGAAAATACTTTCTCCAAACAAAACCATTGTTTTTAACTAAAAAAACCTAAAACATAACTGAGGACAATAAAATAATTTCAATATCTAGCTCTGTATACCTGGAAACATTTTCAGGAGCAGATCCTAGAATTTGTGGAAGCTTTATTTCCTTGTTCAGGGTTGCCACACTCTTCAGCAAGCAGCCGTACCTAAAGGAGGAACAATGCACCAGACCAAGCATGCTGGCTATCTGTAGCGGATGGAAAGCAAATAGCATATTATACTTGCCACAGCATACCTATTATGCAGATTTCAAGGCAGGAAACTGTCTGCAAAACAGATATACAGTGAGCATAAACTTTTTTGTTATTGTGGTAGTTGATTATGTTGTTGGTACAGTTGGAGGAATAATATGATTCATTGATGGTTTCTGCTTCCCACTCGTAAGATATAAACCTACATAATGATTGTTCTTTAATAGTATTTAAGGATATTTTTAAAACAAACTGTGTGGGAGTTTAACATAATAATGGTTTCAGTTTTTCAGGAAACACTGTTTGGAGAAGTGTATGACTGTTTAAATATTAAAAATGGCTCCTCATAAGGAACATGAATGTAGCAAGTAATTTGTGAGAAAGGATGTGATAAAAATATGCTCAATTTATACATTTGTCCTTTTAAAATTTACTTTTTCTTTTCACATAACAGCTGGAAAGAACAAATTTTTTCCGTGGGCTAGGCTGTTGCCTGGATGACTGAAATGCATTTTCCCGTGAGAGATGCACAGGTTCATCTCCCATCTGGGGCTTTTTCCCCTCGTGTTTTCTTTCTCTCCCCATCTCCTCTCCTCCAGGTCCATAGCTCATTGATAACAAACCAGAAGTTTCCATCGATATAACTTCATATACACCTAAGAGAATATACCAAACACAGCAGTGCTCTGTGTGAAGTATAGATTAGCCCAGAGATCTTTGTTCACCTCTTTCTTAATCCTTCATCTAGGCCTGTGTGGGTGGGTTTGAGTAACCAGAGGGACTCATTTGTAGGACAAAGACACAAGGAGTTCAGGCTGGCTTCTCTGGTCAATTAGGAACTAGGGTTGATGGTCTCAGGGGCAAAAGATCAGATTCCTGTTAGGTCCCTGTGGGGAGGACAGTTGGGAACGGGAGAACAGAGGTGGTATGAGACGAGCACAGGGGAAGTCCTCAGGGCAGGGGCAGTGGAGTCTCACTCCTTACCAGGGGAACTTGGCCATGTCCATACGGTAAACACCGTATCCACAGTGATGCCCCTGCAGTCACCGAGTCACTAAACCTGTGGCATTTATCAGTGAGATATTATGTGTTGCCAGCATAGGGGTGAGGGCTAAGAGCTCAAATCATGGGGAAGTTGTGTTTTAGTGAAGCAGAGGCTGAAACACTGGACCAGGACTTCATTAACAATGCTCAATCCACGGATCTTTCACACAGTTCTGGTGCTGTTCCATGGTATTTGCATAACTTTTCTCAGTTCTCTGTGTATGGAATAACGGCCATAAGAGGAATATGCCTTTCTTGTCTCTTTCCAGCCTGCATAGACTCTTTATAGCCATTTAGGACTAGAGATTTCTTAGTGCATTGTGTACCAAGGCTCAGTTAAGCCTAGAGCCAGTAATATATGCAAATAATATTGGTAACAAACACTATCATTTCTGTACCGCCTCAAAATTATCGTGACTCTAACATCTTTACGGAACCTATGGAAATATTTCACACATGGGGACTTTCTACAACAGAGAGCAATTCTGTGGCTTGTCCATGGCTTTAACGTTAGTCTGTGAGATGGCATGGCTCAGATCTCTTGATTTCTGGTGTTTCCTCTTAATTTTGAAAAAATCGTTATCAAAATATTTTCTTTTAGTATTTTTTTAGTTAATTTATTTGCCTTAGTCAAAATGTATAAGCTGTTGCATATTTCTCATTGGTTCATAACTACAGTGTGATAAAATATAAGCTGTAAGATGGCATGGGACTCTGGAATTGATATGAAGACTGGTTAGAGTATTAGAAAAATATATATATGAAAGTTCTGGCTTTTGCAGCTGGAGCCTTCATTCAGTGGATGTGTTGAGGAGTTTCTCTCCAGAAGCCATTTCCAGAGGCATTTGGCCTGACTCAGCAGGAAAATCTGGTATTTTGGGAGAATTGTCCCAAGAAAAAGAGGTGCTGCAATGGTGAAACCAGTGTTTTTACCAGTCCTGCCTGTTTGGAGGCAGTTTGTGTCTGTGTGTACTAGAAGCACTACAGCTAAGCTTGTAGTTGCCTCTCATCCCTGGATAACTGTGCTGCCTCTTTTTGTGCAGCATAACAAGATTTGGCCCTTACAGTTTTTGCTTTCGTTCCTTCTTGGGCAAGAAAGAAACCGCACATAATATCTTACAGAGAAGACATGCTAATTTTGAAAGTGATTTTCCAGGCAACTGAACATGTCTCATGGGTTCCACCTGGGAGCTGAATGTTTATGACCAACTTTGGAAAAATCTTTTTTTAGGCTACTGAGAGATGAATATGCCTGTATAAATGCATATTTTGTGGGCCTGTAGAGCTCCCCGTACTAACTGACTAAAGAAATTTTCAGAGGAAAGGTCCTCACATACCAGCTGTGAATACACAGTGTGCAGTGCCAATGGAAGAGCTTGGATGCATCAGCAAAAAACAAGCAATGGACTAATTACACTGAAAGAAACCTGCACATTCAGCACACCTATGGGACTTTTGTAGTCCCATACAAAAAAACCTGACATAGCATAGAAGCTAGACCGCCCAAAATACGGAGCTTGGCTATTAATTACAAATCAGGTCCCTAATTCCAGGTCACTCTGCTCTAAGAAGCAATAAATACTGACACAGAGTAGAAGTCAATGTTGCAAGCCTTTCCGCTGTGGACAGCTAAACAGGCAGTGTGGCCAATTTTCCAGCTGTCACCAGGAATCATGCCATCTTTGGTGTTGTTATTAACACCTGTAGGTTTAAAAGAAAAAATTCTTTATATTATTTTAATGGTATGAGCATTTCTAGCTCTCCTGTTTGCCAAGAATGGTTTGGAAAAAGAACCTTGAAAGGTTTGGTAAAATATTTCTTTAAAAAGACAACATTTAAGATAGGCTTTAAAAAGTACTGTAATTTCTACACCAGCCTCACATTCTTCTGGGAGCTGATTTGGGATTTTTGGATTTTTATGGCTGGTAACGTTGGACATAAAATCTGAATGTAGTTCACATCCTTAGCTAGGGGAATGAGTGAGGTACCGGATAAACTTGAAATTGTATTTAGGTGCCTTAGGTCTGCATCTGATTCATGTAACTTACAATAAATATAAATTAATAAGAAATACCAGAAGACTAAAAATATTACATTTCTCTGCACATGAAAGGAAAAAATCTTCAGATACTGTAGCCTATCAGAATATTCTTCCAACACAGATGAAAGTAAAAAAACCACTCCAAACCCAATCTAATTCTGGAATCTGATTTTTCATGAACACACTCAAAGTACAATAGTATTGCACAGGATTTAGTTCCGGTATTCAGCTATTTCAGACTAAAAAAAAATATTCCCAGAGTCTGCTTAATGTAACATTATTACAGCAATAACTCAGATGACTCTTTAACAAGATTCTTCTTCAGTTTAGATGTTCCTTCAGCTTTTTGGCCTTAATAGCAGCTAATTATGCATATACCTGTACTTTCTCACTGTAGTGCAGGGAGGTATATGAAATTCATACTCTTCTAGGAAACTGTGACTGGGGGCTAGGAAATTGTTTGGAGCTGAACAGTGCATGAGATCTTGGGATAAATGAGATGTCCTTTAGACTGAACACAATGACATGGAAAAGGGCATCTTGGCTAGATGTATACAAACAGGTCCATGAAGACAGAGAATTAAATCTGTGCAAAGAAGCTACCAGAATCAGAGATTCAGTCCAAAATCAGAACTCTGTATTAATTTGCTCTCCAGATCAGAAGCCACATGGAATCTATTTATTTATCTTTAGATGAATAAAAAGTAGATTGATCAGAGGAAGTTCTTGTGCCTTTTAAAGTACAGATCACATAATCTTTGATTTGTAAAAATCACCCTAGCATAGTTGAAATCCATGCTAGATGAGGCTCTGATTCACTTTATTTTTAAAGATAATTCCTTGTCACCATCAAATTAAATATTGCAAAGTCTTACCATTTTCTTGGGCAGAAGGCACAAGATTTTTTCTGGATTTCCCACCCTTCCATTTCTGATGTGTTTACATGAAGATATTTTTAGGACATTATATTTTCCTAGTTTAGTAGCAACACAGTGCTGTGAATAGCTTAACAATTCATTGGGACTTTACAGTATCTCAACCTGAGACAGCAGACTCCTAATTATAAACTAAGTATAAACTGCAGCCTTGTCAGAGTGATTTTATTACCCTGATTGCATCTATTTTGACCCTTTATAAGACTGCATTATTTGGGACATCAGGAGTCTAACAACAGAAAACAAGCAGAACACAGCTGCTTTCAGCTCTCAGAAGTCTCTGGATATATTTAGCGATTTAGCCTTCAAAGCAAGCTGTTTTACTGGTGCTATTGTAAGATGCATCATTTCTCAGTAGGGCCCACATGTTTGCCTTAATCTGATAGGGTTCTTCTTTTTGTTCTTAACCTACTTCCTTTCCGAGAGATGTAAGGGAACTTTAGCAGCAGCCGTCAGTAGCAAATGAAGTGGGAGGAAGCAAAGAATAAAAAATAGGCTGGGATTTATAAAAAGAATGCAAAAATATGTGATTATATAACGGTGTACAGAAGATGTTAGCTATGGCATCACTGTTAACTGAGTGAACTCCGTACTTCTCACTTCTCTGACATAAAAGCAGCTTCTGAAATAGTTTGACACCTGTAATCTTTAAGCTACAGGTTGAGAAATGATCCCAAGTACTCAAAGTCCAAACTGAAGAGAGCCTGTTAGCTGAGGGAAAGTCATTGACCCCAAGTTAACTTTTATTTAGCCTCGGTGAATTAGACAATGGAATGAGAAACACTGTAAACGTAGAGGTCAATGTGGAATGCTCCCCAGAGTTTTTTGAATTAAGAAAATAAACTGATGAGAAGTGGAGGAAACCAAAAGAATTAGGTGTGAATCAATGCTAAATGGCAACTAAATTCACATGGCAAACAAGTCCGAAAGCCTAGGAGAAACTGTCCTGATGTAAAAATATGGGGTTTGCCCTTTTCAGATAAAAGAACAAGAAATGGAAAGCAGACCTGTGTCTTTAAACGATTCCTCTGCTGCTGTGCAAGGACAGACTGTGGCAGCTGTGACCACTCACTCCCCATGCTCCCACTCTGCAGCAACACGAAGCTGGTAGGGCTGCTGCACTGGGAGCCCTCCTGGCCACAGGTGAGGAGCCTCTCGCCATCTGCAATGCTCTGTAGGCCAATCAAGCTGGCCCTGCGTGAGGTAAGATGGATAGTCTCCCTGAGTGCCCCGAGCTCCCTCTGAAATTTCAGCAGATCAATGTCACTGTGGCTTTTAATTACCCCTCTGCTTCATCATTATTTCATGGACTTTAATGTGCCCTGCAGGACACAGCATCACAGAGTACGGGTAAACAACCACCAAGCCCTGGTGCGTCTCGAGGTGCTGCAGTCACCCTCTGGAGGGAAATGTCACGGTGTCGGGCTCATTTCCCTGGGTAAGCTGACCTCAGGGCTTCCAGGCTGGTTTCAGCCTGAGCTGAGGCACAGGGGCAGACACTACACTGCTATGTTCTGGGCTGAGAGCTCTTGCACTTCGTATTAAAACTTGCTGTCACCACACGCAGGCAGAGATCAGGGTGGCCAGCAGGGCTTTTGTAGTTTGAGCTTGTTTTCTGAAGAGGAAACAAGTCTACCCTTGCAGATCCTGCGTGGTAATCCATAAGCATTAGAGCACAGTGCAGCACGTGTAGAAGACACTGAAGGTATCCTGAGAGGTGCTCAAACAGCCTGATACAGCC
>Ga0181612_160889_pt1 | contig 18868 bp, 12 predicted proteins | sample HoacroProtozoa21_FD_119630 | JGI IMG/M metagenome (GOLD analysis project Ga0181612, IMG submission 119630) | Hoatzin crop microbial communities from Cojedes, Venezuel. Combined Assembly of Gp0051906, Gp0051904, Gp0051908 | reverse complement strand
TGGACAAGATCCTGTGCAGCCTACTGTAGGTGACCCTGCTTCGGCAGGGGGGGTGGGCTAGATGACCCACAGAGGGCCCTTCCAACCCCTACTATTCTGTGATTCTGTGATTCTGTGATTCTGTGATACAAGGGAGAGAACCACAGCTGAGGCTGGGGAAGAGACCACCCCGGCCAGTGACAGCTCACAGTTTCCATATAAAACCCACAAGAAATCCCCAACTTTGAAACCACCCCAAAAGAGTAACAGAGACTAGATGTGTTTGTAAAGTAGCTAATGCTAGTAAAGGATTATATCACAGAATATTCAAGCATATTCTTCATTGTTATGTGGAGAGCAAAAAGAAAAAATAATCTAAATATAGTCTCTTGGGCAGTTGCCTAACAAGAGAAATGATTCCTTACTTTATTTTTATGTTTGTTTTTTTCTAAGATTGTAAGGAGAAATTTTTAAAATTCACAGAATGACTGAAAATACCACTGAAAAGAGTCTGGCTCCATCCTCTTTGCACCTTCACTGCAGGTATTTGTACAAGTTGATGAGATCTGCCCCGAGCGTTCTCCTCTCCTGGCTGAACAGTCTCAGATCTCTCAGACTTTCCTTCTATGTAACATGCTCCAGTGTCTTAACTGTCTTTTGGACTCTCTCCAGTAAGTCCATGTATCTCTCTTACTGGTGAGCACAGAACTGGACCCAGAACTCCAGGTCTGGCCTCATCTGTGCTGAGCAGAGGGGCAGGTTCAGCTCCCTCCACCTGCTGGCAATGCTTTGTCTAATGTAGCCCGGGACACCACTCGCCTCTTTGCTGCAAGGGCATGTTGTTGGCTCATGTTCAATTTGATGTCCACAGGGACCCTCAGGTCCTTTTCAGTCCAGATCCTTTCCAGCTGGAAGGCCCACGGCATATACTGGTGCATAGGGTTGTTCCTTCCCAGTAGCAGGACTTTGTGCTTTTCCTTGTTGAACTTCATGAGGATCCTATCAGCTCATTTCTCCAGATGTCGAGGTCATCTGGCTTTGCATGGCTAGTATGATCATTTTGCTGCTCTCATGAAAAGGTATTTCCTCACCCAGTGTAATACAAATAATAAGATTATTTTTGCATCTCTTGAAGCCTGTCTCCAAATCAGAGTACACTTGTGCAGTCAGGATCAGGCTCTTCGTCCGTAACCAAGTGTTTCTTTCTCATATGTCAGTTGTGGATATTTAAAATAAAGTAAAAAGTAAGTCTTGGGTTGATTTCCTGCTAGTTCTAGGATATTTTGTATGTTTATTGAAACTATGTAAATATAGCAGTTTGCTAAGGCAAACTGGCATAACTTTGTTATGTCTGATGTCTTTCTGTCTGACACATTCAATCTCATTAAATATAAAACTCTGTAAGAAAAAGCAATAACGATTTTAAAGAATCCTTCTCTGGATAAATATTGTACTGATATCTGAATGAATGTGTTCTGGATTGCCATAAGGTCATGTATGTCACGACAAAGATAAAACCCTATTTCTGTTTTAAAACGGGATCAGTTTATCAGTATTATGTGATAACTATTATAAGCCTCATTTATTTTATTTCTGTGGCTCGACTAAATTACATTACTTTTCTTAACATCTTATTTTAACAACAGTCATTTTGGGAATAGGTGCAGACATTTGCAGAACTAATAAGGGAATTAATTTTTCTGAAGGCTTTGGGAAGATTGTCTATTTCAAACTCTTTTGTGGAACAGTTTTTGAAAATGTTCTTTTGATAATGTATTCTGAAGAGAAGTTCTGTTCTTCTAAATTCACCTTTCCAATTGTGATAAAAAAGTACCAAGTGGGCTCTTTAACCTTTATTTCTAAGATATATTAAATGCTTGCTTATGGTTGAGCACCAATAAAGTTATTAGGAACTTCTGGTAGTTATCACTGTTGATGAAGCTGAAGTGAAAGATTTTTAACAGTGGAATTTTTAACATGGCTAGGGAAAAACAATACAATCGTTAAACTTGCCAGTGGCCTAATAAATTCAATAAACTTCCAAATAACGTAAGGAAAATGAAGTAGTAAGAACTTTACCAGTGGTTACTATTGTCTCCATACTTCTATCTTACTCAGAGTTAATCTGTGCTAGTTTTTCACCTGGACCCTTTTCCAAGCCACTGTCAGGTGCTTCATTCCCTGTAAAAATCCTGTCTCATACATCTCAACATGGAGAATAACTCATCAATACATCAATGCTGATGGATTAGTTTTCCTCCCATTCATTTTTTTTTCCTGAATTGGAAGTAGTTTTCCGGAGGATTTTGATTTTTCACCAAAATTGCTTCCCATGTGATTATAATTTCAAGCTTTTACACCTATGAATCTGTGTGTATAGTCCCCGAGTCATTAATAACTATTTTTTTTAAATGTTGTAAAATTTTGCTATTTTTTCTTAAAAAAACACAAAAAAACCAAGAAAAAAACATCCCACCCCATAACTGTGGAAAAACTGGGAGAGGTAACACACCTTGTTCATGAGCAGAAGAAAAGAAGATGTTTTACACATTTTTGAATTGTTATTCTGGATGAGCTCAATAGCTTGAGACACCAGACTTTTCAGTACAGAGCTGTTCTGAAGAGCACCATCCAAAAATCACTGTCGTTCCCACAGCCTAGGCGGTAGTCAGCTATTCCCACAGGCTGTATTAGCAAAACCTTTCCATGTCAGCAAAGTCTTTAGATCAAATTCCACTTCTCCAAAAGTTATCTGACACCATCGCTGTGAAAAAGCTTACATAACTCAGAGTGAATTTACATGTATAGGGCTGTCATTTGTGTCTTCAGGAAAAGTAAATAAAACTTTTATGCACAAAACCAACAGCACAGGGAAAAAATAGAAGTCTGTGAAAGGGGAACATCTTCCTGTGGCTTTCTGCTGTCAAAACAGAGCTAAATCTAAACTGAACACACAAAAGTTTGTAGTATATGGGTGAGGATCCAGAACATCGGCTGGTGCAGTTCTCATGAGTGTGTGATGGCACCAAAAGAACTGAAGAGTGACTGGGAGGAGGTTGAAGGCATTTGGGTTATCTGAGGAAAAAGTTCTGTAAATAGCTCTCCTCCACACTTTTTATGTTGAACTTGCAGATCACAGCTTGTATTTTGTAAGTCTTTAAAAAAGCTGTTCCTTACCCTTTTCGAACTTCCTAACAAATATGTGGCAAGCGACTCAAGCGATTATGACATGCTAATTTCTGAAAGGATATTAAAGGTATTCATTTGTCTACTTCTGTAGTCTACTTGTGCTGCTTAAATCTCTTTTGTGCAAAGTCTGTTTCTGGCTCCTATTAATTGGATGTTTCCTAATCAAAATTATTTTGCTGCAACACAGGTTTTCTATAATCCTTTAGCTCTTAATTTTTTTTTCTAATTACTGAAATAAAAGCTTATATTTTACATTCATAGGAACAATAAATATTAACACCTTGAATCATAAATCTAGATTATCTGCTCTGTTAGGCAGAACTCTAGTTGGACCAAATTAGACGCTGGTGGATCGGATCCACATATCTTACCACATGAAATTATGGGGAGAACCGTATTTTTGTATGATCTTTTCAATTTAGAAAACTTGCACAGACCTATGCTTTATCTCACTTTCTTTTGAAGGTTAATATCGGTCTTTGAATTTGAAGGTTACTTCATTACTGTATTACTTACAAGTTTTCATTAACAATGCTGCTCTATAAATAATGTCATGCTAGTGAAGCACGTATGGAATCTGTTGTTGCACTTTCTCATTTTTTCTCAGCTGAGAAAATCGCATGGAGTAGTTGTTAGATTTATTAATTTATCAGAATTTATACACAAATGAGGTATGCTACTTGTTACTGTTTTATCTACGGTCAGTTAAAATAAGTCCATCAAATTGAATGGAACTAAAGCCAAGCTGAAGACTTACTAATTTTTTTCACTGGCCTGTATAAAATATGTATTGCCTTCTGGATGCTTAGTTAATAAGAAAAAGAATAAATATAACAAGTATTAAAAATAAAAGTTATAACACATTTCTAGATAAATTCTGGATCATGTCTATATACTCTGCAGAATGCAATACGAATTTGTCTTTCTTTATAAATGAGTTTTCATTCTGGTTACCACCTGAGTTCTGGGGAAATTTGTGTCACTTTGTAACCTGCCATTCCTTATATCACACAGTATTTTTTACAGTTGCTTGCTTTTCACCTTCAGTTTAAGTATCACTTAGTGTAGTGAACTGAAATGAAACATTCAGATCTGAGTATTCAACAGACTTTGGGTCTGGATATGTTAGACTTCAAAAAAATCTAGAGCTTTATGTATTCCATAGTATGTGCAATAGAATGCCTTTGTTTTAAATGCTTCAGTTCCAGACAGATTGCTCAAGAATAATAATTTTGGACTATAAGGGCTCTTTTGAAAATATGAAGCAGTGAAAATGAAAAATGAGCCACCATTACTAGAGCAGTAATGGCTTCTTGAGTTTGCAAAAAAACCCGTGAAACAGTAAGTGTTTGAGTTGTGTCCATTTCTGTATTGTGCAGTTGTTCTGAAACTTCCTAACAGCAAGAGAAATGTCAGTCTTGCTTACAGTTTCTATTCCAAATGCTTGAGCAGAAGAATCCAAGCAGCATGCTTATCTCTCAATTGCAAGCTGTTTTCCTTGCTTTTTCAGGTGCCAAAAATTCCGGCTGCCCAATATCCTATTGTGAAAATCTTCAATTTCCCCTGGCAGCTTTTATGAAACTGCAAACATCAGCATTATAAAAATCTTATAGCAGGTCTTAAGTTGAAAATGCTGGGGACAATCTAAAACCAGCTGAATAAAATCCTAGGTGTTTGCTGCTGGCTTGATTATTCATGCTCAAACTTGTTTAAGGAGAATCCTCTTTTCCTTAACAGATCCGAGATTGCAGTGAAGTTTTTCCCAAGATGGTAGAATTGAGCAGCCTCAATGGCATTGAGCATGCTTCACTTCGGTGGCCACAGGCTTGGCTATAAGTGATTCCCTCTAGCAAAAGCAACAACACAATCCAGTGTAAGTTTTTTGGCTTCAGGAATGTTAGGAATCAGAGAATTTACCATATTTCTCAGCTCTAATAATAACTTAGAGAACACTTGCAAACACAAGGATACAAAATACTTGTGGAAGGGTTGTTTGTTTCTTGTTTGGTTGGTTTCTGTTATTTCTAGGCTGCTTACATAGGGGACTCCTCCCAGTGACTGTGTTCATCAGATTTCCATGCCCACAGAACTCCAGTTCTGAGTCTCTTGCGAACTATTTGAACTAAATAGAAATTGTTTTTTGTTACTGACACAGTAGAACTGTTTCTATCATCAAACATGCAACTTCTAATTGTGCAAAAGCTCTTTGTGCTATACAGTTCAAGTGCTTAAAAGAAAGCATTGTATTTTATTCTCTGTTACTCTCTGTCTCACTTTGACTCTCAAATAGCATTTTGAAATGCATGAACTTCGGACATATGATGGCACTGTTGTGCCTAAACTAACTCTGTTTAGTGATTACATGCCCCTTGCCACATGCGTTTTTTATGTTCAGAAAAAAACAACCCTAAGAAGACTCAAAGAAGTAGACTTTACAGTTTTTTAAAGAAAACTTTTCTCAATAGTTCATCTGCTTTCACCCCATCAATGGCTTCCAACATCATTTGTCAATCAACTTCTTAATCTCTTTTAATTTTTCAATATTGTCAATCATTTCAGATACAGCTTTTTTTCCTTTGTGTTTTCAAAAGTGTAAGATGAAGTAATTGATATATTTTTTTCTTTTTTTTTTCACTGTTTACTATCAGCATAATTTATTTCCAGCAACTCATGGAGGCTGATTGCAAAGCCAATGCTCCTAAAGTGGTTTTTAGCAGAACTCTGGGCCTGCAACTATGTGTGCACAACCCAGTGAGTCTTTTGTAGCCCCTGGAGCCCCATAAAACTTTCAGTCTAGTCACTCAAGAATGATAATAGAGGTATATCCTGCAGGAAGCCAGATAGTAGGCTTCCTGTCTCCTACACAGGAGCAATAAGTGGGACACAAAAGGTCAGGGGTCTGGGAAGGTCGAATGAAGGGAAAATGTGTCCTTTCATTTTCTCACTATCTGAAGGTGGCATAAGTTTGACTGGATAGTTTTTGCTTCAGTATTCTTGTATGAAAAGAAGAGCTAGCTTAAAAGAAAAAGTTTGAGGATTCATGGTTCTGGTTTGCTGTGTCAATGGCAGCAACAGACACAGATGACTTAGTTTGTAGCACTTCACTGTTTATTTCCCTCCAGGGAAAAAAGAGGCAAATATAAACAGGGCTCCTTTCCTCTTTAACTGGCTCATTAATGGCATGAAAGCTCTTTTATTTTTTTAATTTTTTTTTACCCATGGAATACCTGTCACCCTCTAGAAGCTTATCCTAGCATTTTAGACATCTATAGCTTTCCCGTGTTCTTTTTTCCATCCCTTAGCACATGTAAATATGCGGTATACATCTGCTGGATAGGTTGTTGTTGGAATGTCTAGATCACTGTGGTGAAATTTGTATCTGTAACCACTAGTGTCATTTGCTGGCCAATAGATGTTTTATCTGGTATCTAATTGGTTGTCTGGAAGATGACACAAGTGATTACTTATAGAAACATTACAGAATTACAGAATGAAACAGATATGAGTAACAGCTTCTCAGGAAGCAGTTAAAGTTACAGACGACTACAAAGCGAACAAGAGTCAGCAATCTCCTGGGATTCTGAAAGATTCCAGAGAACAGGGAGAGTAAATAAATTAAGAGGCTTATGAGTGAAGTGATTCTTCTACGCTTCTGATATTGGTATATATATTCTGATGGATACTGTGTCCATTTTTGAGTGTCGTGATTGAGGAAAGGGAGATTGGCTACAGGGTCTCTAGACATAAGTCACAAAAGTGATCATAAAAATAGCAAATTTGACATGAGTACAATGCAAATTCTTTGTGGCTGCTTAGAGAAGACTTTAGGAAAACTACAAATAAATGGACTCTGCAAGAAGGAAAAGCTCTAGAGGTTTTGACTTCTGTTTCTGTGGTGAATACTAAACCAGTTGGAAGTATGGCAGGTGCTCCTCTCTTCTCACTTGCTTGTTTTGGTTGTGCCTGAATTCAGCCAGCACCACCTGCTTGGCCCTCCATTTCTGGTTGCAACCAGGAGTTACAGAAGTAGCTGTAGGTGTGTGATTCTCTGAGAAAAAGGCCTGAATTGGAGGGAAAATTGCATAACATCTTCTTAACAACTACATCATAATTCTCAATGAAGAATGAGGACTGATACTTTTCAGGAACAGTCGTGATAGAAGAAAATCAGTCCCCAATGCACAGTCCATTCAAGTAGGGGCTCACACTTATCACTTTTGTCCTGCAGCGGAGTGGCAGGAAGCAAAGGCAGCACACCTCATGTCCAGCTCCATCAAGTATAACAGCTCTTCCTGTGTGTGAATCCATTTTCCAGTTTCGTTCACTTCCAGTTTTTCTTCTTCTTTTTTTCATCTAATAAGGTACAGCATTTTAGGTCACCACGACCCTTACTAAAGGAGTAGTGTGGCCTCTGTGTGGCAGAGATTTGCTTAAATATTTACTCCCTGAAATATTTTTATTAAAATTACTTCTATTTTGGACAGGAAATTCCCACCCCACAAGAACACCCAAAAACACCTGCTGTTGAGTTACCCCACTTCCTTGACTGAGAATATTTTTTTTGTCAGCAGTGTGTCTGTGTGTGTGCTACTCTTCCCCATTTCAGTGTGGCGTTAGATTTGTGTATGTGTATTGTGGACACATTGTGTTTTTTATTTCAAGAACATGTCTAAGCAGGGTGCACTAGATTTATTTCTCTGACTTGTGCTGGCAACACTCCTAAGTGCATTTTGTTTGATATTTAATCTCCGGCAACTCCTATGAAGGTGAAAGAAGATTTTTGGTGTCTTCGTGTTATTTTCTTACTCATACCAGTATCTTTTTTCAATGTTCTTCAAACTTTCAAATTTCACTATGTGCAAATAAACTGTTTTAGTCTTCTATTTAATCACCTCTGTTCAGGACACATTCTTACTACTCAGATGACATAGCTAGCCCTTGCTTTTTAACAACACAGTCATCTAGGTTTTAAGATTTGCTTTCTTCATTTCTCTGGTTCTGATTCAATTAAAAAGGGATTTAATGGTGCGGAAATGGAAGAGGTAACTCTTCGTTAAGAGTTAACACTCAACAAACGGACTTCTTTTTCTAGGCTTCCCAGCCCTGTCAAGTCAAGAGCTCCACTGCAGAATATGCAGTTCTTATTTTGATTGCACTTGTTTCCTTGTATTGTTTCTGGGCTCTGAGTAAGCCTTCAAAGGCACTTTTGCAGTATTTCTTTCCATTCAGGTTATGCTCTCTGATAATCATTCTTAAATGTTTGGAAGTGTAACTTCATCTCTCCATGATGTTTTTCTGCTTAAATGGTGAAAAAGAACACTGAGTTTCCTGTAGCTTTTGGAGATTAGTTAGTATCACAAAGCTTATCATGGATACAAATTGCCCAAATAACCTTGACACAGTAGCCTCTTTCTCTTTTTTCTCAACAACCCTGTGTTTCACAATCAGGTACTACAGTGAAAATTATGATTCTTTGGCCAGACAATTTGAACAAAAATCCTTTTCTAATTCTTCCTAAACATGCTGGGTTACCACGCCACTATAGAACTGCTCAGTTCTTTAAAAAATCTCAAGAAAAATATACCTATCAGTATAAAATTATTGAATCTATTTCTAGCTAAATACTATTTTTCCATTTGGAACCATCACATTGTACTATAACTGAAATGTGCAGGTTTATTTTCAGCCTGGTTTCGCAATGAAGCAATATTTAAGGAAATGGTCTCTGTGCCTTTTGGTTCCTCATAGTAACTTCTAAATCCCTCATGATACCTTTTAAATCTGTTGGTCAATCTCAGTTTAATTTATTACACGGGTGGTCAGAAAGCTGTGACCTTTCTACAATGCTATTTCTCTTCTTTTGTATTCCCCTTGGTTGTCATACTACATGCCAGAAAATGCAAGTTTTTCTATTAAAAAAATACCTCTTCATTTATATGGTAACCTGTCTGATCTTTTGCTTTCTTGACAGAGAAATAATGACCACAATGTTCTATAATGACCATAGCATTCCAAGGCTGAGATTTTAAGCAAACAACTAGTTATTTTTGGGTGTTTACACTAAAACAGAATTTTGAAAACCATGATGCTCAGAGAGAACTGAGTATCAGTCTTTTAGTAGCCAGTCCTCAATAAATGTAACATTCAGAATTGTTAGAAACAACGTAAAAATCTTAGCCAACATCTGTATAAATGTCTTTCTGTAGAAATGTGTAGAATTGATCCTTGTAACTTTTCTAAAGCCTTTTCATAAGGCAAGTCTTGAAGTTTTCCAGCATCAGAGCTGTTACCAGGCAGGAGTTCTCTCAGGGTTATTCTTTACCTTTCCCGTTTGCATTAATTCCTGATCCAATGAGATATGAATGATTGCAAAAGTCTAGGATGAGTTTTGATTTTTAATTTCAGGGACCTACTCTCTCATGAGTATCTTTGGTGAATATTTTAAGAAATGCAAATAAAAGCAATACGATTTAACACTTGGCTTTTACTGCTTGATGATAAGAGATTCTGGGGAATTATCCACAGCAGAGTTAGGTCTTTCTGATTCCTTATAAGAGTCTTTTGAGTAAATATGTAGGTTTTTTTAGATCTGATCAGTATCCAGAAATTTACTCTGTATTTGTGAAGCTAGTTCTAAGACATAGATTTTTAATACAACTAGTCTTCTTGTGCTAGATACTTTTTGTTAGATATTCTAAAAACTCAGAAAGATAAGTGTTTCTTGATGAATTTTAAAAATTTTTATATCTAATGTATTTACACATTTTTCCTAAATGCTATTTTTTTAGTTTTATATCATATAAAGAATTGAGTAGAAACCTCATCCATACTTCAATTTTCAATTTTGAAGGTATCTTTGAAAAAATTTTGTAATCAGAAATATAAAAGAAGGAAAAAAACATATTAATGTACTGCTCAGTAGTAGTCTTGCCTGTTCCAGTAAAAGAATAAACATACTACCTATTATTCAATTAAGGCTGAGTAGCTAAATAATATTAGAAGAATGGCTTAGATAATGGACAGAATGATGGATTAACTGAAGCTTGACTAAGAATTAGGACTAGCTGCAGCAGAGGACAGCTGACTAATATCTTGGTATTGTATCTGATGCCTGCACATAATTATCTTGGAAACTCAATAATGTCACTGCACTAAATTAAATTCATAAACTGCAGAGCAGATCTAAGTCTACTATTTGACAAGTTCCTGACGGTTTGGGGATTCAGTCTTTAAAGGACAAAACCCAAAGTATTGTGAAAACAACAATGAAGCAAAGTGAAAGAAACTCTTCATGTTCAGTTAGAGATGCAGTCTGATGATACATCTGACAGCTCCTAAAAGCTTTGTAAGTATAACTGTTTAATTTTGAGAGTGAAAGAAGACTAGAATTTGCCACTTAAAACATATATTTCCTTTAAAATTTAGTTCAAGCAATAAGAACTTTACTTCCTATGTAGACATTTGTCTTTTTTCTTAAATTTATGCTAATGTCACCATCCAGATCTTTGAGAGTTTTGATCCACAACACTTTTCTGTTTAACTCCATGTTAGCTGGTCAGTCTTCCTCTTTGGAAGGCACACCCAAGTCTGTAGTTTGAAGGCTGGTGGTTTTGTCTTAGTATGAGACCTTTTTTGGCTTTGTCTTAGTCTTGTTCCCCAACTCTGTACTTCTTCCATAGTTTGGGGATTGTCTTTATTGGCAGTGCAAGTTCAGGGTTTTTTTTTTCTTAATATTTTTTATGTTCTATATTTCACGTATTTCTCTGTGCAAGACACTTTTCCTTTTTTTATTTTAAACTTCAGTGTTGAAAAATTTTTGTTTGACTTTTATTTTCAGATATGCTACTAGAATAACACAGAAGAACACATTTTGTAAAAAACAAACAAAATCCCAAACAACTTTTTATTTTCTTTTCTAAGTGAAATATGCTACTGCATTACATAGCGTAAACTACTCAAAACACATTTGAAAGTCATATTCAGCTTATCCCTTTCCTAATAAGGAAAACTAACAGTTATCTTCCAGCAAATTAATCCAACCTCCCTAAACCAGGGTCCCTAGTTCAGCAGAATTCTCAAATGTCTGCATACTTTTAAGTGTTGATAATTCACATGCGCTCAGTTATACATGTTGTTATTCACCTACCTAGGTCAGGGGCCAGCTGAGGTCTTGCTGTAGAGTTTTCTGTAGTCTGTTAAAGGTAGCTGAAGGGAGTGCAGTATAGTCTCCATTCAATCCTTTCTTGAGAAGTGAAAATACAAGTACCTGCAGGTTCCCCATAGAACGTTTGCCAACATGCAGGCATACACGTTGGGAAGAAGGTTTTTGCTTAGCCTTCCGTTTCGGATGCTTTGAAAAATATGCATTTTGAAATATGCTGATAATAGTAATTTTGTGACTGAAGTTGACTGAAAATTTTTGTTTTCGTTTAGTTTGTTTAAGGCAATTTTGTAATTGATCGTCATATGTAAAAATATTGTATTTCACTTTGATGCATTTACAAATTCTGTCATTAAAAAATCCTGTAACTATTTATGCAAATATCTTAATCAAAAAGTAAATTTTGTTAGTCAAATTTTAGTTCACGAATCACATTAACATTTTAACCGTCATTTGTTACAGTTATGAATAACAAGCAGCAGTTTTAATCACACAGTGAGTTGGAATATTTTACTACCATCTTAATTAGTGAACAAGTTTTGTTAGTGTTATTGTGATGTCTGATACTCCTCAAAAAACCCAGAACAAATCTGTTTGTTTGATTTAATTCTTTTTTAGTTGCTTGGCTTTGTGCTCTAAGCTAGCTGACTCTATTCTTAAACTCAAAGTAATTACTGCATAAAAAATTTAAGCCATAAGAAGTCAATATGCTCTGTTGCATGTTTGCATTCACTCTCAAAGTAATATCATGCAAAAGCATAAACATAATGAAATCCTAGGCAATTGTGTACTAATGACTTCCCAGTAAAAACTTCCGGGAGGATCATAGACATAAAGGTAACTTCCAGTAAAAAATTATCTATTTAAAGTTAAGGTAAGAGGCATTTCTTGTAGTTTTCCTCTTCCTTTTTTGGTAGGTTTTGGTTGGTTCGTTGGTAGGTTTTAATATGTTTTCTGGCTAAAAATGAATGCTATAATTTTACAGACTGGAAGAAATTCATTTTGGTGTAGAAAAGAGCCAGAAGGCCTACTATACATGTCTGAAGTCCCACTTCTGTCTTCCTGTGAATGATTACTGAGACTGTGAGATGTAGACTTTTTGCTGGTAGTTCCTATGGACTGTGTATTCACCATTAGCAGGTGATTCTATGTTGTTACTCGTAAACAAAATCGGTGGTTTTTTGCTGTGGTACTTACCTAGTCTTGTGCCTACACACTTGAAAATGGTGATGAGCATGTAGTTTATGTTTGTTTTCTGTGTCAGCCTACCTGTAGAATGATAGAAAAGTTAGCCAGGGAAAGACCTTAAGAGGACATGTAGGTCATTGCAGATGGCAGGATTAAGTATATTTAGATCATACCACAGTATGTATAACCTTTTCCTGAAAACCTTGAAGAGACATTTCCCAATGTCTGTAGAATACCTATTGGGATGTTTCAGGGAGGGAAAAAAGTCCATGCTGTCTAACATGAATCTTGTTTGTAACAAATTATGCTGATTCCTTTTCATTCCACTTCCAGACACTTGGAAAACAATTGACTGTCCTTCTCTTAATGACAGCCACTTAGTTGTTAGAAGATTGTTATCAATGTCCTTCCTTCCTCAGTATTCTCTTTTCTAGACTAAACAAAGTCCTTCAACTTCCTCAGAGGTCATTTTTCCAAAACTCTAATTATGCTTGTAACATTCATGATGAAATCTTTCCAACTTGCTTATTTGTGCTTTAAAATTCCAAAGCTGGATTACAAACCTCAGTTTATATATGTATATAGACCTGTTATTTTACTACCAGTTCTCCATTTTATTTTTGTCCATCTTGTTTCTTCTTCAGTTTTGAGTAAATAGCATTACTTACTTTCAAATTGTGATTTTCATGTTCTTAAAGATTAGCATTGTTCTATCAGCATCTTTACAGACTATAAACTTGCTCTTTTGAGTGTTCTTTTTTTTTAGTATTCTCTCAATTTTGATAGAACTGCAGTTGTATTTGAGTGACTAATAATTTTAAGAAAAAATCTCCACCATGTCTCTGTATTTTTTAGTGAAGGAAGAAAAGGGAGAGAGTCACATTTTTCTTATCTGCATGAAGTTGAACCTGGTGGAAGTCAAAGCAGCTGATAAGCTCTATATGGCACCTTTGGAAGGCAAAGAGAGCATAGATTTGTTTAGTAATTTTATTTTTGTTCTTCTAGTGTGTTAGTTGTATTTAACTCATCCCATTCTCAGTACTAAGAATCTTCTTGAGGAATGAAAAAAGTGGCCCACAATATTCAAATCATATTTGCATAATTTTATGACTCATCTATTTTAATTTCGTTCTCCAAATATGAGTTTGAAAGCATAATTTTCAGTACTTAAAGCATCCAGATAGAAAATTTTGGCTTGAAAGATGTATTTGCAACTTTTTTACATATTTAAATGACAACATAAGTCTCTGTTATGGTTTGAGGTTCTTGTTGCTTCATATATACTTTTGTCTGCGTTTTAAAATTGTAATATTTGTACACTTATATTTCAGAGCACTGCTTTTACTCACTTTTTTCTGTTCTGAATTTTCCACTCTTAATACTTATGCTACAAAAATTTAGACTATCAGAGTACCCTGTTATACAAATTCTGATGTCTAACTATAAAATCTAATCTTATTTTATTAACCTAAAATCAGAGTACTGAAGTAATTATCCTGTGATCATATCTCTGAGACTGATGAAGTAACATTGTATCTCTGTGCAACATGTCACACAGTAGTCTTATCCAGTACAGGTGTCTGGTGTTTTGTTTTCCTAACACAAACTTTGCTGTATCCTTCTTTGCCATATTAACATATACTGAAGATAACTCAAGATTTACTGAGTGTATGTTTTGTTATTGGTAGGTTTTCCATTATATTAATATTTCACATTTGGATTAATTTATTTAACTTAATGTTAGATGTCTAGTGCTCATACCTACATGCGAGCTGGTCTCTGTAGGTTACTTTTATAGGCAGTGTAAAAAGTGCAGTGTTTGGCTGAGTTGAAGTAATTCATCTAATCCTAAAACAAATGCCCAAAATGGGTTAGATAACCAAACCTTAAAACTTCCCATCTTTCAAAATTAAGTGAGGTGAACCCTAGTCATTTTTGGTTTTGTATCTCTGGGTTCCACATCACATCATCCACTAGCTTACTTGTTGCACAATCAGTGGTTTTGTGTTCAGAATTCCCATTATAAGGGAAGAAATAACATGAAACATATTCTGAAAGCTAGCCCAGGGAAGGACTGTCACTATACTTGTCAAAGGGAAGGAACTGTCCTTTATCCTCTTGCTTCAAGAGGAAGAGGAGAAGCAAGGGAAAGCGTGACGGGGAGATAAACCTTAATGAAAGTCTCTTTGATGTTTTAGCCCTGTCTTCCTCAGGCAAGGAAATATTCAAATTTACATTTGTACTGATTAATCAAATCACTCCGTGTAAATCCTTGTTTAACCTCAAAGAATCTGTAGTGTTTTAAAGGTCTGCTGACACAAGCTGATGATAAATATTTTCTGAATCTGTTATCCAAATAATTTTGTATAGACATATCATCAAGATAATTTTTCCAACTTGTATACAACACCAGACAAATGCTTTATAAAGGAAAGATACATGATGGCAACTAGTTTTTTCCTATTCATAAGGAAATTAAGTTTTTTAGTATGATTCTGGAATTATAGAATGCTTTGGGTAGGAAGGGACCTTTAGAGGTCATCTAGCCCAATCCCCCTGATTTTTGGTGAAAAAAAATTACCTGATTTGCAGCCCAAGCATTTTCAAGTTGTCCCTAAAGCTGCCAGAGTATTTCAGAGCAATTTTCCTCAACTTAATACTGAAGGAGGTGAGTAAATAGGAGAAGTATAACAAGGAAAATAAAAATAAAAGGAGTATGTGCCATGAATGCTTCTGGCTACATCTTTTATTTCTTATTGAAGTAGGTAATAGTGTATGTCACCTGTTGATCCGCTGAGAAACGGGACTGACTCTGGAAGAGAAAACAGTAGCTGTGGCATTGAATATGTAGGGGGAATAATTCCAAATGCTTATCGAGTGTGGATTTCTTAAGAATAAAATAGGCCTGAAGCCCTCAAGGAAATGTAGAAAGAATGGAAGTGATGAAGAAGGATTCCAGGGTCAGGACAGCAAATGGCTAAATCCTAGTTCCCTACTGTGTTTTGACACCCAGTTTTCTCCTTTTATTTCTTTATTTACTTGCAGTGCTTGTAGATATGTGGTAAATAGTTGTTCATCTTGCTATAATGTATACATCACCTTAGAAAAGCTAAGTTATAATTATTATTGTCAATTGAATAATAAAAACTTAATGGTGAAATTTTACTTCGCTTACAGTTCGAAAGAAGTTAACTGAGGTAGTGTTGTGAGTCTAGTTCCTCACGCTGAATGGCAAATGTTCATTAAGTTTGTTTGTTCTTCCTCTTACTTGACAGTAATATTATTAGCTCTTAAATGCAGTCTCACCATCACTAGGTTCGCTAAAAGTCATGTCTCCTCAGGTCTTACTTTTGATGAACGGGACATCATTGAAGGAGCCTTCCGCCAGGGCTTGATTAGAGTCCTAGCAGCAACCTCCACGCTCTCATCTGGAGTGAATTTGCCTGCACGCCGAGTAATTATACGAACTCCCATGTTTGGTGGCAAACTGCTGGACATTCTCACTTACAAGCAGATGGCTGGAAGGGCTGGCAGGAAAGGAGTAGACACGGAGGGTAAGCAGAGGCTTTATTAACATTCTCTAAGAACAACGTTAACCTGATTAAATCCAGGGCAGCGCTTCACAATTAGTGACTAATCATGATGAATTCCTTTGGTATTCAGTATGATTAAGTTAATCAAGATGAATTTGTTTGTTATTAATGGAGTAAAAATTGTGATTCTCAGGGGATTCTTTTCACTGCATGAGACTTACTTTGGTATTTACATGTCAGTTACTTCAGGAACCAGCTATTTTCTGCTTTGATTTCTTGTTAGCTTCTAAGGCTGTATTGTTCATTTGCCTTAATTCTGTAATCCATGGTCAGTTTACCAAAGTGTTTACAGTTTCAGTGAGAAAATTTACAGTAAACTCTCATTGGACAGGCCTAAAATGCAAGAAATGTATGTAAAGTCTACAGCCATAATTTGACAAACTTCTTCTGTTGTGTCTGAAGTTCTGATCTGGATTTATTAAACTTCCACTACACTTAACCATAACTTTTATGGATCTTGAAAGTGGTAATGCAACACAGAGACAGGGAAATACGAACAGTAGTTCATAGATAACATGGTGTCTTCATGCATACAGCGGCACTCATTGATGTTCAACAAAATAATCCTGCATATTATTTTAATTTGTAATGGAAATTTATCTTCATGGATGATATTTGGAAAAATTGTATTAGACAAGTGTAAACACAGTAGAAAATAAGAAATTCAGCAGAAGTGGGAAGTGGGATTTGCCCCACTGATGGTTTGATTGGTGCTTGCTGGAACCCTGTGTAAGCAGACTGTTCTTACATTTAGCTTTCTATTTTTGCTGGAGTAGCATAGCAACAGAGCATTTTGTGACCTATATCTCGGTAAGCTATCCCTATGTGTTAAAGAAAAGGGCAGCTGCATGCTGTATTTTGAAATTTTCCAGACTTTGTTGTTTGAGTGTAGCTGGCAGGTGTAAAATTATGTTATTCCTTGATGTTTCTTTTTTTTTTTTCCCTTCAAGTTACAATAATTAGTAACATTTTTTGACAGTTCTGATGTGACTGTGTTTTGCACCGTAAGCAGCTGATTTTGTGCTGATAAGCTTCATGAATGTACCATTTTTTCCACTCCGCAGAGTCTTTTGGATGAGAACATAAAGCTACATTACCAGCTGCTACTTTTTCACAGAGCAGGGAGACGGGAGGACAGCAACTTCAGCTGGAAAAAAATGCCTTACGTGAATATGAAATTCAGCTGACAGACAGAAGATAAATGCTGTTGGGTTGATGTCCTCCTCCCCTCCCAGCATTGTAGTGTTGGATTGTCTCAGGTTTTGATTTTTAAATTTTTTTTCTGATTGGATAGAAATTTGAAAATATAATTTTAGAAAATGAAATTGGGTTATTTTTGTATTCATCAAAACTGTCATGTTCCCAAGGTGAAATAGGTAAAGATGTTCAGTATTAGTGAACAAAACCTAGAAATATAATAAGGCCTTTTTTACTTTTAATGGAGTTTTATGGCTAGGTAGCCAGAATCTTGTGGTGTTTGTCTAGTGTGATGCTAACCTAGACTTCCCCTCTCATCTGAAATGTTCAATAAGGGATCTTAGAAAAGCTTAGTTCCTTTTTATTTTTTCTGTTTACTAGGTTGCCATTATTGGCTTTAAGTTTTAAGTGGCATCTTGGGAAAGGGTTTCCCCCACGTCTTAAATGACTGTCAGGTAATGTAGAGCCAAGTGGACACCCATCTTCTCTTAGATTTATCACACTGAAGAGTCAAAGTTTTCACAGGGAATTGTAGTTCACATCAGAACCCAAATACGAAATGAGTGAATGTTCTTTATTGTTAAAATCAAAATAAGCTTTGCTTTCACAGAACAATGATTACAGGCCGTTTATCTTCTGTACTCTCAGCTCTGGCAAAAGTACGTGGTCAACAGATGTCAAAGGTTTCTCCAGGCAGGATAAAAAAGATCCCAGCGACACATCCTCTGAGCATGTCTTTCATCCTGTAATTCATTTATGTAATCATGTTTAAGCTGTATTCAGTTACTCACCTACATTGCATTTGTGGTATTTATTCTGTTCATTAAATTTAAGTGCAGTTGTGCTTTCATTACCTCTGGATTTGCTAATTACTCTAGCATTACCACAGCTACAGTTTTATCAGAACTTAACATCCCTAGGATCTTACTAAGATACCCACTATCAAAATTACCTTCATGTCCAGACTATGCGCACGTAAATCTTAACAAGCTATCATAAAACCTATCATGATGTTTACTGTGCAGCTAATCCAAATCTAATGCTCTCTTTGTAGCCAAAGTAAAGGTTGTCCTACCCCTAATTCATTTATCCTGTGCCAATTGGCAAAGCTTCTAACTAGCTAGGTTTCCCAGGGACCTAGTTTCTCTGTAATGATTTTGTTGAAAACATCTCCTTTCTGTGACCACTGCATTTTCCGTGGGTAGTCTGTATTATTATCTCATTAAAGGAGTTGGCCCATTATTTTTATTTCATGGCTCTGGGACCCGTTTTGTCTCCCACAGAATTTCAGTAGTTAGGGATTAACTTAACAATGTCTGATAGAGAATTTTAAGATAAGGTGTGTTTAGATGTACTTTCAGTGAAAACCATTCAGGATACTTTAGATTTTATGAGTGTGTATGTATATATGCACATATGAAAGAAAGAAATTTAGCAAAGGAGGCAGGAGACCTGCATGGTTAAACAAGGAGCTTCTAGCAGAGATCAGGCAGAAGAGAAAGGTCCATGGAATGTGGAAAGAGGGGCAGGCCACTTGGGAAGAGTACAGAAACGTGGTGAG
>Ga0181612_169580_pt1 | contig 18869 bp, 14 predicted proteins | sample HoacroProtozoa21_FD_119630 | JGI IMG/M metagenome (GOLD analysis project Ga0181612, IMG submission 119630) | Hoatzin crop microbial communities from Cojedes, Venezuel. Combined Assembly of Gp0051906, Gp0051904, Gp0051908 | reverse complement strand
CAGCTCTCTCCAGAGTCGCAGCAGCTCCCTGGTGCCAGTGCTCTGATCGCTGCCAAGCCCCAGGGCCACCCTACTCCGGTGCTTCCTGGGGCCGAAGCGGGATGTGGCACAGCCATCAGCCTTTTGGGAGAGGAGTTCTTTGGATGGATAACTTGGTCACTGAAAAAAGCGATTTTGGGGTGACAGAAACCCATTTTGAAGTTCAGGCTGAGTTTGGATAGTGCTTTCAGGCAGAAAGAAATAAGAAATGAAATTTTCAGTGGCACGACAATAAAGTTGGCAGTTTGAAAATGGAACTTTTTGAGTTTTCTGTTTTGAAATTTTGATTTTGGACTGAATTTATCAAAGGTGTTTTCACCTTTGACATTATCGGGTTTTTTACTTCTGTAGGAAGTTTCATTTCGAGATGAATCAAGGGGCATTGGCTTGGTTGTTTGTTTCTTTTTGCCAAAGCAAATATTTGACAGGACCAGAGGGCTCTGCCCTGTGACCACTCGAGCTGTAGAATGTGAAATGCTGCTACCTTAACCTGTGAAGTTTAGATGTCAAACACTGACGGGGAGGCATGGGAGAGAGGGGGGACTTCCCAGGGCACCCGGGGGCCTGCAAGGTGGCCAGAGCCCCCTGCACATTCTCCTGGCACCGTCCCCACCGCATGTCCCCGTGGCTGCTCCTTCTTCTTGCACCGGCTCCCGGTGCAGCCGGGCCACCAAAGTGCACGTGATGGGCTGGGTTCTTTACACAGCAGCAGCATCTTGGGCTCGCTCTGAGCCTTGGGAACCTCCTGGGCGTGCGGGCTGAGCACTGCTCACCGAAGGCCATCCGTTAGGCTGGAGACCACAGGAACTGCTGGTAATTAACAGGCATATTAATCCAGTAGAACACGATAGCCTTATTATAGTCACATTTTTCACTTTCATCAGAATAATATCATATTATATTAATATTTATTTCTTGCTAATGGGCTGTGAAATGAGCTGGGTGACGTTCGTGGTGGGATGCGGTGTTGGAGGGTGGGAGCGGTGGGGCAGGGGCAGAGGGACACGTTGTGGAGAGCCTGTTGCCTCCCGACAGCCCCCGGGATCCCCGGGGCAGGGGGACTGAGCGCGTTGGCCCGCACTGGCATGGCCCGTGCCCCTTCCCTCTTCTCCCTCACCATTGGGAGCGTTGTGGTCGATGAGAAGTCACGGTGCCACCGGTGCCAGCCTGTCCTGGTGCCAGCCGTTCGCACCGTGCCTTTCCAGGCGCAGGGAGAGGGAGCGCAGCTCAGCATCAAGAGACGAGCTGGAGGATTCAGGCCCTTCAGGTCTGACAGATTTGGGCACGGCTGTCAGCAAGATGGAGATTTACTTTAAAGAAAGGAAAAAAAATCTTGCTTACACTTCGCCACTCACATCTATTACTCTGGAAAATAAGGATGGCATGCGAGCAAGGAATAAATCCCTTCTAAAAATATATTGGGTGAAGGCATTAATTTTCTGTGGCGCATGGATCAGGGTAGGAGAATGAATTTTAAGCTTGATTCATTCTCCAAAACGAATCTTAAGCCTTTTAATTGTTGAGTGTTGGCATAAAAACATATTATTTATGAAGCTGTGGCTTGGTTCTACATGGCCTCTATGCCTTTTTTCTTCTTTTAAAGCAAATCTCATTTATTTCTTCCTAAAAGCTGCTCTAGAATCTAATATTAGCATTATGAATATTTAATTTTCAGAGCAGGGTTTACACAGTGCCAGACTGTCTGGCAGTGCGGCCGGTCCCTCCACCACAAGCCTGGCTTGGAGCTCCAGCAGATCTACTCGAGTAGATGGCTGCCTTTCTGCTCCACTTGGCTCAGATCTACCAAAACTCATCATTTAGTGCCCATCTCGGGCTGCCTCGCTCCTGTGGCATCTGTTTCTGTAAAATTCACGCGTGTGGCAATGGGCAAAAGGGGCGCAGGAGGCACCGGAGAGACCCCGCAGTCGTAGAACTTTATTGGCTTTCTTAAAGTTAATATGATAATGCAGTAAAAACATATCACAGGAGAGGAAAACTCCTGGTCTTCAGCTTAATCTTAGTAAATGACTTAGTAAAAAGTCATTTCCTACAGTGTTAAAGATCTAATTGGTCCAAGCAAAAGGCAAATTAATTATGTCTCATTTGAAGAAATCTGCATGAGTCCTAGCTGTTGTGTAGAGGCTGCACGTGGGAGCCCCGGCATTCCCAAAGCTGGCAAAGCGGCGGCTGGGAACGCTGTCCTCTGCAGCACGAGGGGCACTCCCTCAGAAGGGACTTGGTGCTGGCTGGGACCTGGGAGAGGACAATAATTTTATCTTCTCTTTTTTTTTTTTTTTTAACCTACAACGCTCAGTTTTTCCCTGTCACTGTTTGGAATTTCCCTCTGAGACCAAAGGGCTGGCTTTTTGCTGTTGGAGCCAACAGCCCAACTCCCAGATCCACACCAGACCAAATCCCTTTTCTTCTGGGAAAATGTTTTATTTTCCAATTTATGAGGTCTGTGGTTTTTTAATAGGGAAATACCATTTTTCTGTATTGCGGTTTGACTTTTTGTAAAACACTGAAAATCTGTCCCTTTTCTCTGCTGTAGAATCACAGTGCCCACGCTGCTGGATGGGTTGGGAGACAAATTCATAATTAGTTCAAATCAAAGGATGCTCTGGGATGTTAGGTGGGCTCTTTGGGCCCCGTGTCTGCTGTCGTGGTTGCTGTAGGTTTATCTCCCGTCCTTATGTCCTGTCTTCCTGCAGGGGGGGTGAAGCACGTGCCAGCCTCAGACACTGCTCTCCGCCAGCTCACAAACCTCAGAGCTTTATTTTATTAAAAATGTATTGAGCATTTTATACCAACAAGTTCTCACAAAACACCCACCTGCAGCCGTGCCTCATTAGTCCCAATGTTCCGTAGCAGAGTAGGGATGAAATGATCTGACCCCCAAATACACTGCAAAAGCACTTTTCAAAGGCGTTTTGGGCATCGTGCCCGCGGCACCGACCCGGCCCCCTGCTCCGTCGCCTCCCGTGCCCCCTCGCTGGGCACGCTGCTGCCCGCCGGCTGCTGATGCGACGCCATTCCCGGGCTCGGGCGCGCGTTTCTGAGAAGAGGGTTTCCTGCACCAGCTCAAAGATTGAGGGCTGCTGTGCCACGCTGTGTTCTGCACCCACGCCAGTGGGTGCCGATGCCTTGGCGCTGGCGTGGCGGCGAGGGTTGGTACCCCCCGGGCTGGGGCAGGGACTCCCAGCATCGATGCTGCCCGCACCGAACCCAGCTGAGCATCTCCTCCTGCCGGGGCTTTCCCACCCGAGGCCTCCTTTGTGCTTCCTTCCCCTTCAGCCCAGCCCCAGTAAAAGTGTTTTTCCTTCCGAGACATTCCCTGCGTTGAGCTTCACGAGCCCAAATCGTCTCCCCTTTCCCCCCCCGCCCCGATAAATGCTCCCTCTGCAGTTAACGTAACCTCCCCCAGCGTCCCTCGTTTGTCAAAGATCGCAGCCTTTTACTGCGGGTCATTATTTCACCAGGAATTCGAACAGAAATATTTCCAGTCTACACCAAGCGATCTATTTCGCTTCCCCACCCACCACATTAGCCTCTGAATACTCTCATTATACCATTACTAATTAGAAATTCTCTCAAATTGGTGGCTGCATTAAAAAAAAAGACAGTGTGCTGAGCATATGGCATAATATCCTATTAATGAACACTCTAAATTCAAACTCAGGTCAGCTGCTCATTTCTTGCTCGTGACACCCAGGCAAGGGGGGGAAAAGCAAGCTGCTTTTTTTTTTTTTTCTCTAAAATGCAGAATACTGAATGCTAGGGATGCGGCCATGCCTTAGGCCAATGCTTTATTTTATTTGGCTAATTTTTTTGGTAGAGTAGTAGAAAAACAAAAAAAAAAATTTAAATATTTATGTGTGTGCATATATATGCATTCATAAACCCACAGTGGAAGCCAGTGAGTTGCTGGCCAGTGCTCACAGAGTCATAGAATCACTAGGGCTGGAAAAGACCTCTAAGATGATGAAGTCCAACCACATACCCATCCCCACCACGCCTGCTAAACCATTTCCAGAGGTGCCATGTCTACACGTATTTGGAACGCCTCCAGGGATGGGGACTCCACCTCTCCCCTGGGCAGCCTGGTCCAAAGCTTCATAGCTCTTTCAGTAAAGAAATCTTTCCTAATATCATCTGCACGTGGTGACGTTGCCTCCTTTAAATGACAGCAGAACAGGCCACACGCGCTACCAAAATAACTTCTGTTGCCGCGAACAAGATGAATGTCGATTGAGATGGCGTTTTGTCCCGCCAGCACCAAAGCCTCCAGTGTAGAGGTGTGGGTAAGGAGAGGAACTGCGGCACATGCACTTTATTTTAATTTCTTTTTCGTTAATTGGGCTAATTGTACCAGACACCAGCATTCTGTGGTGACTTTTTGGGTTGACCTCACCTTGTCCTGAACCGGTGGAGGCTGAGCCAGGGTACGAGCCGGCGCTGCTGCTGGCAGAGTCCGAGGCGATCGCTCCTCGGCATCGGCTGCAGTGGTCCTGGGTCGTTATTGCCACGGGGGTTTCCAGGGGCCTGGCTGGGTGGCTCTGTGGGAGCTCGGCTCGAGGAGAAGGCACCCACGACCGCCACGTCCCCGCCGTCCCGCCGCGGGCTGGGGAGCCCGGGCGCCCGGCCACGCATGGGGAGTTTCGCTTGCTGCGTTGCTTCGGCTCGGTGGAAATCTGCCAACGAGTGGGAGGGCTGGGTGTGAATATACACGTCTTTCTGGAGATGGGCAAAGGTTGCCCACCTTTCTGAGGATTATTTTATCGTGGTTTTTTTTAGTACCATGAAATCTGCAATACAGTAAAATAGCAAATTCTTGTACCTTCCTCTTCTCCGGGCAGACGAGCTGTCAGGGCTTTAGGTCTCATCAGTCTTGTTGTCACTGAGGTTTATAAAACTACCAAATGATATGATGTCAGCTGATTCTTTAATGGGATAATCATTAGCCAAGACCTGAGTAAGGTTTTTTTCTGCCATCACTAATTTCACCTCAAGGTGAACGCGCAGGCGAAACCCTCCGGAGCGGTGTGCGCTGTGATGTTACTGCTCGCGTCGCTCCGTGCCATCGCCCCGCTCCCGCTCCTCCCGGCATGCGCCGTGTGCCCTCGGTCCCTGGATGGCATTTGTCACAGCTAGGCAAGTCACAGCATGAAGGTTGTGACTGTCCTTCCTTTCAGAGGGGCTTCGGGGGATGTCAGAGGGCTTTGGTTCCCTCCCCCAGAGCGCAGGCTGTAGCCCCAGCCCCGCGGCGACCGGCACGCCCTCCCTTCGCCCAGGGCATCGGCAGCGAAGGGTGCGCGAGGGCGACGGCTGCGTCGTGCAGTTTGACCTTCCAGGGAAAATGGAAAAAGTTTTGGCTTTTCAGCAAAGTGAAACTTCTCCGTAGAAAACAAATATTTTGCCCCATCAAGAATCCAATTTTCTGTCAAAATAGTTTTCATTAAATATTTCCAAGCAGCCCCGGGTTAGTATTGATTTAAACTGTTACAAGAGAGAGAAGAATGAGGCTTTGTCTCTACAAAGATCATGTTTGCCCACCAATTAAAATTACAGTGGAAGTGAGTAATCGCTGCTGCCTCTGAAGGGGGATTGTTTAACGAAATGCACTGTAATTATCCCTGTTCGTTTGCATAGCCCGATGTCACGTCCCGGCGAGCAGTCGGGACCCCGGGCACCGAGCAGTGGAAGCAGGCAGGGAGGTTGGCAGGGCTGCGAGAAGGGATGCCAAGGAAGGGAAGTCTTCTCCTCCCGGGAGGTACCCGCTGCTCCAGAGGGGACCTGGCCTTCATGCCAACGTCGCCCGCTTGATTTTCCAAGTATTAAGGAGCTACCATGGCTCATGGTCATGGTCTCCCTGCTGCGGCTGTGATTTCCACAACTGTCTTCTGCGGGACTGAGACACAAATTGTGGCGTTGGGGCTAGATGCTCCTCGGCCATCGTGAAGGTCCTGTCCTGGCCCCATGGGCTGGGCTGTCGCTCATCAAGGGATTGTTGTGTTGCTGTTAAGGCTTTCCCTGGAAAATGCATGTGTCTTCCTATAAAGGTTGAAGTGAGGCACTCGATCATCTGTGCAAGGGGCTTTCTGGTGCTGTGGTGGGGAATTGGGGGCTGGGTGGGCAATTGGCATTGGGGTCGCTCAGCCTGGGGAGGGCAAAGGGGCTGGAAGAGGCAGGGGAGAACAGGAGAGGGCTTGGAGCCGGATCCGTCCCTTCCAGCCAAGTCGGTCTCGTGTTCCGAGGGTTAAAGACGAGATGAGCACTGTGCAGCCCAGGAAGAATTGAGGTTTTGTTTCATTGGCACCAGGGTCATTCCTGATTTAATTATGTAAAAATTAATGTGAATGTCTTTCTTGGTACGTATAGGCCATCCATGGAAATTGAATTGGGTGAAACGCTGGTTTAGCTAATCACTTGCAGGTCATTATGATGGCTAAGCACAGGGATGTTGTAATCTGTTGGGACTTCTCAAAGACCTGATTGAAGACCAAGTTTAAGACCCACAGGTTTAATCAGAGGGGATCAACGAGGTTGCGCTGAAGTGATTTTTCCTGTTAGCCAGGAGCTCCAAACCATTTCTTCTCAGTATGAGAAACCTCGTCACAAGTCTGAGTGGCATTTTGTGTGCTTCCCAACCCCTTCCCGGCCTGGCAGCTGTGGGCAGAGAGCTGCATCGGGTCCCAGGCTAAGGACGAGCTCCTGGGTTTCGCTAGCCAGAAACCCCCATGCTTCAGCAAAAATACTCACATTTTTAAGCCTTGAGAGGATCTACAGATTATCTAACCTGTCTTTATGTATCACAAAGGCTTACATAATTTCCTGGTTATGTTGTACTTTGAGACCAGTAGCCTATATCGTACCACAGGACTTGTGCCAGACAGGGAACCTCAGCTCGAAGAAGAGATATTGAGAGGTGGGAATCCATCCTTCTCGCAGTGTGTTGTTCAAATGCTTTGCTGATCACGCTGTTCGTAATCCATACCTCCGTTTCTTGTGTGAATTTGCCTAGTATGGACTCCTAGCTACAGGGTGGTGCCATGACTTTCTCTGCTGCAGGAGAGAGCCCTCCGTATCTGTATTTCTCCCTTGTGAAGCTGGGTAGGTATATTCTGTTCTTAAGAAATAACTCACGCCAAACAAGTAACGCTAGTTTGCCCAGCGTGTGTGTGTATCGACGCGGCAGCCACGCTGCAGAGGATGAAAAATAGGCATTTACGACCGAGTGCAACATTTTTTGCCTACTGTGTTTTACCGACACCTTGATCCCCGTGCCCTTCGTATTCCCAGGTCCAAGGTCCCCTTGCCGGCAGCGGGCTCCCTGCCTGCCTCCCCGAACAGTTAGCAAAGCCGTCTGCAGTCGCATGCCGTAAAACCGTACAGCGAGTTACTGCTTGTACAGGGAAGAAGGATTTTTAATGCAAAGAGGAGGCAGGGGAAAGCTGCTTCGTGATATTATATGCAGGCATTCATAAAGAGTGTAATCCCTGGGAAAAATCCTAGCCCTAATCACGCGGCAGCCTTTCCTCCCTGCGAGCGGAGGGGCTGCAGGTGAAGGCAGCGCGTTCTCACCGAGCTCCCGCTCCCACCAAGAAAGAAGCTTCTGCCGGGGGTTCTGCTTCCGCATCCTCCGGCGGAAATTAGTCATTTTAAGATAATAACAATAATCGGATTAAAAATGCCATTGAGTGGTGTGGGATCTGTACTCTGCAAGGTGGTTCAGGCTTGGCCGGGACTCGAAGGGCAGCGATGCTGTCATGGGCAGTTCGCTGCCCGAGCACCAGGTGCCATGGCCAGCCCTGACCAAAGGCAGGGCAGCGGTGGGGTTCGGCTCCGGACACAGGCTTCTACTCGGTAGCCTGGTTTATTTTTTTTCTGAAGGGCCAAGCTGCTTGTTCAAAGACCCTGCCGAGCCCATTTCTCTTCTGAAAAGGAGGGCCTGTGATTTAATCACTTAAATATAGATTCGGGAGCCTGATTTTGGCGCGTCTTCCCCTGTTATTACACCTATGTTCTATGCATAAACGTGTAGGTGCAGAGTTGTACGCACACATCTGCGTGAGCATTTTCCGTGCTGGTGGGGCTCGTTTGAGCCCTGTGGGGACAAAGCCCCAGCGCTGCCCTGTGCTGCTCTGCTGGGGCTCCGCGGAGGAGCCCAGCCGGGGGGCTTGCAGGAGCTCTGGAGAGGTCACCTTACTCCCGCGAGTCACTAACAGTCTCTAATCTAGGCATCAGACTTATGACAATTTTTATACATTTTAAATGAATAAAAACTTTGAATCAGTATTTCAAAGCGCACGAACAGCTTGCAGAGCTTTTTATCCATCTGTTCCCTAATACTACAAATCGCCACCTTTGTCGGTGCCTGGAGGGTGCTGGGCCAGAGCTGCTTCCCAGGCTTTGTCAGGAGGAGGCTGATGTCCATATCAAATCAAGATGCTTGTTGTAATGTTCGCAAAAATGTAATTTGATTTGCCTTTGTCAACAAAATCTGTGGAAACATCCCCCGCCTGAATAAATATCCCTGCAGGGTAGCACATGCTTTGTAAATAATTTTCATTGTAACCCCCTCTTCCTAGCAGGGTGGAGAGTTGAGAACATTCATCAAGTCTCACATTAAGAAAATAATTTTCTTGTACCTAATTTGTGCAATAAATAAAGTCCACAATTTCTTGCTTCTGCAGCAAGGAAACGTAAAGAGCTGAGACCACGGTTTTTTTCTGACACTGGGTCTCTTTTTGATGGCCCTTCATACCTCAGGCTTGGTGCCTGCCCGAGCCCACTGGCCAACAACCTGCAGCTGAACATCGCGGACGATGCCGAGGTCGGGCAAAGTGATTTACCCAGCTGCAAGGGCTCTTTGGGCAGGCCTGCCCGCTCCTGCCAGCACGTAGCTGGCACAGAGTAAAGGTTATTTTGCAAGCAAGAAACTTGGAGAGATTTTCTTGCTTGCTTGAGACCTGCACTCGTGACTGACTGTAGAAGGGGAGGGAGGTGTTGGTTTTTTTTTTACGTGAGTTACCTCTAGAGGTAGAGCCTTAGCTATCTGCTTTTTCCATTTAATATCACTAAAGACTGCCTGCTTTTTCCATTTACTATCACTAAAGGCTCATCCAACAGGAGCTATAGCAAAAGCACAGCCTTGCTTCCCCTGTCCATCCCTGGGCTTTGGTATAAAACCCAGCCAAGGCAGCACTCCCCTTTCCGATGGCCTCGGTTGCCCCTGGCTCGGGCTCTGGCGGTTGCACCCAGTGCTCTGCACCTTCAGGAGTCACCTTCAGTCCTCCTGCGCCTCGGGCTCTGCTCCCAAGCAGCGCTGAGCAGGCACATGACGAACCTGCAGGACAGGGCTCAATGGCTGCGAAGGAAACACGGAGGACACAGAAGAGTTTTGGTATCTAATTAGCCGCGCCTTGGGTGACCGGACTCTTAAATTCCTACTTATCGATCCTTTGTCTTGTCGGAGAACTGGGGCACAGGTCTGTCAAGCTGGGAGAATACAAAGATGGGAGGATAGCTTTGTTTTTTTCCTTGTAGAAATGTAAATCTGTTATTTATATATATTTTATGGATGGCATGTTCCTATCCCCAGGCATTTTGCATTGGAATTCAACTCATTGCAAGCCTATTACATGTTCACTAACTATAAACCATCTGATTTATATTCATTAACCAGTAGTAGACAGGAGCAGTGGCATAACTTTCGCACTGGACATGCCTCAGTCGACGGGCGAACTAAATTTCAGTTAATTAAGGTGCCGTAATTGTTGTCCAGTACAAGTGTCTTCAGGGCATTCACTTTGTAAATAATTTTTCACCCCAACCTTTCCTGCATACTTAGTTGCTGCTCTACAACTTTGTTCAAGCCATAAATTATTTGGAAATCGGCTCTCCTGCCTGTCTGGTAGAAGAAGGCCCCTTTCCCACTTCTTGCCAAGGACAGCGGTGGCCTTCATGATTAGCAAGGTGCAACTGGACTGCAGGGAAAGCAGTAGCAGGATTATAACCCCCGAAACAAAATAGGAGTCATCTCATCTCCGAGAGGGGTGTTTGCTGTGCTGGAGGTCTGGTGCACGGCCACCGCCAACCCACGATCAACCCCAGCTCACCTTCCCTGGAAGCTTTTTCACAGAATCACAGGATGTTCGGGGTTGGTAGGGACCTCTGTGGGTCACCCAGCCCAACCCCCTGCCCAAGCAGGGTCACGCACAGCAGGCTGCACAGGACCTTGTCCAGGCGGGTCTTGAATATCTCCAGAGAAGGAGACTCCACAACCTCCCTGGGCAGCCTGTTCCAGTGCTCCGTCACCCTCAGAGGGAAGAAGTTCACCGGCACCGAGCCAGGCGCGTGGCGTTTGCTCCACGTTACGCCAGGCTGCAGGCTGGCCAGGGTTCGGTCCCGGAGTCGGGGGAAGGCTCGGAAGCCTTGTGGCGTTATCCCAGCCAAGCCCTGCGGAATGGCAGCTGCAGAGAGTGTGCTGGCGTCTCGGGAAAGGAGCAGAGCAGCAGCAACAGGCCGGCAAAGAGCTGAGAAAGCACTGAATGGATGCGGTTCAGCAGCTGGGTGTGAGTTGACGTCAGCAGAGAGCTGTGATATACCGGGGCCAAGTAAGTCCTCAGAGTCGGAAAGGAACAGATCTTTCCCTGTGGTCCCAGTAGCAAGCGGCCGCCGCCACCGCCCTCCCCATCCCATCAGTGCTCCGCACGGGAGAGGTGACCCCGACACCCGGGGCTTTCCCGAGAGCGTCAGTTCAACGGCAAAGAGGAGAAATCCCCCCTCGTGGTCCACAACCCCCAGCCCAAGCCGGGGCCGGGATTCAGAGCGCCGCGGCGTGGGGAGGGTGTCAGGGCACCACCCCGCTGCGCTGCTCCGGTTTCCCTGGCAGCTGATCTGATGCTTCTGTGGTGCTGGATACACAGAACAAGTTTTAGATTGCACCACGTTTTGTCACCCATCAGGAGCAGGGCGAGCGGGAGATGCCGCTCCTTACACCGGCTGAATGAAAATCTGTTCTCCCCGGTGGCTGCACAAACAGTGTCCGAAGTTGGTATCTGAGACAGAAATGCAGGTTTTTCCTGCCTGCCCTGACACAGCATCGACAAAACGTGTCCCTCCACAGGAGGTCAATGCTCAAACTGTCCAAACTGCCTCTTTGTTAAAAATTCTTTGCACTTTAGTGGACTTCACAGGAGTTTTACTCCATCTGAGAGAACTGCGAGGCAGACGCTGACTGTGCTGCCTGCTAGGGACTGGTCTGGCTCTAGGGCCAGTTTGCAGGTTTGGTAGACACTGCACGATCAGAAGTTCAGGATCTGCTGCTGCTGAGAGCAGGAGGTAAGCACAGAGCAGCACAGGGTGAAGGCAAAGCCCTGCTTTGGTGACAACAACGGCTTTTGTACTCGTTTGCATCTGGAAGCGTCATTAGCTTAAACAAACAAGGTAGCAGCAGAGGTGGGTCCCAAGAGTGAACACCAGCACCCATTTCCGTTGAGATTTTTAGGGCTAGAGATGTTGTCTGTGTAGCAGCATGGTTTAGACAAAGCTAGACTGGTTCTCAGCAAGCGTTCTAGCAATGACTCTCAGATGCTTCCCACAAATGTCATCGTACAACCAACTGTGGCTCACGTTCGTTTCCCCCCGTACGCAGTGAGCTCAGGCAGCAGCTGGAGGGGCAAGGGGAAGACAACGCTCACCACGTCGCAGCGGAGAGCACGGGGGGCTTTGCTCTCTGGCAGATTGTGGGGAGGCCGGGGACTGGGAAAAAAGCACAGGTACAAAATTGCAGAGGAGCCTGACGAGTGTTGTGTCATGTTTATGGGGTTCCCCGTCGAGCAAATGAGCTACATAGATACTTGAAAGGTAGACATTTCAATTTTGTATTTTGAAATCCTGAAATTAAAAGGGACACGGTGACGGTGTTTCCTGAAGACCTGCATTACCTTTTCCAGAGAGGAAAACCACACGGCAGTTTCCACCTGTGTAGCACCACAGGTGACTTCGGTTCTTACAGAATCACAGAATCACAGAATAGTAGGGGTTGGAAGGGACCTCTGTGGGTCATCTAGTCCACCCCCCCTGCCGAAGCAGGGTCACCTACATCAAGCTGCACAGGAACTTGTCCAGGCGGGTCTTGAATATCTCCAGAGAAGGAGACTCCACAACCTCCCTGGGCAGCCTGTTCCAGTGCTCCGTCACCCTCAGAGGGAAGAAGTTCCTCCTCATGTTCAGACGGAGATGTTCAAGACCTGCCTGGCCACGGTGCTGTGCAGCCTGCTCTGGGTGACCCACAGAGGTCCCTTCCAACCCCTAACATTCTGTGATTTTGTGAATTGCCCTGATGTTGGGGGCTTGTGTTCAACTTTTAGACCATATTTTTCACTTTGGGTTTGTATTATGCGTAACTCAATGGGACGATAATCTTTGATTAGGTACCGAGAAAATATTATAATGTAAATATTGGTTATTAACTAGTGGGAGATTAAAAAAAGTTCCACTTAGGGTAATACGTTCATTATATGGGGGGATTCTGTCATCCTCTGTAGTACTTGGTACTGTCGTCTTTAGCCTGTATTTTCAGGTTTCCTTATTCTTTCTTTCTCCAGTCTGTTTCATGACTTTCTTCATCCCTGTCTCATTGACTGCTTTAGCTGTGTGCTGACTTTACTTCAAGGTCCCGCAGACTAACTCTCAGAGGCAGAGTAGTGCACAAGGTGTCCGTTGAAGGAGCTATTATGGCATCTTCTTTTCTTGCAAGTTACAAACTGTCTGATTAAACTGAGCCTTTTGGATCATGTTTTTCCAAAGAAGGGAAATAAGATATGTTTTTAAGGGAGACCTTCATAAATATTGTCATGGTTCCTGTGTTTTATTTAAGAGGACTCTCTAAAGCCTAGTAACATTTGCAGCCTAACCACTGGAAGATTATGCTACGACATGAAAAAACCCAAAGGGAAAATAAACCATTGCACCAGGTACATCAATAAGCATCCAAACTAACAAAGCATGATGTCCTGCAGGTTTTTTTTTCTGGTTGATTAGTCTCAAAATTAAGGTTTTCCTGCTGATATTTAATGAGGTATTTGGTGTCTAATAATACGAGAAACAAGCATCTTGATTGGACCACTCTTCTCTGTTCTCCAGTATTTCCATAAAATGTGAAGGCGACTGATTGTGCTTGAAATCTGCCTGTTTCTCAAATGCAGTTGAAAGTGACCAGCACACACACATTCCTTAGGAATGAAGGCAAGCAAGTGACACACAGCGTGGATGTATAAGCCTTGTTTCCTTATGAAGCTGTTTTAGAGGGGGTACCCATATGCATTCATTCCATTTGCCAGAAATAAAAATGAGGTAACAAAGGAACTGAATGAAATTGAATTATTGTAATCTCACAAGTGAATCATACAAGCAAAAAAACAGTGAGTTCCTTTCAATCAGAAGCCGTTGCTTGAAGATGAACCAAAACGTTGGAACATTTAATAACTGAGTTATGTAATTTTATTGCAAAAATAAACTGTCTCTCTCAGAGCCTAGACGTCAGTTTTGGAACTTTGAGAACATTAGTGGCTGCAGTGGTTTTCCAGTGAAGTGACTGGTAGTATCACTAAAGCTGACAGCAGGGTGCATCAGCAGCACAACACAGAACTACTTGTAAAATCAGAATATCTGAAGCAGATCCTTTTTGTCACTTCATTAGAAAGTAGAAGTTCTTTCCCTATAGTGACAAAGGAGAAACCTCTGGCTACCTTTCTGACTTCCACGTTTAGCCTGTAGATGTTATTCCACATGACTAAAGGTTAAAGAATCTGTTACTAAGTTTTGCAGTTAACCAGTAAGCATATTGTTGTTTATTGGGTCCTATTGTTTAACCTCCTGATTTTAATGTATTAGAAACATGAATTTTATGAAAAGATATGACTTATTTAAGAAACATTTCTCAAGCTTTGCCAAGTGTCTTCTGATAACACACATTTGTAAACACAGGAAGCTAGTAATCATGATAACGCCTTTGGTTTGCAAAGACACAGTCGAGCACTGCAACTGCAAAGCTACCAGCAAGACTGAACATTCTCATGTACAGTAAAGAGTTTATTATATAAAATATTTGTGTAGTATTAATGAAGACCAGCCTTGCAACAATAAGTTCTTATAAATAAAATAAATGAAGTGGTAGATAAAAATAAAAGGCATGGAAGAAACAATTGTTTTCTGTATAAACCGAATGTCTGTGTTCACATGTGACTGAGAATAAGACAAAAATTATTAATGTTCATTAATATAAAATATGGTTTTGTAATTTAGGTAATTTATATGAGTAAACCTGAGATTAAAGTGGTTTTGCTACTTATGTAAATGAAGGATAATTTATAACGTGGAAGTACCACTTAATTTCCCAGCTCTTATGTACAATACTGTATCTTGGGAAGAGTAGTAAAAGGAATTCTTCCAAGAATAGGCATTTTATGGAAAATTACCATTACAAAACTTATTTTGATTTAGAGATAAAATGGTATGAATGATAGAGATAAGATGGTATCGTGGGATAATAAATTCTTACTACATTGATAAAAATCCATTTTGCATTTTTTTAAAGAAGTGTTTATTCAGTGGTCTGTGAGTTCAGTTAATAGACTTATGGAACACAAATCTTTAGTGACAGCATTAATTTATCGTAAGGTACTAGATGAAATGTCTTGGTGAAAGCTATGGTAATTTTTGTAGTTTTCAAGAAGCAAGAATTTTACTCCTGGCATCGGAATGGATGCTTAATTTAATCTTCTCAAAGTATATAATTATTTTTATTTAGTGTTATAAGTAGATTCACATCCTGCATTATAACATTACTTTTTAATGACTAGATATGCTTTCTGTGGTCTACCAAAAATTGAAATGAAACTGATAGCTGAGGACTTTGACTATGAAGAGTATAAAGTATGGAACAAGTATCAGTAAGCCTTTTACCTTTATGGAATTTAAAAAAGACAAAACCGTTCCATTTTCACATAAGTGAGTTTTTTTGAGGTTTAAATGAACCTGCTAAGCAGAACTCTAGGTGCTTAGTATGGAAGGCCTTGTATTTAGTTGTTTAAAACTAAAATGTACATGCTTATCCTTTAATCTCCCTGATTTTTGAAGTATGATATAAAGAGCTTGAGAATGATAGACCAAACTGAATTTTTTGTTATTCGTGTCATCCTCAGATACAGCATTTGCAATATTCCAAATTGAAAGTGAACATGTAGATAATGTACAACAGGAAACTAGGAAAGCAAAGATGGTGAAGGTGTGTATGTATGTATGGCTGGTGGCACCGTTTGTGGATTGATGCTCAGTGAAGAATCGGGAGGGCCCAAGTGACTTAGTTTTGGCCGGCTCTGCAGTCTTGCTTATGGCATTCAGAGCATGCTAGTGTTCCTGATAAACCATCTCCTTTCCAGCACGGCCACAAGGAAGATACACATGCATGTCATCAAACCTCTCAGCAGCGTCTGGCCTGCAGTATCTTCTAACCCTCTTTTTTTCCTAGTACCACACCTTTCCTTCTCTCATTGCAGACATTTTTTAACAATACATCCAGGTTTTTCACAAGGGCCTTACATCTGCAGTCCTCCTGTGTTTACACGAATGAAATAAAATAAGGAATCTGCTAGTTTCTGTTGCCACTGAGGTATGTTGTCTCAAGATGTCTCATGAAGTTTTGTGTTAAACAAAACAAGAGGTAGAACCAATCCTCGTAGCTTCACACAAATAAAGGCTTTCAGGGTTGGAAAGAAACTACCCATCAGAATTGTCTTGAAGCTGACTGATAGGAATTGACCTATCCAGTTCAGGGTGACTGATTCATTTCTGCCAGTCTCCCAGGCAACTCAGCAGCACATGCTGATTTTCAGTGTCAAACACTGCTGATGGGTTTAATGAAGTAAGCATGCATATCTTCCTCTTAGCTGTGCCAGAGAGGAAGTAGTTCACAAACAAGACTAATGTGCTCTGAAAGCTGTTACCAGCTCTGAAAGCTCGACTGCGCAGATTGAGGTCATTGGCAGGGAATTCAAATTCTGTAGAAGAATATGTTGTTTTGTTTTTAATTATTTTTATGATCATTTTTCGTGAGAGTGAAAAGCTATATTATGTAGTAGCTGGACAGAAGATTTGGACTAAAAGGAGTTTTTCAGCCTTGTCATTAACACTTCATTTTTCATGTTGGTTTAAAAAATGTGATTTAGATTCAGAATACATTCAGGTTATGTGAGGCTGCTGAGGGCTTTGTCCAGGTGGGCTTTGATTGCCTTCAGGGATAGAGATCCTACATCATCTTTAGATAACCTGTTCCAATGACTGCCTTCATTGTGGAAAAGGTTTTTCTAATGTTTAGTCAGAATTTTCTTCACTGCAATTTGTGAGCATTGCCTCTTGTGTTTTTGTTGTGCATCTCTGGGAAGAGCCTGACTCGTCTCTGCTGTGCCCTCTTGCTGGGTAAAGGAAGACAGCAATAAGATTCCCATTACGCCTCCTCTTCTTAAAGCTGAACAAACTGTTTCTCTCAGCCTCTCCTCATGTGTCGTGTACTCCAGCCCTCTTTTCATGTTGGTGGCCTTCCACCAGCCTTGCTCCAATATATCAATGTCTTTCTTGTACTGGGGAGTCTGAAATGTGACCTTGTACTCTAAATGCAGTCTTACAAGCAGTAAGTAAAGGGGAATGCTGAATTCCCTTGACACTCTTGATAGCCCAGAATGCAGCTGCCTCATCTCTGCCGCAAGGCTACACAACTGTTCGACTTGTTGTTCACAGAGATCCCCAAGACCTTTGCTGCTAAGCTGCCTTCTAGCCAGTCAGTGCCTGGCCCGAACTGTTCCAGTGCAGAACTTTGCGTTTATTATTGCTGAACTTTGTGAAATTCCTGTCAACTCATTTTGCCAGCCTGTCAAGATACTTCTGAATGCCCCCCTCCAAATTTGATGTCATTCACAAGGCCTCTTGGGGCACATTCTGTCCTGCAGTCCAGCTTCTTAATGAGATTATGAGTAGCTCAGTATTGAGCCCTGAGGAATGCTCCATGTAACCCCAACTGCTATCCTTTCGGCCCGGCAGCCTGCCATTTTCCACCCTCCTTGTGCTCAGTTCCTCTTGGAAGTCATTTGAAGTGTCTGGGGTGTAGACCGCCAAATGGCATTAGATGCCACACTACACATTTATGAATGTCTCCATCTCATTAAGATCATGGGTCCATGCATGAATTCATTTCGATATCAACTCCCTGCTCTTTGAGGATAAGAATCAACTGACATGCTTCTTTTATATTCCGTAATTTTAAAATCTTACCACCATTTCCCGCAGAGAAGAATTGCATATCTTATCCCAGTGTGATAAATGTCAAGTAAAAAATTCAGATTTATAGCCATCACTATTATTGATCTAGAATCAGTGCATTTTATATCTATTAGTCCTCCTGAAAGTGTACAGGCCTTTCTATATTTACTATATAAAATTTCCATTTTAAAAAATTATATAATTACACTTCCATGATGCGAGAAGGAGCAGCAATAGAAGTGTTAACAAGACCGCATGCATTTTACTATACATTTCTAGCTATATAGATTCCTGGTTATGTAATACAAGTAAAATTTCAACATACTGACAGCTCTAATAAATACTGCAATGCAGTGTGTGAAATGTTTTCTGATTTTTGTACCTTTTGAATACTAGCTTTTTTCCACTTAGAACTCCAGGATCAAAGTTGGAAGAAGTTTGTTAATGACTAACTTTTCTGCGTGGAGAAAAACAGATAGCTAGCTACCACTTAGCAATATTATTGTAATTATATTTGATGGTGATTAAAATAAATGTGGGCTGAATATACTGTTATGTTGGTAGGTTAAAACAAAGCTAGATGAATAAATTAAGCAACATCATTGGGCGATTCAGTTTTTAAACATCAGGTAAACCAGACCTAGTGTATTAAAGTCCACAGAAGGAAGATAACTCTAGAAAGTGGCTGTGGTATTGCCCTCACTCTTCTTAATGAAAGCAAGCTTACTGCTTTATACATGTAACATTTCAGGCTTAGTGTACTATTATATATCGTGCCTTCTGTTGATTTTTTTTCTTTTGGAAGTTGGCCTTTTGCTTTCTGTCATCTTTCTGAACATGATTTCATTAGTATTTTATAAAATCTGTCAGGTATAAGAACATAAGTAGAGAAAACATGTTGAAAAGGTTGGTAACCAGTATTTATTCTGTAACTAGCCTAAGTGAAGACTTATTTATTCTTTCTTTACTTTTTCTATCATTACAGTGTAACTTTTTGTTGTAGTCTTGTTGTGATAGTCTGACTTGATGAGGTCTAAAGGGTAGCAGTCTTCTTCTGTACAGCACTTCGGCACTGTATAATCACGTTAGCCATCTTTCGTTACTATTTCAGCGGTTATAGTAAGATCGTGACAGTGTATGAGGGTCAAAACTTCTCTACCTCCTGTAGCTTAGTTTGCAGGCAGGTAGTCTGCAATGTCCGTAGACATTTGGCTTGCTTTTGACCAAAAGGATCGGAGTTACAAGTGAGCAGCAATATAATTGAGCAACAAATTACGGTGAATGTGAATTAAACAAAGCATCCCTAGAGCTACATGGCAGAAGCCAAGTGTTACTAATTCTCCGAGTTATTATCTCATAATAACTAGCATCCTGAATATGTTCTTCTGTTATTAAATTCTTGCAGAGTGAGTGTGTTCTATGAAATAATGAGTAAAATTTTTCACAGTGTGTGATTCACATTGGGTACTTTATCTCTGGTAATCAGATCACATTGCATGAAGGAAATGTGT
>Ga0181612_117645_pt1 | contig 18869 bp, 14 predicted proteins | sample HoacroProtozoa21_FD_119630 | JGI IMG/M metagenome (GOLD analysis project Ga0181612, IMG submission 119630) | Hoatzin crop microbial communities from Cojedes, Venezuel. Combined Assembly of Gp0051906, Gp0051904, Gp0051908 | reverse complement strand
CGTTCGAATGGCCGCGGCGGATGGTGCGTTTTGACCCGCAGAAAAAGCAGATTTTTTGCCATAAAACTTTAAATACCGCAAAAGTACTAATTCTGAATGACTTACTGCAATTTTAAGCGCAATTTTGTCATATAAGCCAATGCCCCTGATGGCTCAAACTTACCGTTACCGTAATAAGGAATTCTTGTTACCGTGAAAGTTCTTTTTCGTTATACTAAAAGTTTAGTCCGATTACTATGGTATTCGGATTGGGGTATGGTGAAAGGAAGATGGTTTAGGCTAAATCAGGGGGTGATTTAAGTTAAATCAGAGCGTGATTTAGGCTAAAGCAGACGGTTCTGGGGCGACGGGATGGGTTAGCTGGCGTGGGAGTCGAGCGACGCGAGCCAGAGAGAGGCGGAAGCGTCGGTAGGCATTCGCCAGTCGCCACGGGGAGAGAGGCTCACCGAGCCGACCTTGGGAGAGTCGGGCATGCAGCTTCGCTTGAACTGCTGACTGAAGAAACGACGATAGAACGTGCGCAGCCAGTGGCAGATGGTGTCGCGGTCGTAGCGCGAGGCAAGCGGGTCGTGGCCGTCGAATGCGTGCTCTGCGAGGAAGATGATTCTTTGGGGCGTCTCTGCTCTTCGTAGGGTGTGATAGAGGAAGAAGTCGTGCAGCTCGTAGGGACCAACGAGGTCTTCTGTCTTTTGTGCTATCTCGCCCTTGTCGTCGGCTGGCAGCAGTTCGGGGCTGATGGGTGTGTCGAGAATGTCGCGCAGGGTGTTGCGAGCCTGTTCGTTCGGTTCGTCGTTTGCGATGTGAGAGACGAGATAGCGGACGAGCGTCTTGGGAACTCCACCGTTTACGGCGTACATGCTCATGTGGTCGCCGTTGTAGGTAGCCCATCCGAGCGCCATTTCCGAGAGGTCGCCCGTTCCGAGCACTATGCCGTTTTCCTTGTTGGCAAGGTCCATCAGTATTTGAGTTCGCTCTCGCGCTTGGCAGTTTTCGTAGGTTACGTCGTGCTGGCTTTCGTCGTGTCCGATGTCGCTAAAGTGTTGCCGCACCGATGCGGTTATGTCGATTTCGCGACTTGTGATGCCGAGCGCCTCCATCAGTGTGGTTGCGTTGTTGTGTGTTCGTTTGGTTGTGCCGAATCCGGGCATTGTTACTCCGATGATGCCTTTTCGGTCGAGTCCGAGTCGGTCGAAGGCGCGAACGCCGATGAGCAGTGCAAGCGTGGAATCGAGTCCGCCACTCACTCCTATTAGCAAGGTCTTCGCCTTTATGTGGTCGAGTCTTCGCGCCAGCCCCGCTGTCTGAATGTTCACTATTTCCTCGCAGCTTTCTCCCATCTTGTCGTTCTTTGGGATGAAGGGTAGTGGGTCGATGATGCGCTTGAATGTGAAGTTGGTTTCTTTGAGTGAGGAGTGAGGAGTGGGTAGTGAGGAGTGAGAAATGTCTTGCTTTTGAGCGCTATTTGGGGTGGATATTGATATGAGCGTCGCCTCGTTGAAATGTTTATGAGCTTCGTAGGCTCTTTGCGATGCGGTGAAGGTGGTGTTTACGCGTCGCTCGGTGCGCAGCAGATGAATGTCTATCTGATTGACTACGAGTTGCGGTTCGTAGGAGAATCGTTTGGCGGAGTCGATGAGTTGTCCGTTCTCGAATATCATTGCGTTCCCTCCGTAAACCACGTCTTGAGTGCTCTCGCCATAGCCAGCGCTGGAATAGATGTAACCGCAAATCAGTCGTGCGCTTTGTTGGGAAACGAGGGAGCGCAGATAGGCGTTCTTGCCAATTAGTTCGTTGGATGCCGATAGATTGAATATTAGGTCGGCGCCGGCTATTGCGAGCCGTGTGCTTGGCGGTTCGGGCGCCCAGAGGTCTTCGCACAGTTCGATGCCGAATCTTACTCCGTCTTGCTCGAACAGCATTGGGCGATTTTCGGCAGAGAACCATCGTTGTTCGTAGAATTCGTTGTAGTTTGGCAGGAATTGCTTTGGGACGATGCCGTGGACTTCGCCTTGTCTCACCACTGCTGCGCAGTTGAGCAAACGGTTGTTTTCTTCTATTGGCAGTCCTACGATGAGGGTGATTTCTCGCCCTTGGGTGAACTGGCAAATGCGGTGGAGCGACTCTTGCGCGCCCTGTAGCAGTGTTTGTTCGCGGAAGAGGTCTTGGCAGGTGTAGCCGGTGATGCATAGCTCTGGGAAGCATACTATCTCTGCGCCTTGCTGCTCGGCTTGTTTGGCCATGGCGATGATTTGGTCGGTGTTGTATTGGCAGTCGGCCACCCTTACTGCGGGTATGGCTGCTGCTACGGTGATGAATCCGTTATTCATAGTGCTGTATTCCTGCTTTATGGTCGTTCTCGATAATTGGATAGATGAGGGCGGGAGTCTCGAAGAAGTCGTTTTCTTGGAAGGTGTGTAGCTTGTAGAACTTCACTCCGTCGATGCGCAGTCTGACGTCGGTCGATGGTTTCAGTGCGAAGGGTTTATTGCGCTTATAGGCGAGCAGTTGCACTGATATGTGCTCCAACTCGTTGAGTTGTTCGCGTCCGAACTCCTCGATAAAGACACTTGTGTTCGGTTCGGCCACGCCAGTATCGCGGAATTTCCAGCTGGCTCCCTCGGCGGTGAGTATGACGTAGCGCAGGTAGTAGTTGCAGTCGTTCACCAAGTAAGCCTCGAAGCGCGTCTGTGTCAGTTCCTTTATTTCCATGGGAACGAAGGCGAGATAGGCCGATAGTCTGTTTCCGTCGGGGCGCTCTTGTGGCACTCGCTTTAGGGGCGGCTCTTTCTGTTGTTGCGATGGCTGGGCCGATTGAGGGTCTTGGGTTGTCTGAGCGTTTTGGGAAGATGTGGATGGCTGGGATGATTGAGCCCTGTTTGCAGAGCGGTCGTATGACTTATCTTCTTCGATGACAACCACTTCGCTTGTCATCAATGGCACTTGGAAACCGTCGTTGTCTTCCACGAGTACCACGTTTTTTCCTTGGAAGCCTGCCACTCGGCCTCCTCCCACTTCGTTGAGAAATCTTACTTTGTCGCCTATCTTCATTTGCTTTAATCTTTTATGTTCATTTTTAGTTCCTTGGTAAACGTGCGTCTTGATGGTGGTCGCGAAACGTTAGGGTATTAGCAGGCTGCTGTCGCCATAGCTGAGGAAGCGGAAGTCGCGGGCGAGTGCGTAGTCGTAGATTCGCCGCCAGTCTCCGTTGACAAAGGCGCTGACGAGCAGCAGTAGTGTGCTCTGAGGTTGGTGGAAGTTGGTTACGAGCTGCTTCACAACCTTGTATTCATATCCTGGCGCGATGATTATCTGGGTGGAACTGTGCAGGATGTCGAGTTGCTGGCTCACCATCCAGTCGCGCAACGACCGCAGCGATTCTTCGGCTGTTAGGGTGGGGGCTTGCTCGTAGGGCTCCCATTGCTCGACGTGAAGCTCGCCCTCGCCGATGTTTGGATTGGCTGCAACCTTGGCTCCCATGAAGTATAGGCTTTCGAGGGTACGCACGCTGGTTGTCCCTACGGCTATGGTTTGTGCGTGGTGTTCGAGCAGTCGGTCGAGCGTATCGCGGCGCACGCTGATGTATTCGGTGTGCATTTCGTGCCCCTCGATAGTATCGCTCTTCACGGGCTTGAACGTGCCGGCTCCGACGTGCAGCGTAACTTCCTCGCGATGAATGCCGTGGGCGTCGAGGGCTTTCAGCACGTCGTCGGTGAAGTGGAGTCCTGCTGTTGGCGCGGCCACACTGCCTTTTATCTTTGAATACACCGTCTGATATGTCGTCAGGTCGCTCTCTTCGGTCTTTCTGTTTAGGTAGGGCGGAATGGGCAGCTCGCCCGCAGCCTCGATTACCTCTGCAAAACTTACGTCGGGATTGTCCCAAGTGAAGCGTATCTCGTGGCTGGTGTGGTTGGGCTCCTTGTATTCTGCGGAGAGCTCAACGTCGCGGCCTTTCACGCTGAACGTGCGGCACAGCTTCTCGCCTTTCCACTTCTTCAGATTGCCAACGATGCAGAGCCAACTGCACTCGGAGCGCGCTTGGAAATTCTGCTCATAGTCGGCGGGGTGGTGAGGTTCGAGGAGAAAGACTTCGATGAGTGCGCCCGTTGATTTTCGGAAATGCAGGCGAGCGCGTATCACCTTGGTGTTGTTGAACACCATGAGCGCCCCTTCGGGCAGATGGTTCGGCAGGTGATAGAATATGTCGTCGCTGATTTCTCCACCTTTATATATAAGCAGCTTCGAGTGGTCGCGCTGGGCGACAGGGAACTTTGCTATTCGTTCGTCGGGCAACGGATAGTCGAAGTCTTTTATTTGTATTTGCTTTGGAGTCATTGGCTTAGCTGTCAATTAAAATGAAGCATGCCCGCACTAATGCGTAGAAATAGAGCACGTAGAGCACGAGCAATACCAAATCGACGTCGGAGCGCAGGTAGCCCGACGACGTGTATTTCGTGGAGATATATCGTGCCGGCGGCGTTATTCGTTTATAGATGAAATGGTAAACGAGATAGGCGAGCATGGCGGCGAACGTGCCCCACAGCAGTCCGCAAAGTATGTCGCCAGGGAAATGCACTCCGAGATAGACGCGTGTCCAGCAGTTGATTAGCGACCACGTGATGAGAGCTGCCGAGAGGCGCAAACTTCTCACGAGCAGACTGAAGAACAGCGCAACGCCGAACGTGTTGGCAGCGTGGGCGGAAAAGAAACCGTAGCTGCCGCCTCGGTAGCCGTTGACAGTATCGACGAGCAGTGCTATCTGCGGGTCGTGGGTCGGTCGGAACCGCGCCAAAAGCGGCTTGACAATGCCGTCGGTTACTCCAGAAGTGAGCAACAGACAGATGCCGCAGCATGCCACGATGAGCATGATTTGGCGCATGTTCTCGTTGTTTCTTATAACGATGTAGAACAAGACAAGGTAGAGTGGCACCCACGTTGAGGCGGTAGTAAGGGCGGTCGCCAGTCCGTCGAGGAATAGCGAGTCGCTGCCGTTGAGCGTGAGCAGCATCTGCCGGTCGAGGTCTATCAGTCGTTCTAAGTCGGGCATCTGCTCTTAAATCTTTTCTATTTGCTTGGCTTCCACCCAGCCTTCCTTGCCGTCGGCCACGCGAATCTCCTTCCAGTCTTTCATGGAATCGTCGGTGATTGTAACCTTCGTCCCTTCGTGGAGTATGAAGAGCTCGGTGCCGCTCTGCGCAGGAGTGCTCTTCACCGTAACAGCCGACGCCATTACTATCGCGCCGCTACGCTCGTCGATTTGCTTCTTTTGTTGCCAAGCCATGACGTTCGACAGCAAGAAGATTGCCACGAAGAGCAGGCCGCCGAAGAATCCCGCCTTGCGTGCCGCCATGTTGTTTGCGAAGAGATAGACCAGCACGAGTAGCAGGGCTATGAGCAGCGACACTACTGCCGTGCGCGCCCAAGCATCGACACTCTGCAGATTGACCAGCGACCGATACCACGTAACAAAGAACATCTCCGTCTCAGGAGTTATCTTGTCTATGGTCTTGCTCCGTGCCATTTGCAGATTGAAACGTATGTCGCGGTCGCCAGGCGAGAGCAGCAGAGCCCGCTCGTAGTTAAGTACGGCCTGCGTCATGTTATCGGTGCGATAGTAAGCGTTGCCGAGGTTATAGTATAACTTGTCGCTTACTCCCTCCTTTAGCAGCGCCTCGTAGTCTTTTATCGCCGTCTGATATTCGCCGCGCATATAGGCACTGTCGGCCTCAGCCTTGGTTACGGCACTGGCGGACAACGGCAGTAGCATAAGCAACAGCAGCACGATGGCTGTCTTTGGAGTCTTCCGTTTACGCATGTCTTCCTCTATATGTTCAATGGCATTCATCGCCTTTTCATATACTTTGCTCATGTTTCCCTTCGGGTCGCCAGGGGCGAAACGCTCGAACTCGCACTCGTCGATAGCCTCTACGAACTGTGCTACGGTCTGCTCGCCAACGCCGCGCTCGGTGAGTCGCTCGCTGATGTTCTCTCGCGAGAGTTGCTCTACGGGCATGTTCAGCTTATCGCCGACATATCCCCACAGCGCCTTCAGTACCTCGTCGTAGAACTCGTTTTGCTTGTTGGCGAACATGAGTTTTCCAGCTACCTTCAGTCGTTTTGTTGCCACTTTGTTTGCCTTCTTTCCGCGTTGCTTCGTAACGTTTGCGTTCTCGATAGCGCGGCGGCGGAAAATGACGAGTATGGCAATGAAGGCGGCTATCAGTGCTGCGAGAATGGTCCAATAGCGCTTCGATGCAAAGAAGATGTCGTCTGCCTTGTGCTGGCGAGCACCACCGCTCTTTATGTGGTGTATATCACTGTTGAGCAGCTTCACGTCTTCTTGACTGGTGAAGTCGCTGGTGGAAGCACTTCCCGTCCCCTTTTCTACGTCAACGGTAAAGCCCTGCGTCTTCAGAGTTTTGTAGGAATTAGACCCTGTATCATAGTAGGTGAACTCCACAGGCGCTATCTCGAACTTTCCTTGGTGTCGCGGTACGGCGAGGAAGTCGTATATCATGTTGCCCTCTACTCCGTTGGTAGTTAGTCGGGTCTTGTCCGTCAGCTTTGCGTCGTAAGTATCGAAGTCTTTCGGAAACTTCACCGTAGGTTGCTTTATAAGTTTCATGTTGCCATTTCCACTTACGATGACTCTTAGCTTTATCGGCTCGTTTGCCTTTGTCTCTGTACGGTCGAGTTGTGCAGATATGTTGTACCGTCCGACACCCCCAGAAAAGTTGGTGGGACGAGTTGGCAACGGGTCAACCTGTATGGTCAGTTCGGGGGCTTTGATGGAACGTTTCACCTCAACATAACCTGACCCCCCGTTGAAGAAGGCTTCAAATGGGTCGATGTTGCGGTTTTGTTGCACCACGATACCATTGAACGTTATGCTTGGAATGGTCAACTTACCAGTGATTTGTGGGAACATCACGTACTGACTCCATGTTACGGTTCGGTAGGGGCGACCGTTGTAGTTCTCTATCTTGAAACTCTTTTGTTGCGGCAGTTGCACCTCTTGCGTGTGGAAGCCCTTCAGGTCGGGCATCTTGCCTTCGAGCTGCGTCAGGTCAACGAGTGTGTAAACCTTATAGGTGAGCAGTATTGGCTCTTGCTCGTGAACGCGCTTCTTGTTGGCACTTACCTTTATAAATAGGTCGCTGCCAGAGATGGGCGTGCCTGCGGCTTGGGGCTGTTGTTGCGCCGTGGCTCCGCTGTTGTGGCCGCGCTGTTGCTGTTGGCTCTGCGACGAGCTGCTCGACTGCCCCGACACAGTAATCTTAAACGGGTTCGACGAAACTTTCTTTCCGCCTGCCGTAACGTGGGCCGCCGGTATGTTGTAGGTGCCGTTCTTATTGGCCGAGACTATGTAAGTGTAGCTGATAGACGATGACGAGCTCGTGTGTCCGTTGACCATCTGGAAACTGGACTGTCGGGATGTGCTCGGCCCCATGAGTACTTCCAGTCCTTCTGGCACACCGCTAAAGGTGAAGCCCGACGCGTTTTGGGTGTTGACTGTGAAGACTATTCGGAACTGTTCGTCAACGGCGACGTGGCTTGGAGCGTTCACCGTGAGCGTCTGTGCGAGGGCTCGTGCTTGTGCGAAAAAAAGCATTGCCAAGAGCACGAAAATTCCCACCACCGTGGGAGTTGACTTCCACCACCGTGGGAGTTGACTTCTACGGTGGTGCGAGTAAACTTCCACCGCGGTGGAAGTTTTGGCGTTTGATGATGCAATATTTCTTTTCACGTGCTTCTTACCTTTAATATCCACGGAATCAATTCGTTCGGAATCTTATATCACTTAGATACTTTAATCCTTAAAAACTATAGAACTCAAAAATTTAAGAACTCAAACTCACCAATTTTTCTCCAGACTGCGACGGTTGGGCTGCTTCATGGCGTCCTTCATTCGCTGTTGCGTCTGCTTCTCCTGTTGGCGTGCAGCCTCAAGCAGTTGTTCGGCGTTCTCCTTGCTCATCTGCGGCTGTTGCTGCTGTTGTTTCTTTTGTTGGTCTTGCTTCTGCTGGTCTTTCTTCTCGTCCTGATTCTGCTGGTCTTGTTTTTGTTTGTCGTCTTTATTCTGGTCTTTCTTGTCGTCCTGCCCGCCTCCGTTTTGCTGTTGGTTCTTTTGTTGGCGTTTGCAGAGCTCCAGATTATATCGCGTCTCGTTGTCGTGGGGATTGTTTCTTAGGGCCTCCTTGTAGGCTTCTATCGCTTCTCCATACATCTTGTGGCTTTGGCAAATCACTCCAACGTTGTGATAGGCTGCAGCTTTGCGTATCGGGCTGGTCTCCATCTTACCTGCGTTTTGCAGTTGCTCCACGGCGGCAGAGTCTTTCTTCTGTGCCATCAGTGCCGTGCCGAGGTTGTAGGCGGCCTGCGGATTGCGCGGGTTCTTCTCCACCGCCTTGCGATAGGCCACTTCCGCCTTGTCGTAGTTGCCGGCGCGGAAGAGTTTGTTGCCCTGACGGATATACTGTCGGTCGGTCTGTGCCGCGGCAGTCAGGGCGATGAGCATCATGATTATGGTGAATAGCTGTCTCATTTCTTCTTGAAGAGTTTAACGTTTTTCAGCAGCGGGTTCTTGCGCTCAAGCAGGCATACCTCGATGATGAGTAGCAAGAGCGCCAATATTCCTACGGCTTGGAACTGCTCGTCGTAGGCGCTGTAGATGGTGCTTTGCGTCTCTTTCTTCGATAGTGAGTCGAGTTCACGATTTAGCTTTTCTTGGGCTGCGCTGTTGTTATCTACGTGGATGTATGCGCCTCCGCCAGCCTGCGCCACCTCCTTGCACATCTGTTCGTTGAGTGCCGACATTACGGTCTGTCCCGTATTGTCTTTCATGTAGTCGCCCGTGCCAGGGATGGGAATGGGCGAACCGTTGGGCGAACCAACGCCGAGCACATAGACGCGCATGCCTGCCTTCTTGGCTGCCGCTGCCGCTTCGGTGGCACCGCCTTCGTGGTCCTCACCGTCGGTAATCACTATGATGGCCTTGCCGATGTCCTGTTCTTGTGTGAAGCTATGGGTGGCCATCGTGATGGCTTTGGCCACGTCGGTGCCTTGCACCTGTATCATCGACGGGTCGATATTGTCGAGGAACATCTTTGCCGATACGTAGTCGCTCGTGATGGGCAACTGCACGAAGGCATCGCCAGCGAAGACGATGAGTCCAATTTTGTCGTTGGTGAAGTTCTCTATCAGGTGTTCCACCATCATCTTGCACTTGTCGAGTCGCGACGGACGCACGTCTTCTGCGAGCATCGAGTTGCTTACGTCCATACAGATGATAGTCTCGATTCCAGTTCTTTTCTCGTGGGAAATGCGTGTTCCCATCTGTGGTCGCGCAAGCATAACGATGAGTAGTGCGAGAGCTGCTATGAGAAGCCAGAACTTCACTGCTGGTCGGAATTTCGAGACGTCGGGCATCAGCTCGCGCAGCAGTGCCGCGTCGCCACTCTTTTTCAGTCGCGACTTCTGCCGACGGATGCCTATCCAGCGGATGACCACCAGCACGGGTATCACCGCCAGCAACCAGAGATATATGGGGTCTTCGAATCTAAACATTTCTTTCTTAACTCTTTAAATAGACGGGCACCTTGCGGAAAATGGTGATGCGCAGCAACAGTTCGAGTAGCAGAGCGAGAACGGCAACCACGGCGAAGGGCTGGTAGGCCTCGTAGCGCTTGCTGTAGTGCTTCACGTTGAGCTTGGTCTTCTCCAGCTTGTCTATCTCTTGATAAATCTTGTGCAGCTCGCGCGTGTTGGTGGCGCGGTAGAAGTCGCCCTCAGTGGCCTGCGCAATCTCGGCGAGCGTCTTGGTGTCTATCTCGACGGGAATATTGACATATTGCACTCCGCCCGCCACGGTCATGGGGTAGGGTGCTACCTTGTTTGTTCCCACACCAACGGTATAGACTCTTATTCCGAGGCTTTTTGCTATTTCGGCTGCGGTCATTGGCGATATGTCGCCCATGTTGTTAGAGCCGTCGGTCAGCAGAATTACCACCTTGCTCTTAGCCTTCGAGTCTTTCAGTCTGCCCACGGCGTTGGCCAATCCCATGCCTATTGCCGTGCCATCTTCTATGAGGCCACGCGCTGCGATGTCGGTCCTTACGTTGTTCAACAGGCTCAGAAGCGACGAGTGGTCAGTGGTCATTGGGCATTGCGTGAAGGCTTCGCCAGCGAAAATCGAGAGGCCGATGTTGTCATTGGGGCGACCAGAGATGAATTCTGCAGCCACCTGCTTGGCGGCCTCCAGTCGGTTTGGCTTCAGATCTTCGGCGAGCATTGATGTGGAAACGTCGATGGCCAGCATGATGTCTATGCCTTCCACCTCCTTGTCTTTCCAAGAGTTGGTGGTTTGTGGGCGCGCCAGAACGAGCACTATCATCGTAAACGCCAGCATTCGCAGCAGGGTGGGCAGCGGCATCAGCGTAACCTTCCATGAGCGCGGCGCAAACTGGTAGGCATAGGTGTCGCTCATGCGCATCGTAGGCTCGCTCTTTTTCCTGTAGAGCATATACCATATTATATAAGGTATAAGCAGGAGGAGCAGAAACAGGTATTCTTTGTTGACAAATTCCATTCTTCGTTGTTCTATTGTGTTTCGGTCGAAGCCTTAAACCAACAGTTGGTAAATGGCATAGACCACATAGACAAGCAGTGCTATGGCAACGGCGGCGATGATGCCTATGAGCGTCTTCAGCCAACGTCGCGTCTTCTTCGTCTTTTCGTCTTCCTCGGAGAGCTTGGGTATTATTTTCTCCTCCGTAGGCTGGTTCTCCAGTTTTGTCTCGTTGATGAATTCTATGGCGCTCATCAGGTTGGCGTCGTTCTCGTTTATCATCGTCGAGTATTTTGCGAACTTCACAAGGTCGGCGGTCTGGAAGAGTTGGGTCAGCTCGTCGAGCTTCGCTTGGTCTTTCTCTGCCGTCAGACGGTCGATAATCTCGGCACTCGTCATCTCCATTGCGTTGAATCCGTAGCGTTCCTCGATATACTTACGCAGGGTTTCAGTCAGCTTCGTGTAGTATTCCTTCGAGTCCTCAGCCGTAGTCAGTCGGTCGGCCTTGATGGTGGCTATCTCCTTGAGTGCCTTTTGGTGAGGCAGCAGTCGGTGGATAATCTTTATTCGCGTGATGATGGGCTTGTTCTGTTTCAGTCTGACGAAGAGCCAGCCGCCGAGCACCATCAGCAGAAGCATCAGCACGCTCAGCCAGAAGGACAGCCGCCACTCGTCCCAACTGAAGGGATTGTCTTGCACGTCCTTCGGGCCGAAAAATTGGTCGAGCTTCGTTGTGTCAATCTCAAACGTGAGAACCTTCATCGCAAGGCTCTTGCTCTCAATGGTCTTCCCATCTACTTTTACCTTGAACGGAGGCAGATAGTAGAGCGTGTCGTCGAAGGAGGTGAGCGTATAGACCTTAGAGAATGCCGCCTGCCCATTGTCGAGACGTTTCTTTTCGGTCGCTGTCGAATCGAGCACCTCCACGCCTGGCGTCAGTTGCTCGGCACGCTTATACCCTGGGAACACCACCTTCGCGTTCTCGTTCGCCGTAACGGTGAGCGTAACGTGAGCCTGCTCGCCAATGAGCAGTTCGATGGAGTCGATGCGCGCCTCCACCGATTGTGCTGCGGCGTTTAAGGCGGCCATCAGGCATGCTATGATTATTAAAACATTTCTTTTCATCGTTGTCTGAAGAGTAAGAGCAGCTCTTTCACGTAGTCCTCGTTAGTTGCAATGCTCACGTTATCTACGTTGCTGCGTGCCATTGCCTGCAACAGATGGTCTTGCCGTCGGTTCCAGTATTGGCGGTGAGCCTTGCGCAAGGCCTTGCTGCTCGTGTCGATGTATTGCTCGTGCCCCGTTTCGGCATCAACCACACGCATAAGACCAACATCGGGCAGTTCCTTAGCCCAAGGGTCGTACACCTGTATTGCTACCACGTCATGGCGACGGTTGGCTATCGTGAGCGTCTGTTCATATCCTCCCTGCACAAAGAAGTCGCTGAGGATGAAGGCGGTGCAGCGTCGCTTCATCACGCCTTGCAGAAACTCCAATGCCCCTTTTATGTCGGTGCGACGGCTTTTGGCGTGGAAGTCGAGCATCTCGCGAATGATGTAGAGTATGTGTTTGCGTCCCTTCTTAGGAGGGATGTACTTCTCTACATGGTCGGAGAAAAAGATGACGCCTATCTTGTCGTTGTTCTGAATGGCACTGAAGGCGAGCGTGGCGGCAATCTCGGTCACCATGTCGCGCTTCATCTGCCGCCGCGTGCCAAAGTCGAGCGAGCCGCTCACGTCGATGAGCAGCATAACAGTCAACTCGCGTTCCTCCTCGAACACCTTGACGTAGGGGCGGTGGAAGCGAGCCGTAACGTTCCAGTCTATGTCGCGCACGTCGTCGCCAAACTGATACTCGCGCACTTCGCTGAACGCCATTCCCCTACCCTTGAAGGCTGAATGGTATTCGCCAGCGAAGATGTTGCGACTCAGTCCGCGAGTCTTAATCTCTATCTTCCGTACCTTCTTTATTATCTCGCTTGTGTCCAAATTACTTTAAACATTAAACTTTAAACGTTAAACTTTAAACGTTGATACTTTTTACTTTAAACTTTAAACATTAAACTTTAATCGTTGAAACTTTCTGCACTTAGGGAAAGTTTAAAGTTTAAATATTAAAGTTTAAAGTTTAACGTCAAGGCACTTCCACTCTGTTGATAATCTTGCTTACGATTTCCTCGCTCGTTACGTCGCTCGCCTCAGCCTCGTAGGTCAGGCCGATGCGGTGGCGAAGCACGTCGTGGGCAACGGCACGCACATCCTCAGGCACCACATATCCGCGACGCTTGATGAAGGCGTAGGCCCGCGATGCCTTTGCCAGATTGATGCTCGCGCGGGGTGAGCCTCCGAAGGCAATCATCTCCTTGAGGTCGCGCAGGCCATACTTGTCGGGATAGCGCGTGGCGAAGACGATGTCGGCGATGTATTGCTCAATCTTCTCGTCGATATATACCTCGCCTACCACCTGACGGGCACGCATAATCTCCTCAGCCGTCGTTACGGGCGTAACCGTAGGCATCTGGCCGGCGATGTTCTCGCGGATAATCTTCTTCTCCTCCTCCAGAGTGGGATATTCTATGATTACTTTCAGCATGAATCGGTCCACCTGGGCTTCGGGCAGCGGATAGGTGCCCTCCTGCTCGATGGGGTTCTGCGTGGCCATCACGAGGAAGGGACGCGGCAGCTGGAATGTCTCGCTGCCTATTGTTACTTCTTTCTCCTGCATGGCCTCAAGCAGCGCGCTCTGTACCTTTGCCGGAGCGCGGTTGATTTCGTCAGCCAGCACGAAGTTGGCGAACACAGGACCCTTTTTCACCTGAAAATTCTCATCCTTCTGCGAGTAGATCATCGTTCCGACGACGTCGGCCGGCAACAGGTCGGGGGTGAACTGTATGCGGCTGAACTTGGCGTCGATGAGCTGCGAGAGCGTCTTGATGGCCAGCGTCTTTGCCAGTCCTGGCACTCCCTCAAGCAAAATGTGCCCGTCGCTGAGCAGGCTGATAAGCAGCGAGTCAACCAGGTGCTTCTGTCCCACAATCACGCGGTCCATGCCGGCAGTCAGGTTGGTCACAAAACCGCTCTGCTGCTCTATGCGCATGTTCAATTCTCTGATGTCGATAGCTTCTGCCATAGTCTTATTCGTTGTTTTTTATTGATTTCTATTGTCTAATTTGTTTTTACGAAAGCGTCGCAAAAGTACTCATTATAATCGGAATTTTCACCCCCGACAACCGAAAATTATATTAAATTTACGCTTTATGCACCTTAGTTAAGACTTTTTGCGAATTGAAAATGGAGATAACGGGAGATAACGGGAGTTCGCGGGAGTTAGCGGGAGATAACGGGAGTTAGCGGGAGTTAGCGGGAGATAGCGGGAGTTAGCGGGAGTTAAGCTCTTCGAGCTGGGAGTTAACGGTACAGATAACTCCTGATAACTCCCATAGCGAAGCGATAACTCCAGATAACTCCTGATAACTCCTGATAACTCCCATAGCGAAGCGATAACTCCAGATAACTCCAGATAACTCCTGATAACTCCCATAGCGAAGCGATAACTCCCATAGCGAAGCGATAACTCCAGATATCTCCCATAGCGAAGCGATAACTCCCATTAAAACCTTACCGACAACTGGCAGTCAACCATTGAGTATTTCTTGTTGACGGCGTGTTCGTTCACGTAGATGTAGCCCACCTGAGCCTTCACGCGCTTCAGGAATATGTAGTCGAGTCCCACTTCATACTGGTCTTGCGCCGAGCCCGACGTCGCCATGCTGCGGTAGCAGCTGTAGCGTGCCTTCGCATGGCACACCTTCTTCTTTATCGGAGCAATTACGCCTGCATACCATCCGTCGGCCTTGTCGCCCAAAGCTTCGTTGACGGTAATGTCGCTCTCCGACGAGTTCAGAAACGCCTTGCCCTGACTGTGAATATACTCACCGCGAAAGTTCCAGTCGCTCTTTGTGGCATATTCCGCGCTAAGCGCATAGCGGTTCAGGCCGAGTGCCCGCTTGCCGCTGATGGCCGCGCCCTGCGCGTCGGTGCCACTGCCCTCGCGAGTATAGCTGCCCGTCCATCCGGAGCCGCCGATGCGCAGCCCCTCTACGGGACTCACCCACAACTCGCCAATCAAGTCTTTGCGATTGTCCTTGTCGCCAGTGTTGATGCCCTGACCATTGTATAGAGCCACCTGATAGTGCAGCAGGTTGCGCTCGTTCACCTTCAGAAAATCGCCTTGAAGCTGCAATCCCACGTCGCGGCCGTTGCTGGCGTGACAACCGTTGCGGTCGCTCATGCCCGACAATTTGTTCACCGGCAGGGCGTAGGCATAGAAACCCTCGTCTATCGGGTGAAGCGGATTCTCAAAGGTGAAGGCACGCTTGAACTGTCCCACCTTTACTTTCAGGAAGTCGAACCGCCGCCACTCCATATAAGCGTCAACAATACGCGGACCTCCCGACGAGCCTGCCATTCCATTCAGCTGTGCCTGGATGCGGAAGTCGAACTCACCGGCCACCGTCCCTTGAAAGTTCAAGCGGACGAGGCGCGTGCTGAACTCGTTTTTCTTCGCACCTTCCTTTCCGTTGTACTGATACTCTGTTATGATATATCCTCCAATCTTCAGGTTCTGAAACCAATCCTTGCTCCATCCCTCTTGCGCCCATCCGGCCAGAGGCAGCAGCATAAGCGCCATCAAGAGAAGCCACTTTGTTTTCATACGATTGCGCGTCATTTCTTTTTTATATAAATAGGCTGCAAAGGTAAGCATTATTTCTTAGTAAATGCGTCACTTTCGACACTAATTTCTCTCATTTATCGAAAAAAATCTCAATAAACGTGCTTTTTCATTTTTTTATTCGTAACTTTGCAAAGGAAAAAAGGAAACAACAAAAAACCAAAAGAATATGGAAGGATTGATTTCATTTGCAGTGTTTGCGGCTGTTGCACTCATAGGATGGGCAATAGCAGAAGGAAAAAGCAAGGCTTTCGGTTACAACAAGAACGACGAGGAGCAGGCCGTTGACGACAAGCTCGCCGCACAACTGAAGAAAGACGGATACCACGAACTGGGCATCCGCGACATTCTGAAGACCAGCACATTCCGCGGCTTCTCGGCAGTCTGAGTACAATCAGCACGCAAGCCACGCAGGGGCGCTTATCGAAAACGTTTGATTTAACCATGACACTAAAAACCACAGATATGAAAAGAAGTTTTACTTTAATGGCATTTTTGATGCTGTGCCTTTTGCCGGCGAGCTCAAAGACGCAGGTGAATCTGGCAAAAAAAGCTGTTAGCGTGACGGCATCATGCAACAACGCCACGGCTTACATGGTGAATGACGGTGTGGGACTCACGAAGGGGACAGCCAATAAATTCTGGAGTTCTTATCACGGTGATGAATACAAGGGAAACTATGAGTATGTGGAGCTTCGTTGGGACCGTATCAACGAGATACATAAAATCATCATCTACTGGGCAGAGTCTGGCGACACAATAAGCTATCCAACAGACGCCTACATAGCCACATGGGACGGCGAAAGCTGGAACAAGGGCAAGAGCCTCACTTCTCCCGACAGCACAGGAATATCGACCGACATCGACTCTCTTAATACAAGCCGAATAAGGATATACATGAAGAGCGCCGCTGCATGTGGCGTAAGGGAAGCACGCCTCACGGGATATGAAGGCGACGAATGTGCTGCCGCGGTGCTCACCGACGACAACACCGTTGTGCCGTTACGCTCAGGCGAAGCAATGCTTTCACCAACATTGACCTTGCCCGACGGCGAGGAAGAAGAACCGCGCTGGGAGTGGACATTGCCCGACGGCAGCATTGTCAACACGCCTTCAATCAAGGCAACAGAAGCGGGGGAATATACGGTTACATACGAGCGTCAGTGCGGTAATTTCACGACATTGACTTATACTGTTTACGACCCGTCGGCAAACTATAAGTGGCCGTCCTACCAACCAACGCTTTATTACAACTATCGTGATGAGTATGGCGAGATAGCCCCACCGACAAAAATGCTTCCAGAAAGCGTAGGCAGCGTGGGTACCGTAGCCGATGGCTGGTGGGCCGTTAGCTGGGGCAAGAAATGCAGCATGTACGTTACAGACGCAGCAAAGAAAAATCTTCTGGCAAAGATGAACGAAGACTTTGCCTACTTCCGCGACGAGATGGGGTGGCCGCCCGACAAGCGTGCCAGAAACGGCTATTACAGCACCATATATGTATATGGCAGCGGACTGTCAACCGACGATGCCGACTCTACGGCGCTAGGAGGATGGCAGAGTGCAACCACTTGGAAAGGCAGCAGTTGGCCAATGGTATTCATCAGCTATTATCCTATCGCCTGCTTCGACCCTGCCTTCAAGTATGACAAGTATCAGAAGAGAAGCGTCAATGACCAATCGTATCAGCAGAACGCGTGCGTTCACGAAGGCATCCATGCCATCTTCGCCGACTTGGATGGCTGCAGAAACTCCGCATGGTATCATGAGGCAGGAAACACGTGGCTTCAGGGTGAGGCGGAAGTAAAGAAGACCGGCATCGAGCCAACAAGCATGGGATGGCTCAGCGCAGGCAACATGATAGCGCCGTTCATGCCAATCGAGTGCTACTCGGGTTGGTTGTTGGATGGAACTTTCGGCGGACCCAGTGCAGAAGGTGTCAACATGTTCAACGACAAAGGTCAGCAACTCTGCACATGGCGCAATCTTCTCGGCGGCGTCCAATACGGTGAGTTGTTCCCGCACTTCGTCAGCGAGATATTAGGACAGGGCAGCATTCCGTGGATATGGAGATACTGCAAGAGCCGTGTGCTAGAGGGAATGGCCGACAGTCTCGGTGAAAATCAGATGCGTCGCCTTATAGTGGAATACCGTTCACGTCAGGCAATGATAGACGTCGGCATGTGGTCGAAAGCCTGCAAGAAACTCATCGACGACAACTGGCTTGTGAGCATCAAGCAGGAATATTCTCCCTATTGGAAGGCAGTTGAGGAGTGGAAAGCAACGCCATACGTCAACATGTATGAGTGCGGAGAAGACAGCACCAGATGGTGGAAACCAGAATACAGAACTACGCCGGGATGGAGCGGAGCCAACCAGATACCACTGCACGTCGATGGCGAGGCAGGCAACTATGTCTCCGTCCATTTCCAACCACTGGGAAAGAACATGGTTTGTCAGTTGGCCTATCGCACTAAGTCGGGAAATGTCTATTATTCACATCCCACAAGCGGAGAGGGCGACGTGGTCATGCAACTGCAAGAGACGCCGGCCAACAACGTCGTAATAGCGGTTGTCTGCAACACCGACTACATCTACGAGGGCGAGGCCACGCGAAAGGCTCATTTCGACTATAGACTCAAGATGGGCGAAAACGTGCACGCTCCGGCAAAGGCCCAACTGAAATGGTACAACTATGCATCGACAATAAAAGACAACGATTTCCTCAAAGGCATCGACGACGCAAGCACGGAACAGGGCGTGACGTTTGGAATACATCCGTCAAAGACAATGGTCAGCGCCGGCGAAAGCGTGCCATTGAGAATCACCGGCGGTCAGTCGCTGCAAGTGCAAGTGGTGATGTACGACATGAACGGAAGACCCGTCTATTCGCAAAGTTTCCTCAGAGAAGGAAATTATGAGATACCCGCAAACGTCGCTTCCGGAATGTATATACTTCAAGGCTATAGCGGCAACGAAAAGGCATCGGCCAAGATAATAGTGAAGTAAGTTCTTGAGTTTTTAAGTTCTTGAGTTAGCCCGAACAGTGAAAGAAAAGGTCGGCTTCGTCTGCGATGACGAGCCGACCTTTTTGTTTTGTCGTTGTGGTATTATTCCACGTCTCTCCGATTACTTCTTCTTGGCTTTAGCCTCTTTCTTGGCCACTTTGTCCCAATATTTCTTGCCCTTTTCTTTCAGTTTCTTGGTGAATTCCGCTGCGGCTTTGGCTGTGGCCTCCTCTTGCTCGGGAGTGGCGAAGGCGTAGCGGTAGCCCTGCTGGTCCTGCCAGTGGCCGCGAGTGAAGTCGGGCACTTCAACGGGCATACAACCGTTGTCCATCGAGAGGGCACCCAGTTCAGCGAGGCAGCACCACTCGGCGAGGTCGTAAACGTCCATGTCGAGCGGCAGTCCGTTTTGCAGGCAATATACGAGGCGTGCGTCCATGATGAAGTCCATGCCACCGTGTCCGCCCACTTCCTTTGCCTTCTTCTCGTATATCTTCACGAGTGGGTTGGTGTATTCGGCCACGAGGGCGTCGCACTCTTTCTTCGGGAGGAACGAGTGTGCGCTCAGG
>Ga0181612_116662_pt1 | contig 18869 bp, 12 predicted proteins | sample HoacroProtozoa21_FD_119630 | JGI IMG/M metagenome (GOLD analysis project Ga0181612, IMG submission 119630) | Hoatzin crop microbial communities from Cojedes, Venezuel. Combined Assembly of Gp0051906, Gp0051904, Gp0051908 | reverse complement strand
GATGGGGACCACGGGAGGTCTTCTTGTTTTAAAAAAAAGAAAAAAAGTTTCCCAAACTTTTTTATAAAAAGGGTTGTGGACAACCTTGCCCCCCCCCAAAGGGGGTTTTTGTTTTTGGGGGTGGGGGAGCGTAAAACAGCCTGTGTGAACGTGGTGTGCAAAGTCGTCCTATGTTTTAGGCCAAACGTCTGTCTATTCATCAACTCTTTGACATTCCACCACCCAAAGAATGCAGTAGTTATTTTAAAATCTTGTGATGCTGAATCAGACCAATCTATTTGATGTGTGTTTTTTTTTTTCCCCTGACTTGTGATTTTTCTCATGCTTGGCTTTGACATATGTAAACATAAAGTTTTAACATTTAGAAAAGATTGTTTTCTGCTTTGAAGAGAAAGCAGTGGTTTCCTTTGCATATACTTGAATGTCCTGCTTCAGGTTAGGCAAGCTGAAATGCTTTATTTTACAGTCCCGATCTGAATAACTGGATAATAAGGTTCTACAGAAGAGCCTTCTCTCATGTGATAGCTAGTTTGATGTCTAATAATAGTATTATACTCAGACATTAATAAGCATGAGACTAGGAAAGAAATCAATTCTGTTGGCCATGTGAAAAGAAACACTACAGTAGTTCTACTGAGACACTTTAGTGCTTTGGATCAGGAACTTTCCATTAGCCTGGGGAATTTCTGTAGTCAAGGATGTGCTGTGCTGTTTCTCTATAGAAAAACACCCAAATTTGATGAAGATACAGGATTCCGCAAAGCCCCTTGAGTTCATCTATGCTGTATGGTGCTGTGCAGGGATTGCTGAAGTGGGAAGCTGAGTCTGTCCTCATGGCTGTATCTGGAGAGCATTTACTGGTGCTACAGAGACAGAGAGAAATGGTCTTAATGCTTTAATGCCATGGCAAGGTCCCTAAATCCATGATAATATTCCTGAGGAATCTTGTGCTTCAATGTTAAAAAAGAAGTGTTAAGACAGATAAACTTCAGTACTCCTTCCTATTGCTCATTCCCATTTCCCCTCCACGGTGTCTGTTTGCCTAGTCAAGTTGTGTAATCAGAATATACCGTATCATGTCTTCTAACCTTGCACAGTGATGACGCTTTATCTTAAAAAAAAAAAAATTAAAAAAATCCTTCACTATTTCTCTCTTCACAGTGCAAAAATTGTCCCCCAGATTAAATGGAATCGGGTTTGTGAAATCAAACTCACTGAAATTAGGAAAGACTACAATTTCTTCATGAGTCTCACAGAACAGCCACTGAAAATATATTTCCAGCGCCATGAATTGCCTTATGGATCTTCTTACCTTCTACACCATGGGAGTTCTTTAGAAACTTTCTCTTTGTTGGTGGTACTTCAAAATTTGAGGCGCTTGAAGATAGTATAGTTCTTTGGCTGAACCAAAGTAGTGAATATAGATTAGTATTAGTTCTCATACTGCCTGTCATTAAAGCCTGGAATACTCAGTGTTTTTATGGCATTTTGATGTTCTGCTTTGCAAGAAGCAGCCATGTAATGGATTTGTATTGTCTTTTATAAAATTATGGATTAGAAAGCCACATAGCAGGAAGAGTATTACAGGGTGATTAAGGTTTGTTACAGGTATAAGCAAATGCTGAAAGGGAGGTAGTGACAATTGTTCAATAACCTTTTCAGTAAATGGTGCTGATTTTTCTGGCTGGGCTAGGTGAAGTCTGTCATGTAGATGGGAGCCAGCCCGCTGTTCCGTCCTGCGCAGCCCCAGGGACAGCCGCCTCCCGCGTGCAATCACCGTGAGCTCAGTGGACAGATGGCGGTGTGGTTCTATGACACCATGTTCTAGCAAAGCACTGCTCAAATGAACTGCTTTCTGGGAGCTCGCAAGTGAAATGCAAATGACCTTTCCAAGAGAAATCAGCAAATTCTGATTCACAGTAGAACACAGGATGGAAGTTTAGATTGCAATTTTGTTTCCTTCTGTAAGAGTTTATCGGAAAGAAAGCAGTGCTGGAATGTCTGAATCCTCAGACGCTTTATGCAGGAAGCTGGCATCGAAAGTTTATTTCACAATGCTTAAGTTCATGTTGAGTTCTGCAGAAGTCTTTTTTTTTTTTCCCTCCAAATTTCTGCCAGATTGCCCTTACGTGCTAGGGCTCCTCCAATGTCTGGCATCACAACGGGGTTTCAGTCATCTGTCTTGCCCAGAGGTAGTGCCGATGTCCTTTTTCGTCCTTACGGAGAGGAGTGGTCTGTGGACAGAGTACCACGAGTGAAAATTAAATCTTAAGAATTTGGAAGCTGATCTAGTGTCCCACTCTGGCACAGATTTTCTGTGAAAAGTGAAGTGAGTCCCTTGCCTTGTCTGTGCTTTACTGGTCTTTATCTGTCTAGTTGTCTCTACAGAGGGATGGTAAGCGCACGAGTGCCTTGCAGGGCTTTAGGACAGCATGTGGTGGAATTTCCACAGGGAGCCCTCAGATGTTTCAGCTTCTGTCCCTGCAGTGACTGATGCTTTTGAGGACTCTCAGCCACAGCTGCTTGGCTTACTGTAAGTTGTATAAACACTGCAGTTTCAATCTGCTAGTTTCTTGAAGGCTAAAAAAACCTGCTCATGTAAAAACATGGTAGTTGTGTTTGGTGTGCCTACAAATTGAAGGAAAGAATTTCTTTTAATCCTCACCTCCCGAGGTAAGGTTAAAAATGGCAGTAAGTAACAAATACACCTTTGCTTACATGGTTCGGACAAAGAGCTTTTACAGGGCCTGGATTACTTCTACACCTTGACCTATTTCGTCAGTATCAGGAGGCAGCCAAAAATTGTGTGACTGTAAATGGCTTCAGCTGACAAGCAGCTCTCATGCAAAAAGTGTTTTTAAGGCTGCCTAAGCATTAAGTGCCTTTCTCCTTAGTTGTACATTTGACAGGCAGGGGCTTTTTGTTCTTATTTATTTCCATTTACTTGATCCAGTATTATAAAAGCAAATCACTTTGATGAGGAAATAGGTCTTTTTTTTTTCCCTGTTTCTTAAATGAATAGTGTTTCTGCCTTTTCACTTTTGTTTACTTTGATTCAGTGAATTAGTCAAAAAAGGCCCAGCCTGTAAGTGCCTGACTTGTCCCATTCAGATTCTTGTTTCTGAAGTCAGGCAGTTGCTCCCTGGCTTTGCCAAGTCAAGGCTGTGAGTAGTGCTGTCGTGTATTTCGCCGGGGACGCTGGCCACCGAGCATCTGAGCGGTGGGGTCTCTCCTGAAGCACAGAGCAGAGCTAGCAGAAAGCAGCAGAGTTGATGCAGCCAGCGTTCGGTGGTTCACCATCACTGCTGATGACAAATGTGACTTGGTTTTCTCTGTGTTTTGGGGAATTTTGCACCCAACAGAACAGAATACCATTCTGACTGTAGATGTTCACAGACACAAGGACGTGGAACAGATCCCTGAGTCTGGTGGTGGTAATTTTCTCCTGTTACTTTCCTAAGCTTTTGTTTGCCAACTCTTTGAGGGTGGGCTTTTACTTTGATGTTTTATTGTCTTTCAAATCACTAGTTTTACTTTTACCGCCAGTAATTTTTGGAGTGCTTTGGAGGGAGGGGGGGAAGGGAGAAAAGAGATGTAGTAATTATGAATGTATTTGGTTAGATTAAAAAGTCTCAAAGCTCATTAATAATGAGAAACCATGGCAACCTCAACAATACATCCCACACATATTATACCTACCTAACAATGTGCAAAGTACCTTTAGAAAAGAGAAATTAAGCATAAAGAAGAGGGGAGAAAAAGCATTCACTTTTTACATTGCTATTTTTAATTCTCAGATCCTGAATATCGACATACTTGTGCTGGCAGCACTTCTAACTCTTGCATTTAAAAAATAAGCATCTGATTATCAGGTTGAATGTGGGATCTCTTCTTAGTATTGTTCTTTATTCTCCTGAGATTTCCTATGTTGTATTTTAGTAAAGGACAGATATAATGGGAGGCTGGTAACTGAGGAAAGAGAAGGTGAATGTTGCAGTTTCCCTGGACCTGTCTTCTCCTGAGAGACGTTTGGAGTTTTGAGCAGTCCTGCCTCTCCTTGACTCTTTAGATCACAAGAAAACGTGCAGAAATTTCTCTCCATGCTGGTATATACCCCATATGTAGTATAAATCCAACATCAGTACTGGTCGTCTAACTGAAAGAGTCTTGATCCTCGGAGCCGAGTCTCTTGCAGGAACCCTGCAGAGTTACTGGATCCATTTGTGCGTGAGTGGTTGAAGAGTGAAGAGGTTTTCAAGTTGTGGTTTGTGACTGGGCTTCTGGAGTTCAAAAGCAGGGTGTCTGAGGCAAGGCATCCCTCTGTTTGAAAGCCGTCTTTTCTCCCGCCCCATCCTTGGAGTTCTGGGGCAGCCATCGGGTGAGAGTGAGGACAGCAGCTTGGGACGTACTTCTGGGTAGGGAAGGAACCAACCGGAGCGTGGTGGTCAATTAGCAAAAGTTACCTTTTGGGATTTACAGAGGGGTGTAAATTTTCTAGTGATAGATGTGGTCCACAGTGAATTTAGATCTACAGAAAATAGTTTTGTGTTTCAGGATGGGTAGGGTGGTGTGGTTCAGGATGGGTAGGGTTGTGTGAAGACTGGTGTCTGACTTCAGAGGGAAGACTTTGAGCAGTGTGCGCTGGAAGGCAATCCCTCCGCTGAAATTCTGATTTTTCTTACCCTCGTAAAGGTAAAATTATTTTAAATTATTTTAAAATTATTTTAAAAGGCTGTAATTAACGACAAGAGGAGTGGTTCCCTTATGCTGCCTGAGATTTTGTGATTTGTCATTTGTAGGGCAGCAGTGCCCCTCTGTCAGCTTAGGAGCAAGGACTTCAGAACTCTAACAGGAAAGTGTTCTTTGCGTCCCTGATTTTACTGTTAGCAGTATTCCACTGTTCTAGAAACCAGTAAAATTTCCTCTGGCTTTTATGGAATGGTATTTCAAAACATGGAATCCATTCACAGATGGGAAATACTTTTTCTATAGGCCATGGCATTACACATGCAACCACTGTAAATGGTGACAGAGAATTGTGTTTCTTTTCCTGTGCTGCCTACGTAGGGGATTCCTCAGGTTGGGATTCCTCAATCCTGCAATTAATTTCTGTCAACTAACTTGTTGATTTTTACTGTGCTTGTGGTTAATTGTATGAAATGTTACCTGTGAATCTCACAGCTTGCTTGTCTGCCCTATGAAGAAATAAAGTCACAAAGACTGCAATGGCCTTTTAGGAAACTGAAATGAAGCTGATGCAATTGCTGGATATTCTTAGGGATGCTTTAAAGGTACCACCAAAAACAAGCTCTGATTTTGTGTAATAGGCATTTCAGTGGTGTTAACTGGTACCATTAAAACATCTTAATTTGCGTGGAACAGAATGTAATTTTCCAGATAACAGTGGTAGATAAGTATTGATAATAGAGGTTAACACAAAAGCGAAGGGGCTGTGACCTCTGTCAGGCTTTAGCGATACAGGTTTTTCATTCTCTGTGTCTGTTGATCCAGGATGTTTTGGTAAAAACTTGGAATAATGACCCTGACATCACACTTGAGCTGTGTTGGCCTGCTCAGGAAATGCTTCCTGCATTGCATCTCTTCAAAGGGCACACTTTCCGAAAGGGTAATTCATTCCAAGTTTATCTGTGTTTTCTATAAAAGCATCTGAATTCAGATTTTTTTGATGTAGTAAGACAGAACATGAAGTCCTGATGAATAAGGCCTAGAAACTGAATAATCTAAAAATGAGTAACTGGCTGATGTTTTTGACATCCCATACCGTTCTCTCTAAAGGCCATAAGTGGAAGGGCAAAGGAATAATTTTTATTTGTCAAATGCTTGAATTAAAAAAGATAATAGACTAATGTGATTCTGCAGCCTCAACAGCAGCTTTGCTTTAGCATAAGCTTCATTACTATCTGTCTTTTTGTTTGTTGCGCCTGTTATGGTTTTACCAAGTTTTTACAGTCTTAATCCCATTGGCTATTGTTTATGAATATGATGCAAAGAGAAAATAATAGATTGCGCTGCTGTGACACAGAACCAGACTTGACTTGCTTGTCACTTGCTGACCCAGCCTGCAGCTGGTACTGTTAGACTCTCCCTGGAAGAACAAGAACAGAAGGTATGCTGAGGGGGAATTTTTTAAACGAGGAAACTAATATATGCCTTGAATTAACCAATTGTAAAGAGTGGAATATACTCCTAGTCCTTGATTAGTGATCCCTACACAATCTCAAAACATCATTCCTGTGGTTTGAATGTCCAATATACAAAGCTTGCTGTTGGTACTGACTGATCAGTTTTAATTTGTGGTTGTTGAGGTATGTAGGAGATGAACAGAAGCTCCACGGATTGCTATTTGATTGATGATGTAGATAATTAAAATTAGAAGTTCTGCAGATTTACATGTTATGTCCTCTCCAAAATACAGTAATTTTGTCTTACTGTTGTCTCAGTCTTTAACAGAGTAAATTTTTAAGGACTACTCAAAATGGAAATTTCAGGTAGAAACAGAAATTTCTGCAAGGCCTGTTTTTTCTCTAGGGATTGTAGTTTTCATGGATGTTTCTCGAGAAAAGTTGTGCATTGTCTGAACAAGCTGTGCAGATCCCATTGGTTTTAAACTGGGAGGGGGAAGACAACGAAACCCCCAAGCTAACAACCCGTTCTCCCCCAAAGCGTGTTTTCTTCCGCTGCCCCATCACACTGCTGCAGGAAGTGACCCTGGTGATCAAACAAAACCCCAGCAAAAATCAAGCTTCAGCGGAGTAGATGCTGAAGGGTGCGAGAGAGTCTGTTACGTAGATACTAACAGTACCTGATGGGTTTCAGGTTTGATCTCTGATCTAGTAACAGTGCCTGTTGTGTCTGCTGGGTGTGCGTAGGGTCTGACTTCAGACTGTTGCTTGCAGAGTCCCACGGAGGCTGCAAGTACTAGAGAAATGGAAAGGGCAGGCTTGGTAAAGGATGCTGCTGCCATTCTAGGAAGATTATTTGGAAACTAAAGGGTATGCTTCGACAGCTATCATATGCTTTCAGAAAAGCAAGGTTGAATTTGCAGAGTCTGAAGAGTCACCAGAATGCAAGTCTCTGGCATGCTGTCAGGCTTGGAGGAAGGTTATTTTTCTTTTTGTTTACATTTTCCCTGATGGAAGATCTCGTAGAATTGAGTAGAGTTATATGCTGCCTGAGAAGGATTCAGTCCTGTAATCGAAAGGTTTGTACTTTTCAGACTAACTTCTCTGATTTTGTTTGGTTGGGGCTGTTTGAAATTTTGGTCACTAGATTTTATTCCTTCCAGTAGAAATGATGTCATGTTGTGATAACACTCAGGTGGCTGCAATCAACATCAGAAATGAACTGAGGTAGTTTACAGTCTCAGTTTATAGCTAAAGGCAGCAAGTGTATATTGTATTCTATGACAAAATTAAACATAACCTCTCAGTAAGCTCTTGTTATGCCAGGAAAAAGAGAAGTTATTAACCCATTGGAGGTGAAGGCTTGATGTTACAAAGAAAAGGGTAATTGTAACCATTAGGGTCCTTCTACTGCTCATTAGTGTTTGGGCTGAAGGGCTAGTACTGACCTAGGAGCAATGTCTCAAAAAGCCAAATTACTCCATCCAGAAGGTTCTGTACTAAATGTAACCTTGAGGGTGCAAGTGATTATTAATGGTGTTTGTAGGGTGGGTCAAGGGAGTTGAAGCTGAGCATGTATTCACTGAAAGTGTAATAAGCTGCACTGTATTACTTGCTTTAAAGGCATTAGTTTCAGTCAGTCAGAAGCAGGATTTCGTTCTGAGACGTTCTGGATTATGGGATTGGAGTAGGAGGAACATGAGGAATCCCCAAAAGATTGTTCCAGAATGCAAGCGCAGCGCTCTGTTAGTGACTAGGAAACTTAAGAAAAATGGATTTTGCCGACTGCTTCATAGAAATAACAATCAGTTTATGAAATTTTGGTACTAAACTTGTGAATTGATTCAGTCCCACTTGTAATTGGTGGAACTTTCAAAAAATTTGAAAAGGAAACTACAAAATGCAGCAAAGTTTAGCTCTGTTGGCAGTGAGTAACATTGTGACACGTTCAGATACTCAAATACATCACTAAATAGGAGCATTACTAGAGGGTCCTTCTATAATATGAAGAGTAATTACCTAACTTAAATTTTAGTTGGACATTGGCTTAGAAAGGAGTCCTAACTATTGTAAAATTGGTAAATAAATTACTGTTCATTTCAATACTCTGTAGACTTACAGCAGCTTTTATGTTTCATCTGCATAGGCTGTGAACTCACAACTAACTAAAAGTAGGGCTGGTACTGGCATTTTACATGCAATTAAGTAGGAGGGTTTTTTTAATAGAGGAAAACCGGTATCTTGATCCATCTTTGATTATCAATTAAAACTAGTAGAGAAAAATTTTTAAAACCACAGTAACTGATTTGAAATAATTGAGATGATTTTAACACTCTCAGCTTTTGTTAAAGTGCCTCAGAATATAATCTCAGAGCGAACCGCCAGGCAAGAGCCCAGCCCTTGCTAAGAAGGGTGCCCGTGATCTCTGTGTTAATCTGGCAGCACGCTGTAGTACGTACAAAACCCCAAAGAGAAGAACCTCATCAGCTAGAATGCAAATGAACCGGCTGACAGAAGGGCATTTTCCCTGGCGAGGAGCTGGGTTCCTGACGGGAGTGTGTGGATGCACGGCTGGCAAAGCTTTCCAAGTGGCAATCTTATGAGGTGTTTTAGGTTGCTTGTCCATGAAAGGAGAGAACAGTTACAGTAGAAAACCTGTGTGTGAAGATGAGATACGAAGGTGCTGTAACAAGTTGTCCATTAAAACTTTTTGTGGTTTTTATCTTTTTGAGAAAGTACTTGTGGAAAAAACAGAAGGAGAAAGAGGATGGATCATAGAGAAGGACAAGATTTTCATCACGTCACACAGTTCTGTACAGAGCTTCAGCTTTTCTTACAAGAGCAGAATCTGGCTCATGTTTGACAGAAGATTGTGATGATAAAGACAGTCATTCTTTGGCGCAGAAATCTTGCACCATTTGTATGGTTTTGATGGAAAGCAAAGGAGAATCTGGTGATTTTTAAAGGTTTTTTTTTACAATTTAGCTGTTTTCACTGATCCAAAGTCCTGCAGCTGCAAAGAATCAGAGCAGAGCTTGAACACAGCTCAGCCCCTACCTGGGAGGGAAGGGCGATTCAGGAGAGCATTACAGAGGAGGATGGTTATGGGCTGATAAGGAGAATCAGGGCCCGCTGGCACACTCGGTCTCACAGTTTTAGCTCCTGGGAATCTGTAAAGTGAGGCTTTTTTGTGTTATACCCAGGTAAGCTTCACAGCCCAGCAGGGTTAGAGTGAAAGGTGTGTATCTTTGTAAAGTGATCACTAGACATTCTCGGTGTCTGCATTTCAAATGGGAAATAGCATTCCAGTGTCCTTTTCTGTGCCCAGAAACAGACCCGTCTGGATTTAGGGTTGTTACATTTTTCTGTCGATGGCCTGATGCGTCCATTTAATTTCTCCCAGAATTCTGGTACTGTTTGGGAGAAGGGGAAGAAAAAGGCATGAGTGAGAGAGTCAACAGAGTTTAACAAAAGAGGAAGCCATTTCATTTTAATCCTATGGCAGATACTGCATAAAGAGGAAGGAAAGCATTGCATGTCTTTTGCCTTTTTTGAAGGAAATTTACTGAGGTAAACTAATAAATACACCCTTTTAGCACTGAGTGCTCAATTCTGAAACAAAAAAATGGTTTGCTAAACCAGGGCTCACTAAAACTTTGTCTTTTTTTGCACACTGGCAGATGCTGCTTGAGGACGTGGGTCTGGTGCAGCCACCCTGCGCCTTCAGGCTTGCTCCAGAGATCTGCTTGCATCGGGCAGATTAGGATGAGGCTTCTGGCCTTACAATCACTGGCATTTTTATATCCATTCCCAGGACTGTCTGGGATGGGTGCAAACTTGGATAGCCTAAAATTTCAGGAAGTATAGTGATTTCTTGAGCAAAAAGAAGGAAGTGTTTGATGCAGGCTGGTTTTGGCATTTACATGAGTTTTTTGTTGCTTGACTTCTTTCCCATCTTCTCCTCCTTCTGCACATCAGTGTAGTGCTCTCCTTGAATGGCACTGCATCATGTTCCTCCCCCATTCCACTCCCACTGCAAGATGTGCAAGTAGATTTAGTGACAGCGAGGAAGTCTTGGAAGAATAACCTTATTTCTGTTTTGACTCAAGAAATAATGTGCATATGGAGGAAGAATATGTGTATTAATGTATGTTCAAGGAAGATAACAATGTGCATAGTAGGTAGTCACATGTTGCATTTCATATGCTTTTGAATGCTTCTGTCTCCTTCCACACTTAAGGTAAAGAACAGTTAAGGACAGGGCAGCACTGCTAATACAAATACCTCACTCAACAGGAAAAAAGCGCCCCAGTGAAGATGTTGCAGCTCTTAAGAATATGATTGTGCCTTTCGTGCTTAACACACCGTCAAGCAAAGCCATAGACGTGTAAAATGCAATCTTAAAGATGAGGCGTTTCCCATCTCCGAGATGTCATAAGCTCTCTGTAGACTGGAGCAGATTTTGCAAGAGAGGAAAAGGGAGACTGGGGAATAGCCAGAGGCCTGCCGACAGCTGGGCTGTTGTCGCCTCACTGAGGAACATGCAGAATGCAGGGCTTTGGGAAGTTCCATATTAACTACTACAAAATGAAACTATGGACATGGCTATGCTGTGGGAATAAGGCAGCCGGCAGGGTCTCCACAACCAGCCCTGGACTAAAGTAGTGCTGCAGGGGAGAGAGCAAGGTCAGAAAGCAATGACTATGTTTAGTGCAATATCAGGTGGGAGGTGGTTATGGTGCTTCTTCAGCCCAGCCCTGCACTGCAGGGAGATCCTGGCTCCACAGCACACACTGCTCTCCAGAGTGGACGTAACCAACTGGAAGGTTCTAGTTTCCTCCTTTTCCTCAGTCATCTCCAGTGCCCTGACAGGACAGAATAGCTTAGAGGCACAGGAGTAACCCAAGAGTCAAAGGATTCTGCAGAAGGAGAGATGGTGGGTCCATCTCGTAGGCGCTTGAGGTCGTTCTGTCAGATTTTCACTGCAGGAATGGAAATTCCCTGCAAAACAGATGGGATTTACAGCTCCCCTGTAATCTCTGTAGGTATGCGTGCATTTTTGTGGATAAGTATAGGAATGTTCGTATATGTGTACAGCAAGTGCAAAACCTATATTTAACCAGTAATGGTCAGATGAGCCGTGAAATTTTATAGTAAGAAAGAAAACAGTTCCTAGTGACTAAAGAAATCTTTTAGACAGCAATGTATTGACAGAAATCTGTGTGGGAGTACCGAGCCTGTCGTTGGTACAGTACATGCAGTACAATACTGAAATAGCACGTTTATTGCCCTAGAGACTGCCTGTGGACACTGATAATTTCTGTGCTTTCTTTGCTATTTTTTTCTGGCAGAAGTCTATTTTTATATTGAGGCAATATAGCAGTCGGGCTTAAGGAACCTTTAGGTTAGCATAGCTACAGGCTCTGAAAGGATATGAAAATGGTTTGGAGACAGCTCATGGGTAACTGTTTTTCCAAATGCCATGCATAGAGAGTTAAGAATCCCAAGGCCAAGTTTAATTAATTTTATTTATCTAATGTACCTTATGCATGCTGTGCACATGGCAACAGTTAGCATCGTATGAAATTTAGGGGTACTTTCAAGAGGCTGTGTAGCTAGGGAGAGCTGAGCGTTAATGACCTCCCCCCCGTTTCAGTCTATGCAGTACATGGGTTTGAATGGCAAGGCACTGTATAAAAAAACCACAAAGGGTGTTATAATGGATAGAAACTGAAGAGATTTTATCTCTGCATGAATTCTTAAAATCTGATGATTATTACTTTCTTAATGGCTTCTTTTCAGCAAAAGTCACTATCACACTGTGGCTTTTCAAGGAAGGATAAATTCTGCTTGTTTTACTGCCAGCTTCTTCTGAAATGGCATGTTCTGCTCCTTTTTCGAGTGAATAATACTTTAATTATAAGGGTGGACTGTGACTGCATAACAACGAGGAAACAGGGGTTGAGTATTTGGGGTAATGATACTAGAGAATTAGGGAGCTGCCATTCTGGTGTGTCTCTGGTCCATTTTGGCCAGTATTAGGACTGATTTGGAAGACAGTGGCTTAGAGTAGAGACAAATGCTTCAGCAGAAAGGGTAACTAAAATCAACTTTGCTAATAGTGGATAACCTGGTTGATATAAAAGTTGTATACCTGAAAGTTAGAGCCTGGGTTGCTCCAAAATATATTGTTTACTGACTGTTCCAAACTTTTGGCTTGTGTAAGCCTTTATAATTGTGGCTAGTTTATTATTTAACCACATAACCAATCTTGGGTTTTAAATTTGAGAAATTCTTCGGCTCAGTGGCATGGTACAGTGAGAAATACCACGGGCTGGTTGTACCTTATACAGGGAAGTCTTCCAATTCATCATCTTTCACTGTGCGACCCTGCAGTCTCCTCTAGGATGCACTTGGTTCCCTTTTTCAAGAGCTACCAGTGCTTATTTTTAGCTGCCATTTTTTCTGTGACCTTAACTATACTCTGTATTCTGAACTGTGATTTAAGCTGAACCAGTTATTTCACCAAGTACTTCAGATGGTGAGTTGTTGATTTATATGCTGGAAATGTTATATTTCCTGTCTTATTTTCCATCCTATTACCCTTGCATTTTTCTTGGTTTTATAATCACAGTTTTTACTTCCTATAGCAACACGAAGCTTCTTGGTGGAGGAGTAAGCTCATGCAGAGTCCTGGATAGATTCCCTGGCTGTTGAAGCCCACTGGTAGGCTTGAAAGATTTAATTTACCATCACAATTTTGCCTCAGAATTTCTGAGAGGCCTTGGAGAGTATTTGGCTCAAATATGTAAGCTTAAAATTAGACAGTTTTAATTAGCTAGCTTGGTAAGTGACTTCTGTTTAGTTCTAATGTGGGGATCAACCAGATCAGCACGGTGGGAAAGGCTGATTATTAATTTCTCTGCAGTTGTGTGCTGCTAGGTTTCACAAATTGGTTAGCAGAAGAGAAACAGATAAATAATTATATAATTGTGTGTGGATAATTACAGAAGTTTGTGTTTTATTAGTAACCTGCTTTCAAGATTTTCTTATGTGCATAGTTACAGCAAAACACAATAGGATCTTAGTTCTCTGTTTACTGCACGGTATGATGTCTTGCCTAATAAGCTGGCCAGCAGCCCTTTCTCACCTTTCAGCATGCCGTTAATATATAAAAAGCTGTAGCATGTTTTAGTCTCTGAAGTCTTTTTATTCACTAAATATGCTGCAGTACATTAGTACACTGTAGCTGTTGGAATAAGTAATTAAAGTGTGGTTGTCAAAATTAGTTAATCCATTAATTTTTGATGTGTTATTCTTATTGATTTAAATTGTGTGTATTCATTTTACAATTAATTCACAAATTTCAGCCATTCCTAATTGTCGTGTGTGTGTATTGTTGTTTTAAAAGAAAATTCCTGTATATCTAAATGTGCGATTTTTCTTTCACTGCAGTAGCAGAGATGGGACTTCTTGTTGTTGGTGGGCTCTCTAGATGTTGCATAAAGCTAGTGATGGTTTCAGTCAGTATTACATGCTCAGAAGGCGTCACAAATCAAAAGAACCTAAATTTTTTATGTATCAACACCTTTCATGGTGGTGTATTAAAAGTGCTGCAATCTTGAAATAAGCCAGATTCTTCCTGTGAGAAGGTGTAGAGGGTATCAAAGGTCACTGATGTGCCTCAGTGTGTGAGTTAGACTGTCGGATATTTCAGTTGAAATGGTCAGCTTTTGAGGGTGTGATCCTTAAATATTTAGGGATTTCTGGTTTGGAGTGGTCATACTTTGCAAGTTGCAAGATAACTTTGCCAATAAGCAGTTCTGAATGTTTTCATGGTGTTCACACTTTTTACCTATTCTTGGTAACCTCCACGTAGAGATGCTTGTTGTTGTAAGAAATGAGTTCCACTGGAGGAGCAGATCCAGACATTCAGTACGTGTCTTGGATGAAGAAATCCCCTTGGGAAAGCTGCCGTTGTGGCTGGAAGAGACAGAAGCAGAAAACAGTCAGGTTTTCTCTAGGTGGGAGTGGCTGTGCCCGGCCTACAGAAGATAAGCAAAAGGGCAGAATATAGATACCTGTCCTCTCCCTTCCTCCTGACTAAGGGCTAGGTTCAAGGGAGTGCAAGTAGCACAAGAGTCAAGGAGTCCAGAGCAGGCCAGGAGTGTAAAAGGCCATGACTCCACTTGCAAAGGTACCCACAACTCTGGAGTAGTCCTCTGCTGTTTAGTAGGGATGCAATGCTCATGTCTCTTCTTGACAAGGGACACAATTTCCTATTAAACACTGCAGAATCCTATTGTCTGATTCAGAAGTGCTAACAAAAGAAGTTCCTTGAATAAAAACACATTTTGAGTTTCCCCTTTCCCCTCTGGGTAGGCAGCTCAGCGAATGAGCAATAAGTAGTGACAGTGTGGTGGCTGGATTTTGGACTCAGCGCTGGTGTAACTTGGAGGATGGGTAGATGTGACGATGTGAACACACATCTTCACACCCACAGTGAACTTTATGCTGTGGCCTTGTGCACATGAGCCCTGTGGGCAGGTCCTCTCAGGATAGGCGTGACTCCACCTGCCTGTGTGATACTGCTGAGCAGCTTCCTCTCAGGGTTCTTGCTTTGGTGCTTGACTCTCCTGATTGTGCTTGTGGCCACTGCCTGCTCTTCACAGATCAGTTTCTCATCACCTTTTTGTCTTGCCAGTGCAAGTCTCCCCATTGTTTTGTCCTTAGTCCCTAGCAATGCATGTGATTGCGTTGATTTTGTTAATTTTTCTGGTTTCACAGCTGTTCTTCTTGAGCAGTTTTCGTACAGACTACCACAGTGCCTACTGAATACCAGCTGCTTCGCTCATTAGATCGTGTGGATCCTGGGTGAGAAGGTTCTGCATGTTAGCTGTCCTCTGAGGCAGACAGCCCCAGACTGATGCTGGCACATGGGCTCCCAGGTAGGCTTTCTGTAAACTTGGAGGTAGTGGCTGGAATGCCAGAGGTGTGGTTGCGTTGTTTCTCTCTTGAGCCGTGATTAACTGACGTTGGTTGTGTGCTGGTGGGTTTTTGTTTATGCCAAAGAACCCGTCTGGTGAATTGTTTGGCATGCTTGCAGAACTCAGCCATGTTTTCCACCTTCACTTTTACAGACTTAGTTTGGAGACTGTGGTAATCTACTTAGTTGTTACCCTTCTCATTAGATTGGCAACTTTGCCTTACACATCTCTGGAAATAATGCTGAAATACTAGGATGAGATTGCAACAAACCTAGAATTGTAGAGGGAATGCGTGTTTGTGGGAGAGGTAGGATATGCATTGTTTTAATCCAAGTTCCAAACATGTCTGCTAGTCAGGCACGTGCTGGACACAGCCTTGAACTTTGTGGACAGCAGGAATCATTGTAGCTGAAACGCAAGCTGCCTTTTGCTGCTCCGGTAGGACTTTCTGAGGGTAACAGAGAGACACTAGGTGACAGATCGTGATTTGGTATGTAGCTTCATTTTGTTCTTGGTCTCCGTTACAGCTCTTTAATTACTGAGCAAGCATGGAAAGAGTCTGAGATACAGACCCCTGTAACAGTATGATTTTGTTTGTATATCTGCCTAATTATTTCACATAATTGGCTACAGAAAATGCATCTACTTTTGACAAAAATATTATGGATGATAATGTTAAGGGTTTAACTAGGCGTATATTGACAAATAATAAATAAGGTTTTAAAAAAGTGCAGTTCGCATGTCATGCTGAATTCAGGCTTTATGCTATGTTGGTGCTTTCGGCAAACCACAGATATAGCCACATAGGAAAGAGGAAATTAAATACTTATAGTTTGGCCTGTATTTTTACAGGGAAAAAGGCTAAATAACTCTAAAGGAAAGTGACAGTTTATTCAAATAGACTTTAAATGACGACTTCGTCTGACTCTTCAACTATCAACCTAAAAAAATCATCATTCATAAATTTAGACTCTCTGCATTTCTTTTCCAGCTACTGCCCTGAGCAGTATCATTAAAGAATTTACTAATAATTTGTGAAGGTATTACATGCCCACATACGTGCAGATGTTGTGGCAAGGAGGGCCGTAACGTCTCTCAATACATAGGTATAGATAGGGTAAACGGTAAAAATGGCGTTTGGAATTGGTGTTACAAATGTGAGTCTCAAAATAGCACAACGTGTAACTTCAGCAAGGAGTGCCAGAAGTGTAATTCTCAAGTGCTCAGCAGTGAGCCTGCTTGAAACAGTCGATTCTTTGACTCTGGGTGAGGGACCAAAATGGCAAGTGACCTCCGCGTCACAAGACAGTCCTCTGTAAGAAAAAAATTGTTGTGTATGTAATGAGAAGCAGGCATCCTAGAGAACTGTGCTATTTAGGATCTTGAGAAGAGGTTTTTTTACTTTTGCTCTGCAGAACCTGAAACAAGACAGTATCATTTGGAAAGCTGCGCTCCCTTCCCACCGATGAGACGTACCTCCGCGCTGCCACTGGTGTGAGAGCCAGCTCCTAGCTGATACAGGGGTGACGTGGGGGGACGTTTGCTTTGACTCCTTTCCCACGCCCATGTGCAGACGAAGTTTTAAAGGTAAGTTAGAATGCAGATGTGCTGCTTACGTCTACAGAGAGGAGACATTTAGATCTGATTTCTGTTTAAACTTTTAGCATGTTATCTCTTCAGAGAATGAGGAGGAAGAGTTAAGCCTTTTTTTGGCCCCAAAGCCTTCTTATTGGGAACCCAAATGCAGTGCTGTTTGTCCTGCTACCTACTGAGAAGACGAAATTCAACAGCTGCGAGCAACCCCGCAGCTCCGGCTGTCCCTGTCCTCTGTGCTGCTCTGTGACCACCTGGGAATTCTGTCAGTGGGAATGTTTTTTTTTTATTTTCTCCCTGAGGCAAGATCCTCCCCCCTCTGCCAACCTTCTTTCTCTGTGGGTTCCAGGAGCATTTAGAGTCTCTCTAAAATCATCCCTTTAGGCCTAGAGGCAAACTGTTTAAGGCAGGCATTTTTTATTTCTTCTATATATGTGGAACTTCTCTGACATGGAATTATTATTATGGCACATAATTATGATTGGATGTCTTCATTATATGATTGCATGATGTAGAATGAGTAGCAAAAGCTTATTTCGTCTGCTCTTTGAATACTGAAATTCTGAGATTAATTAAGCTGATACTGAAAATGCTTTTAATTATATATGCTGCATAAACATCACTATTAAGATCAGATGAGAATATTATTGCGTGAACAGTTTCACTTTTTTTTTCAAATACCCACTCTGTGTTTTGTATTACTGTCTAAAGAAATGTGGGTTTTTGTGGTTTTTTTGGTTTTGTTTTTTTTTTTTCCTGCGAGAAACCTTGCCAGATGGTGAAATAATGAAGGAGTACCTGAATATTTGCTGAAACATAGATCAGATACTTTGGCCTAATTGCAGTGTATAAAAGTGAGCCACTGTAAAATAAAGAACATTTTATTTCAATAAATGAATGCTTCCACATGTCTAGTCCCTAACCTAATGTCCCTCTGTAGGTAGGAAATTAATGAAGTATGTTTCTATCCTTCCTTCTGAAGCTACAGTCACCACAAAATCATATGAATAGTAATGCCAGAAATTATACAAGCAATGGGACGTCGTCAGTTCCCATGACTCTTCTTCCTGGTCTTTCTGCGCAGTACTTCATATGTGCCAGTACATCGCTCCGATCCAGTGTCAGGCAGAGTCCCCGTCTGTCTGTTTTATTTCCATAGGAGACTCACTAATGTGAGCAGGCACAGTGCCCACGCAGAGAGGCCGCTGACTGTCAGCAGGAAGACAACTCTCAGCCTGTCTGGAGTGATGACAGCTGGCTTGTGGGCACTCACATCACCTGTGTTATCTGGGAATCTGTTTAAAGAAGGAATAATTGAGATGGGCTGAGTAATAGAAATTTATGTACTTTATCCATAGTCAGATGCATTTCGTGGACTTACTAAACTGATGGAAACGCTTTGTGAAGAGAATTATAACTGGTTTTGGTGACCGAGTTTGTGTAAGAAATTCCAGTTCACTGACAAAGACTAACACCTGTACTGAAATCATTCAGGTAGAAGGAGGAATCTGAATTTTAATGACGCTGAATTAAGTGATGTACTAACATAGTGGAATAGAGATCTTGCCGTGTTTGACTTCTGAAAGATATGTTGTAAGGGTTTTTTTTAAAGACTTGTCAATATGCAGGAGTAATGTAAATGAGGCAAAAAAATAGTTTGATTTCTGGATTCGATACATTATTCAGTGTTTGTGGAGTAACCGTTGCACACTGACAGCTGCAATTTCTACCTGTTATAAGCCATGCAGTTTAACCATGGGATGACTCCCTGTTGTCAGTGATTGCACTAGTACTTTTACATATACAGTGTAAGTGTACAGTCTTTTTCGAGGCAGTTAACTCATGGAAAGCAGTATATGAAGTGAAGGGGATCTGTTTGATGTGATTTGGTAGCAATGAGGTAGTGATACTCATGACAACCTGCTTTCTAGCCCTGCTCTAGCATGGCCATGGTGTACTCCAGTTTGCAGTTTCTCTGGCTGTCCTGCTTTTGATGGCTTTTCTTGGGAATCAGTCCTGCTTTTGCTTCTGTGTTTTCAGAGACTTCCCTTGAGTTCTACTTCTCCATTTCATCTCATGACAAAATTGAGTGTGTGTGTCAAAGTCATAAAAGGACACACTTTTGAATGATGTCTGTCATCTCCAT
>Ga0181612_110677_pt1 | contig 18870 bp, 13 predicted proteins | sample HoacroProtozoa21_FD_119630 | JGI IMG/M metagenome (GOLD analysis project Ga0181612, IMG submission 119630) | Hoatzin crop microbial communities from Cojedes, Venezuel. Combined Assembly of Gp0051906, Gp0051904, Gp0051908 | reverse complement strand
TCAGGGGAGGAAGGGAACATGATACACTGTGCCTGCCCTTCCTTTCCTACTTAACTGAAGAGTTGGACTTCTGCTCCTTTGCCTTACCCAGCCAGCAGATGCTTTGGGTACTGCCCAGGACAAGTCTAGCAAGCACTCCCTCCCAGCACATGCCCCCACTGATGCCTGTACAGCCTTACCCCACCTCCAGCTGCAGCCTGGGGATGCCTTCAGAGTAGTGCACTGTCCTGTCGGGAAACCTTACAGCCATTCCTGTTCACTGCCCACCGAGGCTCCAGAAAGCCCAAGCAGGGAAACCAAAACAGAAGCTCTCTGCCTGCCAGTGACCATGCAGTCACGGTGATTTCCCTGGCTGGAGCCTTGTAGGATGGCACCACTTCACATAAGCCAGCACAGTGGTCCGACAGCCAGCCTGTGGGCAGGACCTGGCCTGTGAGACATGTCCATGTCTGTCTGGCCTGATGCCTCTGCTTGAAGGAGACGGAGAGCAGCTCTCCAAAGAGCACATGCCTGCTCACAGCGCAGGGAGCTGGCTCATTGCTACTACCACCGCCATTGCAGGATGGAGCAATGGCACCGCTGCCATGGGGCCAGGGTAGGGAGACAGTGGTGGAGCAAGGGACAGTGGGTGCTCGTGCTGGGGTGGCAAGGGGAAGAGGGGGGGACCTGCAGCTATGTGGCATCCTGAACCTGCCTGGCTGACATGTGACTGAGCATTTCCTCACCACAGCGCTTCTCGTCGGACAGGTCCTTGCAGTCTGCAGTGCTGTCACAGAGCGGGTTGGGTTTCTTCACACAGGTCCCATCTTCACAGCGGTAGGTGAAAGGACTGCAGGGAACCCCTGCAAAGAGGAAGAGGAGCCAGGGATGAGGGAGGGCGTCAGCTTGTAGACACAGCCTGAAGTCATCTGAGGGGGGGGAAAAAGGCAACAGAGTGCTTGGGGGAACTCCATAAAGGATGACGGAGAGTTTCCTGAGCAAGTTTGGTCAGCTACAAACAGAGAAAACATTGTGAGGAGGTCAGGCACGTTAACTCCCAGCTGGTGCCCTTACCGCATGAGAGTGAAGTACGCTACCAACAGCCTTGGCTCAACCACGGGGGAAGGTTTTTGTCAGCCCAGCGCCATCTCCTCCCTACCTTCACTGCACTGCTCCTCATCGCTCCCGTTGACGCAGTCCAGCTCCTGATTGCAGACCCTGCTGAACTCGATGCAAGTGCTGTCCTCACGGCACTGGAACTTTGCAGGGCACACTGCGCAGGAGGGAAGCGCCCAGGAATTAGGCACGCAAGACAAGGCATCAGGTGTTTTGTCAAGGTCCTAAGTGCACCATCAGGCCCTGCAACCTCTTCGCCCACCTCATAAGGTGTGCTTAAGACCAGCTCGGGTGTGGTGCAGCTGTGTAGTCTTTCCCTGATCTACATTGTAGGTATGTCTGCACCCTGTCTTACACTTTGCTGATGCTGACTTACATTTCCTGGACTTCCTGGCTTGGCCTCGGACCTACCTCATCACTATGGACTTGCCCTGCAGTCACTGCACTCCTGGTTGACCCCGGGTTACCATCACCAAACCTGTTCTGCTTTCCTTGTTCAGGTTCTGCAGGACTGCATCTTGTCTGGTGAGGTCACTGTTCCTCCTGCCTTGCTGTCACCCTCTGCTCCTGGCTCACCTTCCCCTGCAGAGCGGCTGCTCCCCTTGCTCTCTGATACCTGAGCCCCGAAGAGCAATGGGTTCCTCAATGTCCATGAGCTCTGACAGCTGCTCAGGATGGAGATGGGCCTAAGGTGCTTATCCATCACAGAGTTTGACTTCTGATTATACATTTACATAGCAGGAACTTGTCCTGTGTATATGTGTATCTACGTGCAACACCAAGCATGATGGGCCAGTATCCTCCAGCCATTTTCTTACTGCAATGACTATGATTTCTTCAGTAATTAGCATGAAGCTTCCAGATGACCAAAGGTACATGAAGATCGGAGGCAAAGTGAACACTGATTTTAAACACAATTCCATACAGACACGAAATGCATTAGCAGAGATGCAATAGTGGCAAGAGTGTAAGAAAGGAAGGAAATTACAATGTTTCTATTTTCTTTTTCAAATACAAAGTGGTGTTTCAGAATGCTGAGAAACAAATACATTTTTGTTCATTCTTGGTCTGTGTTAACCCATGGAACTGAATGACACAAGACATCCCTGGGTCCAAGAAGCTAACAGGATTCAAGAAAGGATTAGATATTTATGAGGATGCATATGTACCCATGTCTGCATGAGGGAAGCAGGCAAGCCCTGATGTCAGACAGCTGGATGATGGGACAGAGTGCACCATCAGCACAATTGCAGACAATACAAAACCCAGCCTCAGTGGTCCTGTGAGAGCTCTCACATTTCCAGCACTGAATAAAAACTTATTTGAGAAATATTTCTCCTTCTTTCTACTTCAGACTTTTTTATAACTTCCTCTAAATCTTTCAGAACTGGCCACTGTCTCCAGTGGTTCAGGGATCTCTCTGAAAAAAACAGCTGCAGGCGATAATTAATGAAAAATTAGTGGTGGCAGCAATGTGATGATGAGGCCCCAGTCCCACCAGGGATGGGACAGTAGATGAATTAGGTGTCGTGCCTGAGCCTGAATAGCTGTTCCTATGAGAATGGGGCATTGCAGGGGTCCTGGGATGACAGGGATGATGTCTGCATCAGCACTAACTGCTGTTGTTGGCATGAAGAACAGATGGCTAATCGAGGACTTAGATGCTCCCAAACTGGGGTGCAATACATAGGTAAGGATCTGTTGAGATCAAGCATCACAAATGGCCTGGGGGGAAAGGGGAGAGAGCAGAGCAGCGGGTGGTCTTAGGGAGGTGTGGGCAAGGTGGGAGGGGATGCTGAGTGGTATGACAGCAGTGGCCAGGGCTGAGGTTAATTGTTGGTCCTGGGTGGGGGGGAAGTAGGACAAGGTGGGAGACAGCTTGGGCAGGGGGCTTCTTTCAGGCTGTCTGGAACTCTTGGTGCATGAGTATTAAGAGATTCTCCCAGGAAGACTGTTCTGTGCGCAGGAGCAAGAAGCATTGCTGCTCCTTCCTGAGCAGGCTGAAGCCACAGGGCAGTGGGATGAGGCTTTTAAGGATGAAGAGGTTTAAGCTCCTGGAGGAGAGGTGCGAGGCTGTACCTAGGCCAACTGAACCCTCCAGGTCTCTGCCTGCCTTTGAAGGAGCAAGGGGCTGTGTCCTCCTGAGACCAGAGACCGTCCGGGGCAAGAAATCACTCACCACAATTTCTCTCATCCAGCTCATTGGGGCAGTCTTTGATCCCGTCACAGGCTGGGACACACAAGCCATTCACGGAACACAGGAACTCCCCAGGACAGGCTGTGAAACCACCAGAGAGTAGTTGGTCCCCAGTGACTGGAAACCTCCTTGCAGCAGAGCACCGTGGCTGAAAGTGGAGCGTGAAGCTGCACACCTTCCTGACCACGTGTGCTGCGGCAGCATGCTGGCGGCACTCACTGTGCTCTCCAAAGTCCTCTGTTCTGAGCAAGGGCAAGTGGAGCAAGGCTATGCAACAGGGAAGGAGGGCTGTTTCCCTGCTTCCCGTTGTACCAACGGGCAAGAGCCAGGATGATCACCAGCCTGGCATGTTATGCCTCTGGTTTAGTGCTGTTTCATGACTCCTGAATGCTGCAGGAAAGATGAAATAGGTTCTTTGGAGTTGTTATTAAAACTTGTCAGGGCCTTGAAGGGGTTGGTGTTAGACACGTGTTGCCAGGTGGACATATGCAGGGGCTGGTGTGCGTTATAGTCACTCTTTAGGAGGGAGATGGAGAAACCTTGGAAAGACTGACTGTGGGCGTGCATTTGCATATGTGTGTATGTGTATTTGTGTGTGGTTTTATTTTTCTCTCACTTGCATGGATTCCAAGGTGAGCAGGAAACAGCTCTCTCTAAGAGCTCTTAGAATTGAAATAAAAGTCTCTTCAAGCCAGAGATGGTCTGTTATTGAATTCCCAAGGCCAGTCTGTGATGTGGCACGGGGGTGAGACTGCAGACAGCTCTCTGACCTTGGGCGTTGGTGCATGGATGCTCTGGCAACATGCGGGAGGGCCACATGTGCAGAAGCAGCTTTGCATGTAAATGCCTCTGCTTTTGGGGACATCAGTGGTGTGTGCGTCACTGATTTGTGAGCATGTGCCTGAAGGGCAGATGGCACCTAGGGCTCATGGGATGTGTCTTGTGTTTCTCCTAACACCGGCCAAGTGTACAGGGGCTGCTGGTAGCCACCACTCCACTAAGGAGCAAGGAGGAGCCTGAACTTACGGTCAGATTGGTTGTATAGGCTGTAAGCTGCCTGTACGCCGGGGCCAGTTAAGGAGATCTGTGAGGTGAAGGTGATGGTGATGTCAGCTGAAGACGTGACTGGGATCCGCTCGGCGTAGGCTTGCAGGGTCCTCAGGCCACACAACCTGAGGAGCAAACACAGGCAGAATGTCTCGGGCAGGGAGGGAGGAGAAGACAATGAAGTGGGGCAAGGGGGCTCAGTGGGGCTGGGGTGGAAGGGGGCCACACAGCCTGGGTGTATGTGGGAAGCTTGGAAGGCAAAATGCCTTCAATATGGCATGAGGTCCAGAGTAACCCTACTATATTTGGACAGTACCCACTTTCTGGTCAAGCGCTCAATTCAGGCCACACAAAGCAATTCAGTTCTTATATTTATCTTCCCGAAGAAGCCGTGTTGTAGAAACTGTGACGCTGACAGTTGAAGAGAGGAAGGCAGGGAGAGAAAAAGTTGAAATCCTAAGCCAGGGAAACATAGCTTCTGGATCAGACCCATAAGAGGAAAAGAAGTTACCCCACAGAAGCAGTGCAGAAGAAGTTAATGAGGTGGGCTGGGGATGTTTAGAAGGGAAAGGGACAATTTTGCAGTAAGTGGGAGGAAAAACAAAAGCATTAGGTCCATCCATCTCGGGACCTGCTTTGAGGAGATGGGAGCACAGCAGCTCTCGGTGCTTTGCACCTGGGCAGTGGTGGGCAGCAGCCTCAGCTGCATATGGATGCTGGTTTTGCGAAGTCACGCAAGGGCAAGTGGCTGTAGTCAAAGCAGGAGGATATGGAGCTAAGTGGAAGATCTGTACGGAGGTGGATGCGAGGCAATGACACACAGATAATATTGCAGAGGTGGTGACAGGCAGATTTGCAAACATGGGAGACGTGGGAGGACACCAAGGTTACACACACAGGAGAAAACTAGGAAGCCTGATGCAAATAGCAAGACAGAGTACGCAGGCTGGTAGCTCAAAGCAAATCTGTAAGAATGTGCTCACTGGGGAACCTGCAAACAAGAGAAGCTGAAAAAGAAGTAGACAAGCAAGAGACACCAGCACAAACAGTGGCTGCTGAGTGTGGTGACAGGCTCTCCTTCCTCAGATCTGGTGCCTGAAGTGAGCAGGGAACCTACAGAGGTTTAGTCCCAGTTTAATCCCAGGTGGGGAGTGAGAGAGAGAAACCAGGAGCCCAGCACACACCTTCTGTTCTGAATTATCCACTGTCCTTGGGTACAGGGCAGGTCATGCTTCTGTCTGCTGAGTGCGTAGGCGTCGAACCACAGGGCGACCCCGTAGTCGAGGGATGGGACCTGCAGGCAAGGGGGTCCAGCGCAGAGTGTAGATGACTCCTACGATCCCTGCATCCCACTCCGAATGACAGAAACGAGCAGGGTAGATGTGGAGGGAAGAGCTGCCAAGTCACACATCGCAGGCCAGAAGGAAGCACCCTCTAAACTGGGGCCATGCCACATCCGGGGTGGCTCTGCTGCTGGTCACAAGGCGTGGCAATTCCTAGCAATTTCTAGCAATCTGGTTCTGCCTTGAAGGACTCCTCTGGAGACCAGATTTCAGATTCCTTCTCAGCTATGGCATCGCTGCACTGGCATGCAATATTTGACTCCTTCCCCTTCAGAAACACATGTTATGTGGAGGCTAGGCAGGCTGCTTGCTTCTCTTGAAGATCTGACTGAGAGCATTGGCTGTGCCCTCCCTTAATGTGGGGAGAGCTGCGTGGGTTTCAGGGACGGTGTGGATGCTCTTGGGGGAGCTGGCTCTTACCGTCATGTGCCAGTTGCACTGTGTGATGGGTGAGTAGTAACTGGGGTAGTGTGGGGTGCCGATCTTCCCCTGCAGCTCCAGGCCCTCCCGCAGAGTTATATTCACTTCGCAGGCTGTAAATACAGACATTCAAAACCCTGCTACCTGTCAGCTCAGCCTCAGCCTGGGCATGTCAGGTACTCATCCCATGGTAGGAAGGCAGAAAAGGGGCTCTAGGAGCTGATGCTAAAGGTGATTGAGATATTCCATCATCCCCCTTCAAGGGGCCATTTCTACCTGGCAAGACTTTCAGCCTCCTCCTCTTTTTCAGAGAAGGGTAATGATAATGTATATTGCTGCTTTAGACACTTATATTGAATTGACATTTATCTGTGAGGGCATCTGGATGTGATGTCCAGGCCACATCTGGTCTGTCCATGCATGGGAGCTAGGGCTTGCTCCTAGAGTATCACGGTCACTCAGACTCTGCTTGCCAGAGCCTGGGCTATAAAGACTTGAGCCAGATGCTAATGTATGAGTCCAGGTGAGGGAGCAAAACCTAACCTGCTTTTTACTGACCACCTCTACCCTTGAAATCTAGAGTGAAGTCTGCCCCTAACAGGGATGGAGCATCTCTAGGAGCTGTGATGTTGTAGAAGATAACCTATCTCCTTCTGGTGTCTATGGCCTCCCTCTTCCAGCATTCCTCACCTTTGAGGGGCACCACTTGTGCAGAGAGGATGAAGGGGTCATAGTAGCTGTACATGGCTTTCTTCCACACAATGGACATGACAGGGCCGGATGAAAGGACTTCCACAACGGGCTCCTGCCGGCTGCAGCCATAGATCCTCAGGGGAAAGAGATAAAAGGATGGGAGTGAAGCAAGCAACAAACAAACGAAAGAGAATAACAAGAAAGAGAGATGATGGAGGTCTGTGTTATCCACAGCACACGCCTGCTGTGAGGCAATAACCGAGTCAAACAAAGGGCCAGCAGAGAGACAGCTTGTACTGCTGTAATCTCTCCGACAAACGTCTGGCTGTGTGATATCCCACATCAGTGACTTCAGCTGATCAGCGAGAGGCAGGTTCTGCATCAAAGAGAATTTCCTCTGATGTAGTCTAACACCTTCCCCTGCTGTGGTGTGTGGTGCCATCCTACCCAGCTTCCCCGACATGCTCGCCCTGCTCCGGAGCTACCTACGAGGTGATGAGGTGTTTCTCCAGAGGCCCAGCGGCGTCGTACATAGCCAGGCGGTCCCTGCAGTCTGTGAGAGTCCACTCCAGGCGTAGCTTGATCATGTAGCCCTTGAGGCCATGGAGGTGCCAAAGACAACTGGAGGCCAAGTAGTCAGGGCCCTCCAGCCTTAGGATGTCATCCTCCTGGACGTAGCTGTACCTGTAGCAACCTGAACCAAGGAGAAAGATATAGGAATTTAAACCTCAAGGTGATGTAAATGGAGGCAAAGGTAGGGTTAGAAGTGGTTGTAAGAGAAATTAAGATATGGAATTATCACTTGCGATATCAGTGTGAGCCCTATTTTGGGGTAAGGCTGACATCCCAGTGATTGTAGTTTACTCTTACATATGTTGCAGTGGCACCAGTCCCCTTGTACCAATGCCCCAGTTTGTCTCTATAAGGGCTGTCCCTTCTTCCTTGGTTAAGCCAATACTACCTCAGGCTTTAAATATCAGCACAACACAGTTATCTTCCACTGGCTGAATTTTCTTTTTTCATCTCTTTCTCCACTCACCCCCATACTCTTCCTGTATTTAGATCCCCCTCATCTGATTTCCAGGTTTCAGCAGGCTTCCAGTCCAGGATTTTTCAGTAAAAGTCAGCTTAAAGGTGAGTTTCCAGTGTAGTAGCAAATTGAATAGTTTCAACACTGCTAGCCTGGAATTAGCATCATTGTACCAGTACACCAAGCTATTTGAACAGGACTCATCAGGACAGGGACAAGGTTAAGGTGACTGCACTGCCCCTGGGGAGCTGATACCTCTGCACAGTGATGTGCTACTGGGACAGAGGTGTCGGGATGCTCAGAGCAGTCCAGCATGTAGCTGCCTCATGTAGTTTGGATCTGGCCAAGCAGCGACACTGGTGCTCCCTTGCTGCTGTTATCATCTGTCCTTCCCAGGATTTACAACTCCAGGAAGCCAACAAACTTTCTGTCCCCTGTAAAAATCCCTCCCATCAAGTCACAAACTCAAAAGGAAAGGAAAAGTTAGCCTACCCAGAGTGGATTTCAGCACTACTATGTCTTTCACACTGGATTCTGTTAGAAAGGAAATATATAAAGGAACATAAACAAAAAGACAAACTGTCAGTATCTGAATGCTAGCAGGGCAGGTGATGACTCCCTTTCTTTTTACGTAAACGGCTCATAATTTCGGCATGGGGCACACTCCAGGTGTTTCGCTGTCTGCTCTCAGGGACTTGTTTCAGTCATGCCTTCCCTACCCCATATCTCTGGGAAATCTCTCTAGCCTCTGCCCAAAAGCCAACAGCCCCAGTTCATGCTTACCAGCCCACCACAAGCTTCTCTGCCTTTTTTCCTTTCTTGTTTTCATGTGCTATTCCAGGACCTCTTTCCCTTCCTAGGAGGGCTGGACATTGCCTCAGGCAGCCACCCCCCCTCCTCTGCCAGCCGAACCACAGGGCACAACCCCACTTCCCAGAGCCTTCACCACCTGCTTACCCTTCCCTGCTCTCCCAGTTTAAATAACTCTCACTGAAACTCATGAGAGTTACTGAGGGTAGGGAAGGAGGTCTCTTTTGATGACCCCTGGTTGATGAGCTACTCAACATCCTTGTAGAGTCCACCTCTGGAGAAAAGACATGCAGAGAAAGCCACCAGCAAGGAGTACAAATCTGTGCAAAACAGAGTCACTGGGTGGACAACGCCTTTAGGAGAGCTGGGCTTTGCTCCAGCCTCCCAGCTAAACTGGGAGCGGCCAGAGATCAGGTGCTGCTGGGAATAATTGCCAAAATAAAAGGCACCGTGAGGTCAGTTGGGTGTGAAAATTGCTGTTGGGGGCTTGCCTAGGTCAGGGCTTTGGTTTTTTTGTAGCTCCTAAGCAGAGTTTGCAATCCTGTGGGGACAGGCTGAGCAGTTTCATCGTGGTAAAAACAGATGTTGTGGAAAAGATGATACTGCGGGCAGAAGACAGGCTGCTAGAGAATCTCATGTGCTGTAGGGAAGGACATATGCTGAGCTGATATTAAGTACTCTTTTATCTGAAGATAATAAAACTAAGTTCCTGTAAGGAGAATGATGTCCTGAAACTCCTCGGGGGAAAGGGGAGGCTAGTGTCCTGAGGCGAGTGTAGCGGTTAGTAAAAATGAAGCATTGGAGAAGTTGGAGAGGTTCCTGTGCTAGCCAAAGGTTTGCAGCTTTGTGTCTTCAGGCAGGCTGCAGCGAGACTTAATGTTTAGAGCTAAGCAGGTCAGTAAATGAGTCTGCCAGAAAGCAATGAAGTGCTAGTGACTTGCTAAGCTAGCTAGTTTTTCACTCCAATTTTACAGACCAAATGAAGCCAGAGGTTAAGTCACTGGCTTGAGGTCACCCTGGCCCAGCAGTAGAAGAGGTTTCTGGCTTTTGCCTTAGTTGTTAGATTGTTCTTCTGGCTGGAGGAGGCAGAAAGGACTAGGGAAAGCAGAAGGAGCTGAAGAAACTACAACTGGTGTGTTAATTCCAAAATAGAAAGAAGTGTGGTCTGCTGAAATGAATAAAACAGTGAAACAGATGCAAAGGGAAAAAGAGAGAACTGGGAACAGCTAGAAGAATGGCACTGTCACTTTTATTTGTTTATGAGTTACATTATGAAGTGAGCAAATGAAGAGAAAATGCTAGATGGGCTGACTTGGAAGAATTTAGTGTATTGTCTTATGATATCTTTCTAAAGAAAGTTAATTTAAATTGGCTGAGCATAAGATCTAGTATGCTGGAGACAAATAATAAGTAGAAGTAAGTGACTAATGGTAACTGAGGGAGGAGATGTCTTCATGAGATGCTAATGCAGCTTCAGAATAAGATCTTAACACAATGGTCTGGATGAGAGAGTGAAAATCATTTTGAGGAAATCAAATTTTCTTTGGGGACACCATAAAACCAACCCCAAAAGCAAAATAAATGAGATATGGAGGGAAAAGTTAAAGAAAATATGGGTGGGATACGTTAAAAGGAGATTGACTGTAGAAAAATGCAAGATAACATGTCTGGGGAAAAAACCTTAGAGATTCAACATTTCACGGTAAGAACAAACTTGGAAACGAGAGCCCCAAGCGAAGAGAATAAACACAATGTATTTTAAAACCTGTGAGGTCTGGGGCTGTGTAAGAGGGATCAGATCAGGCCAAGAAGTTATGGCTTCTTGCAAAGATCAAATGCAAATTCCATTGGACTTGGATGCATTGAATATAGATATATCCCCATGTCCTTTATCAATGACCTATTTTACAGCAGTTCTGTAGGGGCAGCTTTCTAAGCAGGCTGTGATCTTCACTTTGGGCAGCAATAAATAATCCTTAAAATTGCATGTCAGGAATTGAAGTGACAAAAATGCTTTGTCTCGGCGTAAGACTAGTGATGAGTCAGGTATATTGCCTTGTTCTTCTCTCAATCAAGTAGCCTGGAATAATCTCCCAAAGGAAAGCAGGAAACCTAGTTGCTTTCTACTTTTTAACTCATCTGATCAAAGTCATGAACTGTGTAAGATCTTACTCCACAGAAGCCAAAACTGATGAGAGGAGAAAAAAAAATTATATAGCTAGACATGGTCATCTGTACCTCCAATAATCTGTAATCATTCAAAGGAAAGATGCTTTTTGTTTTTAGAATCAAACTTCAGTTCTCCTCCATGAGGAAGAAACGTGTAACTGTATCTCCTGATCCTCACTTCTTCCCTGTCCTCTTCAGGTTTCCCCTCTCCCCTTCAGTAGTGACTTCTGGCCTTTTCTCCTAACCTCCCTTCAGCACCCGATGAACCTTGGAGCATTTTTGACTGCTCAGGCCACAGCTGAGCAGCTGGTACTTACCCAGCAGAACCAGTGAGTCTGGGTTGACCCTGTACTCCGTCTGGTAGGACAGGCTGCCCGAGCTGTTGAAGCTGGTGGAGAGCTCTTGACGGAGCATCATGTTTACCCTCTCAGCAGTCACCTCCTTCTGCTGACTCTCAGGGATTTGGAGGGCAAACCAGAAGAAGAAGGTCAGAGCCCCCTCCCTAACAGAGAAATAGCGTGTTAAATATCCTCTCTCTTCCTCTCCAGAATCACTGGAGAGGCAAACCTTAGAGATCAACGCCCTACTGGTTTTCCAGAAATCACACATATCTATGTGGACTTTCCAGCTCACTGCTGTGACCCAGACGAACCACTGAGTGAGGCAGGAGAGCTGCTATGTCCATGGCACTAGTTAATGCTCAGTCCGTTGGGAGAAGAAGGCATTTTATGCCATCTGGCTTTAGCGATGACCATATGTGGTCCAATTAATGTGAAAATTAATCAAGAGTGGTCTAATGAGTAGTCTCATTTCAGGTAGAACTGACCTTTGATTGCTACTGACCAGAGGTTGAAAAGAAACACTTGAGACTTCATTGTCTCACCTCCCGGTGGTGACAAGTGGATGATTTATGACTCAGTACCTTACCACAAGTCATTAATGCTGGGCAGGCTCAAGCTGCAGGGGACTGTGACTGGGAAAGCTCTGTTCAACCAGCTGGCAGAGAAAATTGGCTGGGGGAGGGGGAAGAGATGTTGAAACAAACCTTTGTTCAGTAACAGGCTAGAGGAAGAATTGCAAGTGAAACTTTTCTTTGCCCAGCTGAAAGTGGAGTTACATCAAAATTGGATTTTTCCTTATCTGAAGGACAAATTTAGGGGTGTAGTTTTCCATGGAAAATAACTCAGAAGCAAATGTATACGTCAGTTTGGAAGTTATTCCTGCTTTCTCAATCTACTGTGATGACCTGCAAAGCTGTAGTCCCACATCTGTCCCATTCCACTGTTACCCTATTCCCAGGTGGACCATGCTTCTTGGCTGGAACAGCTTTTCCATGGTGCATTCTGGCCTCTCCCTTCTGGTGCCTAGAATCAGGCCATAAAATGACTTTCTTGAATTAGAGAAATTAATTTCCAGCTGCTTAGTTTCTACTGAGAACACCAAGCCCATTTTTTTTTTCAGTTCTTCCCAGTGATATTTTTTCCTTTCTTGAACTTTTGCCTGTCTGAAAAATTTCTCAGCTTTGGCTTTTCGTCAGGACCTCAGATGAACATGAACATCAAAATATCCCCGGCTCTGTCATGCTGGAACTATTCTGGATCTGGACTGCCCAGCCTAGCCTAGAGCTCATGATGGGGACTGCAGCAGTTTATAGTGGCCGGATTTCAGAGAAACCAGAGTACAATTGACTGGAAGCTTTCATACATGAACAAGCAAAAATGCTCTTGGTGCTACTCACCCAAAGGCATACACTGTGCTCGAGTTGTAATATTGACCCAGATCTGTGGCGTGAATCAGTTCCTTCAGCTGCAACGAGAATGTCATCCGATAACTACCTTGCAATGTTACAGTGGAAAAGGACCTATGGCCAACCATTTATTTCACCCCTCTTGCTGTACAGACCCACAGAGTCTGTCACTTGGATGGGAGTATCTGACCCGTTCCTCTTTCTACTCACTGAACTGCCTCAGGGCCAGCTCTGGTCATGAAATTGCCCTCACCATCTTCTGGAGCTTAGCTGATTCCAACCAGAAGGCTCTGGACTCCACCTGCCCAAGGTCCGGGGAGTACTGGCGATTGAGGACCTGGAGACTACCAGAGTAAAACTGCAGGACGGCCGGTTCCAGGTGCCATGGTCTGTAGTCTGCCAACAGAAGACACTACTGGATTACCTTGCTGATATGTAGGAGAGAGGGGTTTATCCCTATGTATGAATCTGTAAAGATCACTCAGAGTCACTAATGTGCTTTGGACTGGGCATTGCCTTGACCCCATCCACCTGCTGCATGGGGAGCAAAACATGTTGAATTTTTACCTAGGAAATACCAGGTTGCTGCAGCAGCTCCAGCCAACACAAGCAAGGCTATCCCAAGGGCCACATAGCGGAGGCAGTCACGTGAGTTACTCTCTGATTCGTCCTTTGAGAGGGAGTTGGCGTCTTCCTCCTGTTCCTCGGCCTCCATCAGGTACACCTAGTGACACAGCACGCCATGGTCAGGCTGGGTTTTCTGTATCTGTTTACATCTGTCTCTGGAGATGCTCCGCCATCTCTGTGCTCCTCTCCCAAGATCTATAGCCCCAAGAGATCTGGTTACATCAAAGACTTTGCTCACTGCAAATGTGAGTAAAACGCCTAATTCAGTGGGAGACGGGCTTCCAGGACACTGCCTTGTCTACATCTCCTAGGGAATCCCTCAATTTTCAAAGGTCAAAACCACAAATGAGTACAACAATGAATTTCTCCAGAGACAGAAGTGTTGTCCTCCCAGGCTGGGAATTGTTTTAAAACTGGTATTTTATTGACCTAGAAATCAATGCAAAAGAAAATCTGTGACCTCAGATGCACACAGAAGTTGCACACAACTGCACAGCCTGGGAGCCTGAAGTTGCCCTTTGCCTGCTGTGCCATTTTGCTCTTGGTCACCAAAAGTAAGCAAACCCTGGCATTCCCACCAGATGATGTGTCCCAGTGCTAAGTCCATGCTGGCACTGACTAATTTAATACATTACATGAATTTTCTGTTTTTTAAATGATGTTGCTAAGTGTAATAAAACTGTTATTTCCATGCAAGGGGAGAACTTATCACTCTCTACAACTACCTGAAAAGAGGTTGTAGTGAGGTGGGCATCAGTCCCTCCCCTCAAGTAATAAGCAATAGGACAATAGGAAATGGTCTCAAGTTGCGCCAGGGGAGGTTTGGATTGAAAATTCGGAAAAATTTCTTCACCAAAAGGGCTGTGCAGCATTGGAACAGGCTGCCCAGTGAAGTGGTTGAGTCAGCATCCCTGGAGTTATTTAAAAAGTGTATAGATGTGGCACTTAGGAACATGGTTTAGTGGTGGACTTGGCAGTGATAGGTTAATGGTTGGACTTGATGATCTTAAGCATCTTTTCCAAGATAAATGATTCTATGACTCAGTAGCTGAGCTAGTCAGGAGAGGGCATCTGAACAATATTCAGCCCTCCACCATGCTCTGCTTGTGCCAGGGAACACCTTCTGGCTTCCTTTACCCCCTGTCTACCCCAGGCTGATTCTTTTACCCCAGCCTGACCAGCACCCCTTCTGTCAGCCCCAGATTCTGAGGGTAAGAAATGCCATTGCCCAAGAAAGCCACGTTAATATTGGTTATCTATCTCACCTGCCTTCATTTTCCCCTTCATTCTCCTTCTCTGCCATCACCCAGTGCATGGCTGCCACCAAAATCTTTCTGTGATTCTGTGGCTGGAGAGGAAAGGGATGTGACTGCATCTGTGTGGGAGGGCACAGAGGTCTTGGGGAATGCCTGTGCCCTGTCTATGCGTGAGTCATCCTCACGTCCAGTGGTGTGTGTGATTGTGCAGGCATGAATGCACGGGAGGGACTTGTTGCAGATGTGGGAAGAGATGGTTGACCTCGCCCCTTTTTGGGTACCCTGAAGTGTTCATACAACAGGGGCAAACGGCCTTTTTGGTCTCCTTGCTTTCCCTGAGTTACTGAGCCCCGAGTCCTCCAGGCTGCCTTGCAACACAGAAACATGCTCACAGAACATAAATACCAGGTAAATGACTCTGAAACGTTAAACCCGGTTTGGTGAACATCAGCACTCGGACAATCAGCCACTTATCTGCTTGCTGTAACACATGCTTCCAGAGAGCCAAGCAGTACAAACAGGCCCAGCACAGACTGCAGTCCCTTGCTTCTCATGGGCCACCTGTCCGTAAAACCCCTGGGGAGGATCTCCTCCCCAGTCAGCCAGGTTGGGCAGTCCAGGAGACCACGGGCACTTCTCCGCTACGACAGCATCCCTTCAGAAGCAGCAGGCACAAGCAAAGAACCGCAGACAGAGGGGCGGGGGGAGGAGGGCAGGAAGCAGCAGCAGAAGAGCCTCTTTGTTAGAAGATTTGATGGTAGGCACTGGGGCTTCCCCCGGCGCTGCAGACCTACCTTTGAAACCTGCTGCTGCCTGTGGGCCCTGGCCCACACCCCCTACGCAAGCCAGCTCACACACTCACAGGGGCGGGGAGAAAGGAGGACATTTATTTACCTAGGCTCAAAGTCTTCTCAGCGATCAATAACCCAATGCCATGTCCCTTCAGCTCGGCCTTTGTCCTGCACCGTCCTGCTTGTGGTGGGTCAGCACACCCTGTGCGATGGCTTTTTTCTTTTCCGAAATGGAGGTTTCAGAGGCTTGCAGGGGGAGATGATCTGCAGGGTAAGAAGGGAGAGCCTGGAAAAAATCAGGGTAGGAGCACCTCCAGCTGTGCAGGGAAGAACAATCCAGGAGGCTGGTGCAGATAGCTTACGTTGTCCTCCTTGGGGGACAAGAGGTTGCTGAGCAACTGATGTATTTCTTAGCTACCCTCCCTGGTCCCATTGGAGGGCAAGGCAAAGTGCAGGGTGTGTGCTCCCCAGCACAGAGTTGGAGCAGACGGTGTCTGGCAGGTGTAGATCACTTGAAGGAGGGAAGGTGGTAGTAGACAGCAGGTCTGGTTACCACAGTTATCAGGCAGACAAAAGCAAAGAACAGTGTCTCTCAGTCCTCACCTACAAGACTCTCTCCAGTCTTCTTGTGCTTCTTGCTGCCCAGTCTCCTGATGCTGGGCTCCGTGCACTCAGTTGCACCACAACTCGCTCATCTCTGCGGCATCTGCTTCTCTTCTAGCCCCAGGTCCTCCTCACCTACCTTGCCTGCACCACCTGCTTACAGCCCTGCAGCTCTGTACATGCCTCTTTGATTTTCACAGAAAGCAACCACACTCCACCTAGAGCAGAGTAAACAGAATTATTCTGTCAATAAATGGGAGGGGTGGGACAACTCTTGACCTGGGGCTGAGCTCCAGCCAGTGGCATTGACCTGGGGCTGAGCTTATATGGGCCAGGGCTCGTTTGGGTTCCTTTTGGCAGCTGGGTAAGGATAGCTGTTTTCAGCTCTGCCACTGGTTCACATTTAGTCTGGGACTGCATGAAGACTAAAAGCCATTTCTGTAGCTGCCTCATGGTGGATTCTGGTAGATAAATGTTGTGTGTGTATGAAAAGCTGCAGTGTTTTACTGGAAATGTGTCAGTGTGGTTATCCCAACTAACTCATTGCTGTATGTATGGGAAATTGAGGGATGCAATCACAGTAAGAAATGCTTTTAGAACTTCTTGAGAGATGTAAGAGACCAGATTTAACTTCTAAAAGTTACTTTCAGCCAAGATTTCCGCAGACAACTGGGGTCTAGCTGCATCTTTAGACATAGCCGTGTATGGCTTTCCCAAGCTTACATTATGAGGGCTTGCCACAGTGGGTCAGAACCCAGCTGAGGGTATTTCCCAGTGCCAGAGACCTTACGTTTTTGTATCCATCTTTCCTGGAAAGAAGCATCCTCCTTCTCTGGTGTTTTCAGCAGAACCAAAAAATACAGAATCTCAATCTGATCTATCTAAGCAAGCGTACCACATCTATCACCGCAGGCTTTTGAATCAACCAAGGACTCAAAACCTTGATCAGATTTGACTTCAGAGGAATTCCTTTGCTGTAAGTACCTTTTACTTTCCGCTTCTCCACAGTAAAAAAGAGTAAGGGATGTGGGAGGAGGCTGAGAGTGATGTTGCTTATTTGCAAAGTGTCTTGGAAAGAGCGATATGAGAGGTGTGACAGCTATCGGTGTTGTCTCCAGGCTTAAGATAAAGAGAGGACTCGTGTCTATGGCTGTTAGCTCAATCTTTTCCACACAGTGCTGGCGTTCAGCTTTGGTTTGCCTCTGGTACTGATGGACACTGTTGTAGCACCTTCTGTGGTTTTGTGAACCACACACTGTGCATTCACATCAGCTTGAGAGGGGACCGCTCCCCATGTGACATTTCCAAAGAGGTCTCGGGGACCCAGCAGAGAAAGGGCCTTGTATCACAGAGAGTGTTATGCCTTTGGTATTCACAGCCTAGGTTACTCACGTATGAGACCACATGATCTTGCCTTCCTGGAAGTAAGTCCGGTTATCGCCAGATCTGATGTTGAGCACTTCCTGCCGCAGTGTGTCACACATTCACACCCAGCGGGGCTGCGAATGCAGTGCTCACAACTTGCCAGCTCGCAAGCTGTCAGCATTTTCAGAAGGGGGGGGAGAAGGAATACTGAGCCAGCAGGATGGTCCTCAGGGGCTTGCTGCAGGATCACTTCCAAGTCTGCTTTCTGTTTTAGGTGGCTGAGTCCCCTGGTGAAGGCAGTAGGAAGGATGGCTAAAGGTATATTGGTCCGAGCAAAGCTTTGCCTGGTCCCCTATTTAAAAAAGCTGTTAATCCTTTCCCCCCACCACAAAGGACAGAAAAACACTGTAGATTCCTTAATATTTCTTTTATTCACGAAGAGGCAAAGTTTTTCTTCTGTATTCATCTTAGCAGCAAGGATAATTCAGAAGCTTATGAAGATCTACATTGGGACAGGATAACCATCAGTACAACTAGGATCCTTTTGCCCATGTAAGATAGCAAATTGCCCATTAGGGGCAAGGGATTCAGTGTCTTTTTCTGAAGTCCATCTGGGAAGATTCTTGAAGTACAGCAAACAGCTGGGCAAGACTTATGCTTCCTTATCTGGGAAGCTGTGGGGTCTTATTCAACTGCTGTCTCCTGGAGATGATGGAGCAGTCCACATCTTGATGCAGATGGTAAAGAAGCTGGTGAGAGGAAAGGTATAGCTCCCCCAGTCTCTCAGCTGCCAGCAGGCTCAACTCCTTTGAGCAGCTCTTTTGAGGTGAAATCCAAGCCAGAGGGTGACCCCATAGCTGGGACGATAATGACATTCAGGCTGCACAATGCAAGGCCAGGTAACAGTGTGGGACCGGGACAAAGGGGAAGCTCATCACTTGTACAGACAGAAGTAGGGAAGAATTAGTTCTGGGTGACACTCACAGGGGCGTCAAGTTTGATATCCTTGACCTTTTCGATATAAAAACTCTTATAAGAGAGATCTTTAGCATTGGGCTGGTATTTTCCTACTGCTGAATAGTCCAGAAATATGGCAAGAAAGTGGACAGACAATACAGATGTTGAATGCAGGGATGGATGTAACCAGAACAGCTTGTCTTCCTTTGCCTTGCCACTTTTATTTTGTGGTGTGCTGCTTTTTCTCAACATAGATCAGCAAACATAGTGGAAAAAGAAAAAAAAAAAGTAGTCTTTGCTATCCCCATTCTTTGTGAGTGGATTGAGGTTTTCTTTTCAGCAAAGGTGCTGATTCGTGGGTTAGTTTTCTGGGCTCATTCACCACATCTTTGCCACTAATCAGGCAATGGTTTCCCTTGAGCAATGGAAGGAATAGGCAGCACTGTTGCAATGTTTTCCACTAATACAGGATGTGGGATGAACTATTCTGCATTCAGCTTTTCGTAGTCAAATAACCGTATTTTGCCAGCAGGGCAGAAAGGCTTTCGATTTCATGAAAAATATTGCAGCAAGAGTGGGAAATCGTGTGCGTTCATTTTACTGCCATCATCAGACCTGGGGGAAAGAAGGGGGGGGGGGGGGTTTCCCCCAGTTTTTTTACCCCAGAAAGGGGGTTTTTTTTTACATTACCCTGCTTAGACAGCCGCCACAGTTGGGCCC
>Ga0181612_142099_pt1 | contig 18874 bp, 8 predicted proteins | sample HoacroProtozoa21_FD_119630 | JGI IMG/M metagenome (GOLD analysis project Ga0181612, IMG submission 119630) | Hoatzin crop microbial communities from Cojedes, Venezuel. Combined Assembly of Gp0051906, Gp0051904, Gp0051908 | reverse complement strand
CTGTTGCGAGTGCTCATGTAGTCCACAGGAAAAAAAAAAAAAAAGAAAGAGATTAGCAGTGTTGTTCCCTCTCTATTACAGATGGCAAACCCAAGCACGATGATGTTAAATGCCTTGTCCACAGTCACGGAGGAATTCTGGGGTTAAACAGCATTCTGAATACAAATTTAACTGATCCTTATGTCTAAGTACTATCATTGCATCATGATTACTGCATATGCAGAGAAGCCTTACCAGCCCTTGAGAAGGTTAATACCTAGGTACATTCATTTATTTGGCAATACTCTCAAACATTCAGAATGTGGGGAGTTCTCACTTTAGTAAGTTTGTAATCTTGTATTGGACACCCAAAATGCTGCACTGGAATTTTCAGGCAGGAAAGAGATCCTTGCAGTAGGGAAATACAGTATAAAACGAGGTGGGCAGGAGGGAAGGAAGGATTGTAAGCGGAAACAAAACACTATCAGGACTGACCCTAAATCCACACATTTCAGAACTTGGTGAACCACTACTGTACCTTGCCATTTACAAGTGGTTACATATTGAAATGCAGTGAAGTGAACAGAAACAAGAAAACGTTGCTGTTCATAGATAAAGAGCTCTCAATTTCTGTCAGGCAGCCACATAATTAAAATCTGCCTAGAAAGGGACAAGACTCACAAGAACTTAAGAAATGTGCAGTTAGATAAAGTACAGATCCTGCCACTAGAAAATGTGGATTGTTTGCAGGTAACTGGACAAGCTAAATACTAGCCCCAGCCCCCAAATAAAAATCAAAGTAGAACAAATTTGCTTTACAAAATCACAAAACACTTCTAACAACTTTAAAAGAAAATTCGTCTTTTTTTGTTATCATTCCATCATTTAGGTTTTTAAAATGGAAGGCATCAAAATTTGAATACTCGAGAAAGTATCATGACAAAAGTTGTGCATGTAACAGGTTTGAGTTAGTCATCAGATAGAAAGCATTAGAGCTCAGCTAAAATTCTTTCTTTCTGCAGTTCCATGGTTGTCAGTAGGTCTCAGAAGCTTTCCTCAAACTTCTGCACCAATTTCACTGCTTAACATTGTACAATTGTTTTTTAAAAGACGGGCAGCACTTCAGAAAACAGATTTTTAGTCTAGCTCTCCTGCAGCACTTTACACCTTTTGAGCTTTCAGCACATAGTTTCAGGAAAAGCTACATTCCTTTAAATGTTAGGCAAGTCCACATATACTGCACTAACACAAAGCATTTAGATCCCCCAGGATACTATTTACTAACAGACATTTCGAATTGTGAAGGACACAAATGTCTCAGTTCCTGCAACCTGACTCTTCATTACCAGACCTACTAAGGCAATAGTCTTTTATATCACTTATTTGAAAATGGAGGATATACACATAACATGGATTGTATCCAACCTGGTTTCAAGTTCTTATCATTCTGTTTTTTTCCAGATGTACTCTCTTTCAGTTTTCTTCACTCCACAACAATCCTTTTATCCAGCATCCTTGTATAGAGGGACACAATCTCACACATTGTTATGGGATACAAACTCACAGAAAAAGAAATGTGCACTACCTTAAGCCACTTTGTAAAACTGCACCTAATTCAAAAAGCAGAAAATTATTACAGATCTAGCTTTGCAAAGAAGTGGGGGAGGGACCTCTGGTACTCCGCTTTCTGGAGATTTTTCTTAAAAAGACTTCTTAAACTCCATGCGTATGTTTTCAATTTTTTCAGTTCATCTGTATCTTCATTGTCAATGGCAGGCTGCATTACAAACTCAACTTTCAACAGTATTTCAATGTCTTCTTCAAAACACTTCTTACTGCAACTCACAGACGCTTTTTTTTGAAAGTATCTAAGTGACTTAAGAGCTTGTTTTCAAAATTATTTAAGTGCTTAGGTGCTTACAGCCTATTGAAAGAAATGTCATTTTGGTAGCAGTATTTTCAATATTAAAAAAATATGAAAGTGTGCAAACTCAACAATAATTTTCCCTCCAGAAGATCCAGGGCAAAATGAATACCTGAAATGGCTAGACAGTTAACACTAGGATTAAATAGCATCAATTTTGGCATGGAAACTTTCAAAAGTCTGATGAGGGGTACTACATGCTAGTCACTGCAATAAGTCTTGCAAATGCAAAAGTGAAATTACCTTACCACAAGGGGCTTAAAAGCACTACAGACTATCTAACAAAAGACTTTCTAGTAATTTATTTACAGCAGAACAGACATTAAAATCTCAACTGGAACAACCCACACTCCTGTATTTCAGCAGAGTTAGCGAGACTTTCTCCACTGCATTAACATATTCGACATTGCAGAAATCTTCCCCATTTCAACTCCAAGTGTGATGAAAACAAACTCTGTGGAACTGGGTAGGCGGAAAAACAATACACGCATACATGCCCCAGAAAAAAAACAACCAACCAAACCAACCCACCACACAAGATGGAACAGAATTCTCAGAAACAGAAGCTTCTCTCCAGAACATGACAATCAAAGGGAGAGGCGTTTCAAAATGTGCATCAGGTCACAGAAAATGAGACTGGTTAAAAAGACCCTGATTAAAGTCTCCCCTTTCACACCGCAGGTGAGTGATCCTAACACCTTCAAACTTGCTGCTGCCAGTCTCAGCAGCTACACTCCCAAGTTATGAGCTAATCATAACCATCCTTTGTCTTTATATTTACTGAAATTTACTCTGACACTTACTCTCAACATCACCTGCAGAGTCTCCTTAATCATGTTAGCCTAGCAGCGCACTTGTAATCAGACACTGAAACCCTTTCTCAGCAGGGCTCAGATGAGTGTCTAAGTGAAATTAGAAAACAAAACCAGTTAATTTGTAATGGAAATTTAAAAAAGGGGCAGAGATGGATAATGGCAGTAACTCAGAAAAAAACAACCTAGTAGGCTCACAGGCAATCCCAGAAATTTTCTGTAATGGACACAATAAGATTTCTCAAAGAATTAAATGATGAAATACACAGAATTATCAGGACAGACACCACAGACAATGTACGGAAAGTTAAGAAAATATTAAGAAAGTCTACTGGGAAGTCAACAGTGAGATTTTCCCCCTTGGCTAATTGAGTTGAAGAAACATCTTCCTACAAGGTGGTTTGAAAATTTGCAGAAAGCCAATGGATTAGTTATCCTAACATCTTAAATATCACGGGACCACTCACATGCAATTTTTCATGTGACTCTACCTTTTGTGTATTGTGCATGGATGGTAGTTCACTTTCATGAATTCCAATGCCATTTTAGCATCAACCTATACTTCTTATAAGTCCTGTCAATTCACACATAACCATAAGCATCTATGTAGTAACTGTAACAGAAATTTCTTAACATATTCATACGTACAGTACCTACTGAAGTAACCCAAGACCCTCTATCTTAACTCACTGCAAGGATGTGAGATACATCATGTAATCACATACACTAACTCAACTAAGTTAATAATTGTTCTAAGCTTTTAGCCTGGTTTATCTTGTTGACTTAAATATATAGCAAGCCAACCTAAATTTCCTTCAATATTTATCTTTCTAGTTAGATTATGTATCTTGCTAGCTACTGACCATTGCAACTTGAGGTAGCTACGAAACTTGAGCGTCATTCTGAAGTCAAGTTTCCACCGATGTGCAAAGCTCTCTGTTTATATTATTTAGCAAAAAAATCATAAATAAATATTTAGAAATACTTACAGGAAGAAGTATCATACCCTTTAACATTGCCTTTTAATCTGTTGCCTTGCACATTGGTATAGTGTATCTACTAGTTTAGCTGGTTCACACCTACTAAATGATGTTCAATGCAAGTCCTTTGGATTGCATCCAAAATTCACTACATTCACAAGACTTTGATAAAGCACCTTGTAGTGCACCAGGTTTATCTAGCTACATAACTTGTGCATACATCCAACAGCTTGGACTGCAGCTGTTGACACCTACCACCAGAGTTTTAATCTCTTCAAATATTCATTAACTATATTAAAACATACACTTGTTTCTGAAAGCTGCATAAGAGAGAAATCTAGCATTAGATCTGATGAAAAGTTCTTGTTGCTTACGTGGAGCAAACATTTTCATTAAAAAAAAAATTGCAAGTTACTCCACCTAACCCTGAAGGTGCCCCTCTGTTTTACTTTAAATGCTTTGAAAACTTTAAAGTTCTCCTTCTGGGTGCATCCAGAACTACTGCAGTCCAAGAAAGTTCAGTGCCTGTCTCCAATCTAAGCTTGATCAAGATCCAGAAGTTTTCATTTCTTTGCCCAAAATCTCACAAAAAAAACCCCATAGTCCAGTAAGTATACTCCACAAACAAGAACATACACAGAGACAGGATCAAGCTTCTTACATTCACAGGTGCAACTACCAACTGTCATTTAAACACAGCCTCTGGAACCATTTGCTTTCACATAGCAGCTTGGTGACTCACACTCCATGATAGGCAGCGTGACTCAAGAGTCTCTGCCAAAGTGGGGAGGCACCCCCAGCGCCTCAGGGCCGCACCTTAGCCACTGCCGCCTTACCGACTGATCTAGGTGAAGGTGCCCCCATTTCTATAAAGTTGTCTTTCTACCCAGAAGCACCAAAGACCCTAAATAAAACAAGAATTGTAAGGTTGAGGGCCATCCTGGAATAGTCGGAAATTTTGGTCCCATTTCTAGAGCTGTTTCTTAATTCAACAAACGTGCCACTTCTCCAAGAACAATTTCAGCTCATTTCTTTGGAATTCAGTGGAAAAACATGTAACCTGGTTATTTGGCACCCAACTCTAAGATTTAATTGTCCTCTGAAAATCTAGAAGACAAACTTAAAGTTGCTGAAATCCAACAGTGACCATACACACAATTTCCCAAAACACCCATTGACAAGATGCAAGTTTTGGCTTGTAAAAATACTGTTATGCTGGAGGGTGCCACTATTCAAACAATTTTGCTTCAGTCTTTGCTGAAATAGCTATAACCTAGTTAAAGATCTAACAAGGGTTGTGACATTAATCTTGTAAAGTAAAGGGGAGAACCAAGCAAGTGCTTGTTTATAGGTTGTGAGCTACAGTCATATTACATAAGACTAGTAGGATTTGTTTCTTTAATTTTTCCTCTAGATTTCATTTTTCTTAATCTTTGTTCACAACACTGGTTATGTATTCGATGAATGTGCAATAGTAATAAGAAAATCAAAAACGTGAAAATATGATAATAATGAATCTGATCCAATACTCACTAAAGACCTCTGAAACTCAATAATAAGCTTAAATATGGATATAACACTATAGTAATAGGTTTGATAATCAAATAAAGTATATCATTGTGGCATGAGTTATGACATACAGTTAACTGAGATCAATTGCAAAGGAAGCATGCTGGAGTAGCATTGCTAAGTTGATTAGTAATTCTAATACGATTTATAACTCTCACATCCTGAAAAGGTAGTTTTTGTAGAGATCAGATTTATCCAACTTTAAAAAAAAAAAAGGACCAGAAAACACAAAATCAAGTGGAGTGTCAGAAAAATTAATCGCTCTTTTCTACTTCTTTGAAATAATAATCCACAAAGATGACTCTTTCTCAAGATTCCAGCTCCACCAAAATTCCCATTTTCAATCCAATTTTGCACCCTCTTTCACCTTTTGAAAGTATTAGCTACTTCTCACAAACACTTGCTGCCTTTAAAGTTCTCATGTGTGGTTTCCAGGCAGAGGACAATTATGTAAAAGGTAAAATGAATCACACAAATGAGGTTATCTACCTCTCCAAATCGACAGAGATATTCTTCGGATATAACTGTGTGGAAACAATTGCAAACCTATCTTAAGTTCATTTCAAAATTTCAGACTGACAGGCTGTGCAATCTTGGCCAAATCCCTGGCATTACTTCTAAAACGGTGCTTAGTAACTGTAATTTTTAGAAGTATGATTTCTTATGATGACACTGTAGATGGACAACCTCATTTCTAACTGAACAATGTTTTGTCAAGAAACCACAACTCAAAGTGCATCTTTCAGTTCTTGAATCTATGTTGTCTTCTACAGCAACCAATTTAGAAAACGTTAGGCTCCAAATTAGGGACCTATAGAGCTTCACCAGGTCATTGACCTTTCCCTGACTTTATGTGTTATTTTCTACGGACAGTCTAAAGCCAGGGTAACTTTTTCCACAATTTTCTGTGAAGTAGTAAAGCCAGACACTATACTTTACTTAAAAGATACCTCAACTCTTCAAAAGCCTTTGTAGGCAGAATAAAAGCAAACTAGAAAACACCCCCAATAAACAGAGGACAGATCAACTGGTTGCAGCATGCATTTAGTATTCTATTTCATACAAGTTAATTGGTATTGCTGCTTAGGGGGTGAATACAAAATATGCCCTCATGTATCTGTAGGTATACAAAAAGAAGCCCAGCACACAATTAACAAAGCTAAGGTAGCCAAGCCACATGGTGGTGGGGGCTTTTTAACCTTCCTTTCTCCATCTAAAGAGACTACTGTAGGAATTGATACCAGCTTGTCACCATTCATTGATTTAAGGAATTCCAACTCTTGCCATAGCTGTTCCATATAACTAGTGCAGAACAAACTGGACAGACCTTACATAGACAAGCATGTAAGGGCCAGAGCAATTCTGTTCCCATCTGAAAGTACTTACTCAGTGTTCAACCAGTATATTCTACTTGTGTCATGTAAATGTGGCTGCAAATTCCCTTTTCTCACAGATCCACTAATAATCACGGCACATACAAGCATTAAGAGCAGCCTGTTCCACACTTAATCAGCCCAAAGAACTGAAAGAAGTTCTAGCGGTTTCAGCATTTGAAAACTATGAAAAGTGCTACTTATCACAGCTCTACATATTAGAAACCATCACCTCTCCTAACAAGACACATTCCATACATTTTAATAAATTCTGTTCTCCTTTTAAAGCACTCTTTGCTACAACCCGAGTATTCCAAACCAAGGATGTAGAAGAGACTGCACATGTAAGAGGGAGGGGAAGATTATATGTTAAAGACCCTTTTCATAAAACAATCTTTCTTAACCTTTCCATAATCCTGATCAACATTAATCTGATTATTGTTATTGAAACACATGGAAAAAGGAATGGTTAACAGCCTAAGCAGTCAGGTGGGAATACCTGACATCACTATTAGCACTGATTCAAAATATAGGTGATTAAAAACTACAGTCTTGGCCACAAAATGAGCAGTAGGAACACAAATTTATTTTCAACAAGTTACTGTTCTAGATACTTTTCTACCAAGTGTAACTAGCTAGAGTGATGTTTTAGATTCAGTTCATGTACTGGTTCAAGGCACCCTCCATGATGTGGAGACTCAGGTAAAACTGTCTGCTGTGACTGGTACTTAGAATTCCCTGGCCAGAAATATTTAACTGAGGTAAGAGGTATGTTCAAAATGTCAGTCTCCAAGTTTATTCATTTAGCAAAAGTCTTAACAATACTTACATTGCAAAGCATATGACTCCAACTCTGAGCAACTAGGAATACCAGAAATTTCTTAGAGCCTCTTAATTTCTCTACTTGTAAATATGTCAAAGAAAATGAGCTTTTCTTACACTCTTTTCATGACTTGCTTAATGAAAGCTGTTTTCAGAACGCAAGGTGTCTCTCTGAAACAACAAAAAAAAGCTTCTAACTTTCAAACCATCTTAGTCTATTTCTTCAAAACATAGCCTTGCAACAGCTTTTAATTGGAGTTTACATCAAGAGGTAGACGGTGGTTTTGAGGACCTACCGCCTTTTGCGTGAAAACCAAGGACCCACCAGCCTCAATCAAAGAGTTATAACACACCCTATTTGAAAAGGTCATAGCAAACACATATTTTAGCAAAGCTAATTGAAGGCATGTGTACAAGAAAAGTAACACACAACATATTTCAGCAGTATAATCAGCTATTTCTTAGAAACACAGCTGGGAGACACCCCTCTCATCAAGTAAAAATCACATATATTACATAATTATTGCGCAGTTAGAAGATACCTTGCTTTTGCAAAGAGGAAACATTGTTTTTCAGACATCTGTTTAATAAGAACGTTTGTCTGGCAGAACACAAGTCTTTGTTTTTTTTAAACCACTTACCACAAGAAGTACCTTTCGCGGTATTCAATAAACCTTGTAAATACATGCCCAAGCATCAATATCCTCCACACAGAAAAAAACGAACAAAATATAGGAGGCTGTGCTTAAGAGATTAAGTTTTTTGGCCGGAGTATTAGGCATACACAGGTGAAGACCAAATGTTCCTGGTGACAAGGTACCCTTCAAAATAAATATTTCATTTATAGGTAAATACATGTGCCTACCACAGCTAACTCTCTGCATGGCTCCAACACAATTAGAAAACCTGATGTGAAACTCTCCTTTCTCTAAATTTAGGCTGATTTACACAAACAGGATAGTATAAAGAGCCAGCAATGCTCTGTGAATACACAGAAACATTTCTACCAATATAAAAATCCTGAACTTCACAGCTGTGATTTTCTAGGGAAGAAATTAAATAGTAGATGAATGATTAAATCTACTACTGTCCTCACAAAAAAAAAAAAAAAAAAGAAAAAGTTGGTGTCCCTGTCAAGGTACTACCTGAACACATGCAATGTCAAAGTATTAGCTTTCACAAAGTTCCTCCTGTTTTGCCTGCAAGATTTCTGAGGCACTTGGGGTACCAGAGTTAGAAAACAACAGGGAGGAGAGTATGAGACAGGGACTTGAAATCTGTGCTTGCTTATTCAGAAACAAAATATTTTCTTTGGAGTATCAGTGGAGAAAACATCTCCCTGCATAAGTAATACCTCCAAATAACAATGCTTTCTGGGAATACTCATACATTGTTCCAGAGCAGACAAGTGATAAGGCTGTATCTGTACAGGGACACTCCGAAAGTCAAATCAAACCACTTTTCAAAATTGTTAGCCAACCTCTTATGGAAGCCTTCTTAGTCTTTGGAAGAGATCACTATAGACCATCCAATTTACCAAAGGGAACATAGTCTTGTCAAGATTGACTGAAAATTTCTCTTCTGGGTAGCTATTCATATCCACTATGGTCGGAGATGCTTAATTTTCTAAAGTAAAACTCTATGCAGCGGAAGAGATACTAACTGGAACACGTATATATAAATATAACACAAGCATCCATTGAAATTACCATCACGATCTTTGGGGTTCAATTCCAGACTTCAGCTACAATGACTCCAAGGGCTTCTGTAGCATTGTTCTCTGTGTACAGAACTATAAATGGGATAAAAATCACTCCCAAGGAACTTCAGAAATTTCTCTGCCTGTTGCGTAGTTCTCTGGTTTGGGTTAAGCATTCTAAAGAAAGGCTGGCACTCCCTCAGGACTTGAATGGGACTTTGGCACAGAACAACAATGTGGGGGGGAGGAACAAACCCAAAACCTTTTTGTTGGTACAGGTAAGAGGAAGGCAATTCAGTGACAGTTTATTGGCCCATCTACTTACAGAGAAACCACATTTATAAATGAATATGCCAGGCCCAGCCAAATGAGGGTCTCTCTCCCATGTATTCTGGCAGCAAAGGAAGTAGGTTTTGGTAGTCCAACGACCCTACCACTGTGATTCAATGCAGCGCTGCACTGCAGACCACTGGCTTCCTGTACTCTCTCTAATAGAGATTGATGTGGGCACGCATCCCAGAATAACTCATCAAATCCTTTTCTACACAAGTTTTCAAGGACAAATGTTTTAACATACATTTCAATACTGCCATAACTGGAGGGAAAAACAACAGCAACTATCTACTGACATATATTTTGTACTAACCAATGTCCAAAAAAAGTGACCATGGCTTTCGTAATAAACATTAAATACAATGAAAGTCCTCTTCCCTTCAGTCCTCTCCTGCAGTCAGCAAATCCAACTGCTTTGTTTTGGCAAAAAGAAGAGATTTATTTTTTCCTTCATGCAATTCCCACCAGAAGTGAGCTCCACTTAAGTAATTAGCACTGCTTAGGTGACAGTACTGCTGCAAACTGGGCAATGACTTCAAGCCACTGTACTGTCCTGGGGCATGGGGGGTGGGGGCAGAGTTGTACGATCTTAAACACTCCAAGACCCAAACAACAGAGTGTCCTCTAACATTCGGAAGAATTTGGACACTAAACGTCATCTAAACAGGTGCAGTATATGAGAGCAACACAGGGTTTCAGCTGGCTAGGGGCCAGATGCAAGGATGTAGAAGCGTCTCAGGAACCCGCACTGGGATGTTTTAGGGACCACTGAAAAATAAGTGACACATGTCCAAAATAAATAGTGCTGTGATACTTCAGATAAATCCTAAACATGCCTTTGCCTAATAAAACAGAACAACTCAATTGCTGATTTGTTATGAAGGAAATTTCATATACAAAATAGCAAGACTCAGGTGCTTTGTTTTTAAGAGGCTGTACAGATAACATCTGTTAGATCATGGACAGAAGCACAGCTCACTGTAGCTTACGCATCTTGCATGGTGCATTTCAAAGTCTAGGCTCCTGAAATATCTTGAAATGAACTAGTTATAAAACACTGTTTAAATTACTTTGCTATTAAATAATACTATAAGAATTATGAGATTCTAACTTATTTCTCATTAAAATCCTCTCTGATGTGAGGCTATCCATATCCTGGTACGGAAATGCAACAATGGAATTTGAAGATTTATTGTTTTCTTTTATGTTCCTACATAATGATGAATAATAGGTCTAATGAGACAAGAACACTGTGAAATTGAGTATTTCTTTCGTAATTTTGAAACAGGATACCAGGGAATTTAAACCTAACATGAAACAATAAACTATCAATGGATCTCTGACAGTCAGCTGGAAGAATGACAGTAAATTGTCTTGTAAACCTTTTGCAAATATTAAATTCTGCATGCATATAAATACATGTATAACTCAGAAAACACACTGAAGAACTGTTTCATAGAGGTCTATTTAGCTTTCATCCACAGTAAAATTTAGATGAGGGCTCCAGCACAACAACATAGACATTGAATATCCTTATTCGCTGGACTTGATACATACAAAATCTCACAAAAAGTTCAGGGTTACAAAACTGGATAGGCAACCAAGATAGCAGTATCAGATGCCAAATGTGCTGTCAAGCCTTTACCATTTAAATGGATACATTTGCAGAGGTGCATCTCTTCTTTATGGGAAGGAGATATTAATAGGGATAAAAAGGAAAACACCAAGTTACCCAGCTTTAACTAATAAGGATGACAAAAGATAGTATCATTGTGTCTTTTTAAGAAAGAGAAATAAAGATTCCGTATGATTAGTGACAGCAGAAGAAATGTAAAATTCATACGTTCAGAAACCCAGAAACAACTTATGTTCTCAATTTTACCCCTTCAGATTGAAGCCACTGAATATAATTTTCCTGCAGTCCTTATTCAGTTCAGGTTCAGTTCAGACTTCCAGAAATATCCTAACACTTGTATCAATCATACCTCCATGTGGTGAACCCTTCAGCCTCCTGCATTTTAAAACTGAACTGCAAGATCCTTTAAGGGTGACAGGAAAAGCTGTTTATTCTTATCCTGTCAGTCTGAAAAGGATTTTAGATATTCTACAAATCTTGTCTTGCTGCTATGCCTCATGTGCTCTGGTAGTCTAGATGACAGTTAGTATTTCAGTCCATTGAATGTAAACTGCATAAACTGTTACACTCCTACAGGAGATACCAGTCCTTGACACAAAAACACAAAGACAATCATACACTCAAGGAATCCCAGGCTATCAATCACTGAGCAGCAAAGTTAAAACATTTCACTCACTGCAGATTAAAATCTCCCTGTTAGGAAATACATAGTTTGGCAGATGCCATCCAGCGGCCTGTGAAGAATGAGTTTATGGTTGACATATACAAGATGCTGACCTCACAGAATCACCAACATCCCTTGTCACCCTTGCTAATACGTGTCACGCAAAAAACTAAACTAATGACTCAGGAAGACTGTCTTCCTTTTTGACTTCCAGACACCCTTTAAAGGTCAGGTGCTAGTCTGGAGTTTTTCTCGAGCTATAAGTAAATCTGCTGCTGCTTTCAAGAGAGTTTTGCCGGACAGCAGGTCTAAGACTTGACTGTGTAATCTGACTTTGCAAGAACTGAATTGACTTTGCTACTTGCAAAGTCATTCGCTGGAGCTGATGCATACCAGTACACACTCTTGTGTCTGCAAAAGCCAGCAGGGTTAAAGAGAAAAAATGGTAGAAAAACTATACTTCTTCACAACTCCTGCATGGGCTTGCACAGAAAGGCAGGTTAATGGAAATCCCCTTTCTAACAAAACAGTGGGGACAAGCAGCGCAGTTAGTCACAGCATAGTAAAAAGGTGACTGTACCCTGCCTCCCCATTTAGCCATACACTACTTTATTCAGGATAAGCTAACCTATTCACAATTCCATCTTGCAACACAGCAGTTCGAGCAAAATATTACGCTTAGTTTTGAGGGACCCTGCACCTCACAGTTCAACAGCATACCTGGATTAGGAGGATACCAAGAGTAGGGAAGTGTGACTATCACAATACAGGTCTATCCACTGACAGCATACACAGTCTTCTGGCTGTATCTGAAAATCAACAATGATTTCAGATTAAAGTATTATTTTCTGCCTATACATAACAAATGTTTTAATGCACAAGCATCTTTGCTCACTATCTCAGATGTAGCTTAGAAACAGTACTTAGCAGTAGCAGTTTCACAGTTGGCAGCCATGCAAGTTACAATAAATATCAAATCTAACTTGGTTTATCAAGCTCATCTACAATGCAGAAACCTCTGCCATCATCATACCATGCTTAGGGAACTTTGGTAACCACTCTCGCTCAAGTAAACCTATTCCAACGGCTGGGACTTTGCCTAAGTAAAGTGAGAGTGAAGAATTCTGAATAGGGCCTGTATTGCATCAGGTAAAAAGAAATCAAAGGTCATCTCTTGACAGTAGATCCTGAATTTATTTGAGCTTGAAGTGCACTGACTTTCACCTGACACCACTTAATGCTTCAGGCAAAATAGCCGTGTGTCTACAAACGGAAAAATGGGGACTTAAAATGTGAATGAGAGATTTCTTGAATCTGCAAGACAACAAGAACAGCCAATTACAAAGTGCTGGCAAAGAAAACTGAATAGCTCCTGCAATGCTGTGGACTTCAGCTGCTGCTTTAAATAGTCACTATGCCATGGGCAGAACATGCAAGATCAGTGGTGACCTTTAAAAGAACAAGTTTTAGGGTTTTGTTTAGGGTTTAGGGTTTTGTTTTTTTTTTTAAATCGCAGTCTACTGATGTAGTGCATAGTGCTTAAAGTCAGAAAGGCAGGGGTCTATAAAGTGACTTGCAATCTTCTAACTGAGTACTCACTGTTGGAGATAGGTGAAGACTTGCTGAAAGGAATGCAACTCGAATGTAATCACTCTTGGGGCACTGCTTGACACTGTGTTTCCTGATTAAGCACAAAATCCCTACGGTCTGAGTAAACAAGAATTTTGAAAAACCCAGAGTTTTGAAAAGCCATTCTAACATAACTTTAGGAAAATGGCAAAAGAAAAAGCAGAAGCAAACCAACCCTACCTTTCTGAACCCTCAATTGCCAGAAAGATACATTTGGAAACAGTTTCTCCCCCTCTTCCATTTCAAAGCAGCAGAAACAATCACAATTTAATCACAAGCAGCATGGTTCAGTCAGATCAGTTTCTGTCCAATTCTAACAGTATGAAAGCAGCGAAGGCATTTTAGTCCTTTCATGCCCTCATAATTCAAAACTGGATAGGGACTTTTTTTCTTGTTTAAAATAATTATTAATTATTATTATTTAAATTTTAAACATGCTCACAAACTATCACTCTACATTCAGCCCTGGTGTGATGAATTTGGCCAGCAACAAATATAGGCAGAAGGGACAGCTTTCTGACAACTGATTAATTACAGCAGCATTGTCAGTACCTAAGTAATAAATCTGAATCTGATCCTGCAAGACTGTAAACATTCCTATGAGAAGCAACAAAACTACTCCAAACTCCTTAATGCCAATATGAGCATACCCTTGACCTGCGAGGGGAAAATAAAAGAAAAAAGAGAGACAGTCTTTTAGATGTGCAATATGTATTAACAAGTACAAGCTATGTCTGACGAGTAAAGGAATATAGGAAATTACATTTTTAATGGCTACTTATCACTACAAAAAATTCAAAACTGACATCCTGCCTTAACCCCCATGTTTCAACACATGAACAGTATTTCCTCGGCCATCAAGGTTGAACAATACTAACAGTTAATGGTTAACGCACTCTATTCTTTTAAATCCTTATTCTTTTGCTGTTCTAGTTAAGTGCTTAAATTCCACATACAGACCCTGAAGACCTGCAAGGAGGTTTGTCCACTGTTCCACACTCAATTCCCCGGTGAATGTAGCTCCATGGAACTACAAGAAAATGAGACAGACCTTTCATTGCTGCCAGATTAAGTAATTGCATCCATTCCATATAATTTATCGCCCTTCTGGGCAGCTTGTGTCATGGGATGTCATTCTATTGTAATTATGCCGGGTGGGATTGGACAGACTCTTGCTTCTTTTTGCCAATCTGATAAGCAAAATAATTTCTTCTTTTTACTTTCATAGAAACTACATGTTTTAGATAAAAATAACCAAACAAAAATACAAGTATAATATACAACCAACTAATAGCAGCCTGATGTTATCAAGCCAGGACTACAGCAATCACCTTTACCATGGAAAAAAATCCAGGACATTTGAAAACTTTCCAAGTCAACATTCACTCTCAGATTACTGTCAACAGTTTCACTGAATTTGCCATTTAGAGATAGCTTTGTCCTTCCATGAGCTTCTCTCTAGCTAATCCAAATGGAGTATCAAGGGAATTTTCTTGATTCGGGATTGCAGAATTTAGTCATAGGATGTTTGACTATCTAAGTGACGTTTTTCTCCTGAGGGACTAGCATTCCATGCTCACACACATCCAAGTGCTGATCCAGCAAGGCCAGGCACAACAAGTGTTTTTCACTGAGAAGCAGCTTTCATAAAGAAGGGTTTTCAAAAAGGGCTTCTTTATCCATCCTCTTCCCAAAACAGAAGCAGAGAAAACACATTGCAACTTGGGTATCTTGGTTATAGAAAGTAACAAGCAGGAAACCACACTACTTCTATGCAACGTTGCAGGCAGTATCCTTAGGCTCACAACAAATATTTAACTTTGGGCAGCCTTCTCCTCCTGTTCTTTTATCTCACTAGGCCATGCAGTCACAAAGGACAGACCTTGCCCCACCTCTTGGGCAAGCAAGGTCCAAGGTGTCACGTCAGTCCCGCTTCTACACGGACAGAGACAGATTTGGAAAGATTCTGCTCACCATTAGCTTTCTTTGCTAAACTTCATTCCTGTACAAGAAGAGGTCAATACAACCCTCAGCCACAGATAACGGAAGTTCAGAAGTTGAAACTTCCATTGTCATTGTTATCCTTTGAATTTAACAAAGAGGGAATAATCTTCTCCTAATTATTGTAATATTTTAAGAAGTTTGAGTTTAAGAAAAAAGCACAGTTACGTAGGCAAAGTAAAATCAACAAAAATGCAGTAAAAATATATAGCTGTCGGAAGAACTGTATTTCTCTCTACACTTGATCACATATAGCTATGTATAACTTGTGAGTTTATAGCAGTCTTAAAAGAAGTGGAATACAGGATCACAGTTATGAACAAGTGGATCCTCCGCAAAGGGTTGAATTTTATCTACCAAGTCCTGTAATTTAAACATCTTTTTTTTTTGTACCCAGAGAGTCTCCCAAAGCCCCCAGCTCCAGGAACCAACTATACAAGAAGAATAACTCCCGTTGAAAGAACCAGTTACTAACTCCTGCACTGTCAAAGAAAAGACTGCAGACCCTGAAGGCTCCAAAAACATGAAGTCTGATATATTCATTTTAGCATTTCAGGATTTGTAAGCCAATCCAGTTATTCTGGCGCAGACTTACCTCCTGACTCCTAAACACTCCATGAGGTAGTACTGCACACTAATGAACTGCCACTGGACCACAAATGTAGCTTCTGTGACTCTGCTGAACATCATCACCTGACCAGCAAAATTTAATTCCAGATCTCTGAAGCTTAGCCATTTCTTTCCACAAATCAGATGAAGATATTAAATATATCTGTGCTGATAAAGTCTCCCTCCCTGCTCCTTTTATAAATACATTATAACTTGTAATTTTGATTCTGTGTTTATCACAATTCACAATTCTTGTATTGTAGGGCATTCCCTACTCCTGGTGAAACAGAATTTCATTTTGATTTCTGTTTCACAGACAGTTGTGCTGAAGTGATGATATGGAAAAAAGTTTGAGGAAAGCAGGGCTTCACACTTGAGACAGGGCTAAACTTCCAAGACTGCAGTCATATCAACACCTGAAAATTTTCATGTTTAACACTAACTGATTAATGCAAACGAGGAATATGAGCCAATGCCTGAAAACAGTTCCATTCATGTGTTCCATCAAGTCATTCTACCAGCAGAGAACAAGCTTTTACCACAGTTCAGACACAGCACTAGTCCTGCTGGAGAAATAAAGAGCACTGCCTCCTCGTAAAACCAGGAGATCCACAGAAGTAGTTCTTTATACATGAATGCAAGCATAACAACAGATAGGCTTTAAAGAAATACTGAAATGATGGTTTAAAATGCCACTAAGATTTCATGGCTGAAACCAGTGGCCATTCTTTCCAGTGACAAGAGCACATTACATGGGAATGCCTTGATTTGAAAGCCACTGAAGTTACTGATAACCTTTTCCTTGATTTTATTGGCCCTTAGATCAGAGCTTTAAAGAAAATAGATAGTAGCTCTTACACTTACCGAGAAAAGAACCTAGAGAATTGATCGAAAAAATTCATTTTTTAAAACAAATTTTTCCGTATAAGGAGTATGGAATCTTCCTGTGAAGGGAAATTCCAAAACCAGGACCAAAATAAATACTGAAATGGGATGCCAAGTAGCAGCAGCACAGGACTGATGTGAAATAGCCAACAAGCAAGTTCTTAAACTGTAATTTGAAGAAACACAGTAACAAATCTGAGGCACACACTACATAATTTGGTTTTGTTCATACACAATACTTTTTTTTTATTCCAGTGCTTTTTTTTTTAGCACAAAGCACTTTGCATGCAAATTATCTTCAGGAAATTTAACAGTTGGCCAATAGCCTGTAATTATCATGCCTTGTTCAGAGATAAAGGAAATGGAGCAAGATGCCAATTAAGACTTGATCAGCAGCACACCGCAGGTCAATGGTAGTGTTGAAAACAGAAGCCCACATTCCAGCAACCCACACATACATCACCTATCCAACAGACAAGGCTACTTTCTCTCACAAGGATCATATTGAGATCATATCAACACTGGAATATTTCTACTGCACGTACAGTTCCTGCCAAGAAGCCCCACATTTAATGCTTGGTACTACCATTTAAAACATATGTAACAGCTGTCTGTAGATGGTGTTGACAAGTGCTGACTGTTTAACAGCAACCAAAATTACAAACACTGACCCATCTCTGGGAATGCCATAACCCTGCAGGGAGAAGCTACACAAATTTGATGTGTGACATGACACTCAAGAGTCCCCAGAAGAAAAATGGGTGGGACAGAACATTCCAAGGGGAGGTAACGAAGTTGTTTTAAATTACAGAATTTGTATCTGTTACTGTCAACTAACACAAAGAAGAAAACAAACAAACAAAAAATCTGGCAACACTGAAGAAACACAGTTTAAGCTATGCTCCCTTTATACAGAGTAAGATATGAGGCCAAATTCAGTGCCCATCAGATCACTCTGTTAATCAGTCTTTTTATTTATATCTGCTCAACATCTCCCCAATTAATCTTCTCAGTGAAGTACTAGACCGTGCATTGTCCCTAAAAATATAATACACACAAGCAGAATTTTCTAGTGCAATGTACTATCCCGAATGCAAGTTATTTAAATGCAAAACACACAATAATTCACTCTCACTTAACCTACTCTTAGAGTATCAATCCAATCATATCCATTGATCAGATAGTTAAACCACATATATTCATAACTGAATGAGCTTTACAATTACCCAATTCATCCTCCAAACTGCAGTTATATCAGGTTAAGTTGCTTTCTGAAAACAAAGAACCAATAACTGAACTGTATATGTGCCTACTTAAGGGAACAAGACTTTTCGTAGAATACTTCTCCAGCTAGCGCTATGACCATCGGAAGCATCTCACAATCAAACGCTACAAAATGCTTTGCCTGTCTACAGTGGTAGAAGTGATGCTAGCAAGGTCTAAACTATTAAGAAGTTGGTCTGATACAGTAAGTTCTCTGCTTTTACTTTTTTCCTACTTGCAAAAAAATAATGACCTTCTAAAACTGAACTCTGTTATGATAATACAGCACTACAGGGGACACAGTTAAAATTGCTTATGCATGGTTGACTTTGGAGTTTCCTGGTTTTTTAAGTGCTTAACCATCAAATCTTCATTTTCTCTAACAGAACAACTCAAAGCCCATAGAAGTCTCTACACCGACTGCACTTAACTGTAGATGATAAACCTGAGTTTGAAAGTAAAAAGAAATCCAAAGTATCACTACTAAGTGTCTGACTGGCACTTTTGCACCTCCATTTTCAGTACAACTGCCACTGAGTGAGGTCTGAATATCACCCATCTGATGTCACATCACCGAGAACTGAGACCAGTATGTGGAAAACCAGCTTTTCTGCTGTCATTGTCTGCACTGAATTACACACTCAGGCCAATCTAAGTCTTCAAGATCATTCTATTAATTTTTGTCTTTTCAGGCTG
>Ga0181612_161907_pt1 | contig 18876 bp, 9 predicted proteins | sample HoacroProtozoa21_FD_119630 | JGI IMG/M metagenome (GOLD analysis project Ga0181612, IMG submission 119630) | Hoatzin crop microbial communities from Cojedes, Venezuel. Combined Assembly of Gp0051906, Gp0051904, Gp0051908 | reverse complement strand
TTGAGCGCTAGCTGAAAAGGTGCCTTATTTTGCCCCTGTTTTGCACCCAAAGAAACTCCACACACGGGAAAAAAAAAAAGGGGGGGGGGGGGGGAAGGAAAAAAGAAAAAAACCACTATTGAAAAGGTTTATCACCAAATAGTAGAGCCATGCTTGACCTCCGTACCTTCTCTTGTTCCCCAAAGCCAGCACACGTAGGATATTTCCTGTCTTTCATGTTACTGACTGGAATGCACCATGAAGTCCAAATTTGCAACCTGCTGTCTGTTTTAGTCATTAGACTTTGATTCCTTTGTCTCTTAATGAGAGCTGCAGCCAACTGTTCACTGTTGTAATGCATAATTTTTTTCAGTATCCTCCCCTTACCTACAACAAATAAACAGAAAAACCCCACCTAAGGTGAAAGCTGAAGTTCACTCGTTAGCTGAGGCTGCTGTGTCTTACAGTATCTTATTTCCACATCAGCACATCACGCTCTGCTCTAGACCACCAAAATATTAGTCACAGAGTAAACAGCCCCACCTATTATTCAGGGGCCAAATTCAAAAGTTACTGAACAACAATCAAAAGCATCCACTAGATTTCAAACGAGCTGATCATCCCCAACGCTTCTCTGCCTGAGCATGACAGTTGGGAGTTTACTGGTGGCAACATGGCTCCACATTCACTGATCTGTCAATAACATCCATGCATTGTGATCTTTATATTATTTTTTAAAATTATGTTTACCCTGCAGAGACATGCCACAAGTTATGCAATTAAGCTACTGTATTATCTTCACCAGCTGCTGTACCTAGGACTATTGTTCACAAAACTGCTACCTGGTATTTTAACCTCTGACCATCTTCAAAGTCAACTGAAGATGATTTACAAGGACATTAAAATATACATAGATTATAAAATACCAGTCTGGTTATGTTTTGATTCCCACAAGCAGTACACAAGTACTTGTTATGCCCTCACTCCACTAATATATTCAATAAATGTCTTTAAAATGAAAGAAACTGCTAGAATCCCTGATTATAAGTCTTCTGCAGTAGAGAAAACAAAACAAAAAAAACCAATAAAAAATGGCACACACACCAAACTGATACCTAATTTGAAAATTAGATTGGTGAGAGGGATCTCACCCTGACAGAAAGTGATCCGTGGGGCCGCTCTGCCATTCCAATAATAAAAGTTTATTTCATTAGCAGCAAAATGAGCAGAACTTGATTTCCTACCTATTTTTGCCCTTTGTCTCCTAAATCTCCTTCCAGTGCAATAAGCGTGGCCATCTGCTCTTCCCCTACACCAGCCCGAGTTGTGGACACCTGCAGCAGTTCGTCTGGAGCTGGAGACATGGGTTGGCCCAGCATCTCCTGTCAAACCCATGAGGTAACCGATGGTTTCTGATGGTGCTTCTGTCAGTGCGGGCACCAATATGAATCTTTTCCTCCTATCCAGCTCCCAGCGCTCCTAGACCTCATAGGCAATTAAGGTGATGAAATCCCATCTCAAATTTGGTTGAAATAGCTGAGCCATTTCCAAGGTTATGAAGGAGAGACTGGCTGGCAGATTGGGAGGCGGAGCACAGAGGGCTGGTGTGCTAGGTTAAAAGCAGCCTATTCCTCTCATTCAGCACAAATATTCAAACCCTTACAATTAGAAGTAAAACAGCCTTTGAGTATGTTGCACTAACAGTTCAGTAGTTCCTTTGTAAATTACAAGGCAATTTGATTTTTTTTTTTTTTGTGTACTAATTTGACATCAATCATTGCAAGTAAGGTGAAAAGACCTAAAGGTCAACTCATCCGTTCATTTGCAAATACAGTTGTGTGTTTTATACATATCCCATCTTGTAACTCAGAGACAGGCTCTGTTGTTTTTAATTCTTTGGAATTTCAAGACAGAAAACTGACAGAATATCTGCCATTTTTCAGTTCAGTTAAAAATGTTGGTCTGAAGGGAGGAAAAATATTGAATTCAGTTCTTCCACAACAGCAGGCATTTCAGTCTTTTAGGAAAAGTTGCAGGATGCCAGACATGAGTCACCTCTTTGGAAGAAAATAATGGAACATTGCAACTATTTTTGCCTGAGGACTTCACAAAGAAGTAAAAGGCTTTAATGGAAAGTGTCTGGTCATGCCATGTATCTCTCAGGCTCACTATTACCAGCCTTTGCCTGACCATACCATTTAGTTTGAAAGGTGTGAGCTCTGGTGGAGTAGGAATGCTCAGGCGGTTTATACTGTGTGTTCCCAGACGCAGACAACACTATGCAGTTCAGTCCCTCAGCTGTAGACTGCAGGCTGACAGCCTAAATTATTCTGTTGGGAATTACTTTCCCTATAAATTGAAGTAATTAATTGACTCTCATTACCTGTTTTAGTTCTGGATTTTCTCATTAATTTTAAACAGATACTAACCAGATCATTTTGGGGAAGCTTTCAATGTGAGAATTACAAACTTCTTTAAAACAAGATCATCCTTGCTAAGACGCATTTTCCTCTAATTCAATCTATTAAAAATGTCTGAAAACCACCAGCAGAACAATAAGATCTGCTTGACTGACAGCCAAGGCAGGCTGTCTTACTAGCAGAAATTATTTAGCTGCTTTATGATTCATGGAAACTTGTGTTCCCGCCATTCACATGAGTTAGTTACAAAGCTTTGTGTAAGGCTAATAAAACCCAGAAAAGCCCCACATCTCCAAAACGTTAGACTATCTGGCAAATCATTGTTACCTTCCCACACTAGAAAGGATATTTCTAGTATATTAATGATAGAAGATCCAGAACTTGGAGGGTATGCTGGCGACCAGGTATTTGGCTCCAGCATTGCCATCAGATGCATTTGTAGTGTCCCTTGGGCATTCATGTAACCTTGGGTTTTACTCGTGAAGTACAACCAAATCACGTATCCTTTTCTTCAATACCCTTTTCATTCTCTGTGAATTATATCTCCTTTTGGGTTATGACAAATGACAATTTCAATTTCACATCCAAATGGGATTTGAAATGCCGCACAAGATGTGTATTTAACACTTCACATCACCACATCTATTTTAAGTAAGCATCTATAGACACTTTGGATACTGCATTGAAGCCTCACTTACATTATGCAGCAGCAAGTTCTGTTCACTGAGGCAGGGAATATAGCTTCTCTATACTTTGAGGTGGAGTGGCCAAATCCTCATATGTCAATTCTCAAGCACAGGCATTAGACCATTTTTGTATGTTTAGACAAATTGACAGAGCTATTCATAACCTGCTAATCACAGCCATGTTACTCAACATACAGTTTGGAGAGTTTTCAAACTGCCATTATAAAATATCTTAGAGAGAAGGGAAAACCACTGCTTCAAAACATTGCCTGCCCATTTTGACCATCTGTGAAAATCAGCAAACAAATCTCATGATCACTTGGTAACATACAGCCCCAAATTTACAGCTGTTACCTGACAGATATCCAAAGAGCAGAGACAGGAATGCAACTTAACCCAGCAATGCCCAGGCGTCTTTAAAAACAGACAGACCTACTATACATCTAAGTCACTTTCCTAATTAATGGGTAAGCACATGTCACTCTAGGTAAACAACATCTGATGGACAAGATAGATGACTGCAAAAAATAACAAACAGCAGTTTGACAACAGTGAATCAACACTGCCCATAAGAAGGGAGAGCAGGGGGTCAACGGAAGAGAAAATCTGTGGAGGGTAACCAGTCATGTTTTATCTGTCGGTTTATTTTATGCGTGCCTTAAATAGCCCACTGGCATAATTTTGCTATACTTGTATCAAAAATCAAGATAAATTTAAAAATAAAATTGCAAGGGATTTATAGGAACTTGGATGGCAGTGAGAAGGTACACTCAAGGACGTTAGTACTAACCTATGTATTTTGGGGAATGGTAATGCCTACCTTCTATAAATAGCATAGTTTCTATTAGTTACTCAATGCCCACTGACTAAAGCAAATTTGATAAAGGAAAATGTCTCATTTTCATCACTGAAAGAAATATGACTGGGGTGAGGGAAAAATAAGACTGACACATTAAAAATCACTGTTAGGAAACTACTAGACTACTGGTCTGATTGCAACTCACGTGTGATTCAGTCAACTGCCTGCAACCATGAGGTTGGCACTGTTTAAATTCACAGTTTTTCAGAAGGATGAAGCTTGCTCCCTATTCATCTTTGCCACCACCTAAAGAATTAAGAGAGTGGCTGGTGATGAAGAACCAATTAATCATGTTTATTTTGACAACCATGATTGTTATAAAACAGATACTCTTACAGCACATGCTGACCTCCCCCACACTTTTTCCTTCCTTACTCAAAACTTATTGAACATTCAGCTCAGGTCACCTGAGACATATGCCTATAAAAGCACTGATTCCAGGAATAAATTCATTTCAGGTACATGCAATAGAAGTTGTAATATGCTATTTGCTGTTATGTGTCTAGATGTACTGTTGTTCTCACTTCTAAAGTCATGCAGCTATTCCTTACAGAATGGCTTTGAACAGTCTGCAAGAACAACGAGCTGTGTAGAAAAATATCTAACAGATATTTATCTTTGATTTAGTTTCATATCTGATTCCTACCTGAGCATTTACACTTTAAGGTGGAATTGGCTGAGGACAAGGAGCAATTAAGACATTTCTGAACCAAGGTCAGCTCAAACAGAGTCAATATGATGTTACTGTCAAAGCCAATATTCAAAGTTTTCAAACAGGCTAAGCAAAGACTGTGGAAGGAATGGCTGTAGAATAACATGAACTGACAAAAATGGGAAGGCTTTGAACTAGGGAGTTTGAACTGACACACAAACTCTTGTCCTGAACAAATCCTTCCTTGACATTGTGAAGTGTTAACAACCTTTGTCCAAAAAGACACCAGTGGAAGAACAGCTGTAGCCGTCCCTTACCTTCCCTGGCCCCCCCATTTAGGAATGATGATTATTTAATGTTGACTGTTGCAGTGGGTCATTCTAAAAAGATTTTCCATAGTTAAAACACAATGATAAAACTTATTTGTCTGCCCTGTCCTTCAGTCATCACAGGCAGGTAAATGAATACAAAGTTTGGGAGGTAGAAAACAAATGCAGTACAGAAAAAGAGGTGTTGTACACTCACCTGAGCTCACAAGACTAAATTGCATCCAAATTATTACTGGCATCACACTTCGTGGTCTCTGGCAGAAAAGTCTGTTGTACCAGCTAAGGGTCAGGAGTCCGGATTCCTAAATATTCTTACCCTGCCCTGCTGGTGAAATTGCTGAATCTCTTTTATAGCTAACTATATAGCCTGGCTTGACTTGTTTCCATTCACCATCAAAGAGATGCAGTACTATGCTCACAAGTTTCACTGTGAAGCAATGGGACAGCTGCAATCTTGCTAAAAAATTCAATGAGGGTAACGATGTCACTCTGTCATTTGCTCCTTTATAACTGTCAAAGGGCCAACTGCATTTTATGCATCACACTCCACGAATAGTGGTGAAAATATGGCTTTCAGCCAAAAAAAAAGGCTTCATGAAGCAAGGACTCTCATCACTAAGTGTACCTTGCTGCTGAAGACACTAGAGAGGACTCAGTCTGACAGACTGTTGGGGGAAAAAAAAAATGAAGTTTTGAAGCAAGACAACTGAAGAAAAAAAGAGTCTCTAAATATTAAAACCAAATTATTCTCCCTTGTATGGAGAAAGAGAATCAGAGGCCTAAAGTAAATATTTGAGTCATCTGATCCACATGCTGTAGCCACAACTCATTAGGTATCTGCTAATTACAGCTTTGAAAGATGCCATGGAGTGACAGAAGGCAGACCTAGATGTATTTAAGGCAGACCTAGATGTATTTAGTTAGTTTTACAGCTGAGGAGCCTGAGAAACCCTTGGGTTCTTTCCTACAGTCAACAGCGAGCCTCTCTATTAATTACAACCATATCTTGTCCATTTTTATACATGAGAAACACTATTATCCTTATAAAAACTATAAAATGGCCATTGTCATTTAGGGATGCTATTAATCAAGGCATTCTCATGTGTTTTTCCCTTCATAGCTCCCTTGCCTAGATTTCAGCAGAACAGCTCGTTGGTTTTTAACTGAAAGCAGAATGGCCAAGTGCAGCCATTGCAGAAGGCACAGGATTTTGATTTCAGTGCAGGAAATGCTTAGCTGTGAGCCCACTTGAAAAGCAGAGACCCTGAAGTGTCTGCCAGCATTACTGGCACTGTAATGATCAATCTGACAAAAAAGATTGAAAATAGCTACTTCATTCAGAAAGTAACTTTCACATTGTTGCTTCTCTCCTCCTCCATCAGTGGAAAACAAGTGCAACAAGCAGAAAAGACGCTGAAATCTTTTTGCATTGTCCCGAATAGGTTATGTCTTGGATCCAGACATGACATAAATGACAACCTGGAATACTTAAACTCAAGATTAAGAAAAATCTTCTAACATTACAGGTAGGCAGTTGCCTAATGAAGCTGGAGATATTTAAGGACAGTTTAGACAGGCATCTATTAGAAATATTAGTGCAAATATTCTGCTTTGGGGCAGGAGCATGGATTAAATGACATCCTAAGATCCCTTCTGCTTGCTGACTCAGCAGCCTCCCCTCCCAAGTTAACCACCCCTCATTTTAATAGCCTTTGTATAATTTTTAAACTCCTTTGCAATTCTCTAGGAACTCTGAGCAGGTATACTTGCAACCCGCAAGGAAGACTGAAATCTCAGTTACTTAGTAATAAAAAAGGAAAACGAAAAAAGAAAAAAATAAATGGCACTTATCTCCCTGAGAAGTAAAAAATGAGGGAGAAGACACATGTGATAAAAGAAGATACAAGAACCACAGTAGTATAAATTACAAGCTACAACAGGGATATAAATCCTGTTAGCAGGTTCGCAGGAACCTGACATTTTTCATTTCTCCATAAAGCTATTATACACACCTATTGGACTAGAGAAGTAAGACTAGTTCTGCCAGTTTGAGTTACAGCCAATTTAGGCGAGTTGCAAAGTGTCCTTCTGTTTGGGTCCATGTTGGACACCTTCACTCTGCACCCATTAATTTAGTGCTGCAGCAGATCAGCCTTTAAGCATCACTAGGTGAAGCATTTTTCAAGCTACCTAGAAAAGAGCTAAGTGTTAGAGGATAACTTTGGAGTGACTTATTTATCTTCTCTACCCCTCCCCCCCCAATAAATGAAATAGGAACTGTTTAGTTCAGATTCATGGCTTCAGGCTCCCAGTTTGTTACAGAATTCCTCTGAGCCTTGACTTCAGCAGCCCATAACCAGGCCACCGGTTATAAAGACACAGAGAAGAGGGCCAAGAGGGACTTTGGTTGGTCCCTTCCCCTGCCCAAAAGATCCAGCACACAGGAAGAGGACAGCTGAGGAGGACAAGCCAGCAATAGCATGGTTCTTCCGTGTGGTTTTATGTAGCAGTTAAGTTTTATTACCTGTAATTACTGACTAAGACTTCAGACAAGCTGACTCTACAGCCCACATGGCAATAGACTTGTGTGGGCAGTCAGCTCACAAAAATCGTGCTGCAAGACTAATGTTTCAGAGGGGAAAGTCAGTCCATTAGGAAAGCCAAGTTCAAGCACACAGTTTAGCCACAAAAGAATATAAACACCAACTCGCAAGTTAAAAAAAATAAAACCAAACCAAACTTGCAAAAAAGAAGCCAAAGAATAGGAAGAAGTTATCAGGTACAGGCTGCAGTGACAAAAATTAACAAAATAGCTTGAGAATAAAAAAGCCTGGAGGACAAGTGAGTAGGTATCAGATAACAAAAATGTGTCCGTGAACAGAAATGCAAAGAGCTTTGGAGTTGAGGTGGGAAGGCTAAGATCCATGCTGCAGAACAGATGCTTGCTTGTAATAACAGCACTGAAGTTGGTACAACAAGAACGAGCAAAGAAGAGGGAAGGGATGGCCTTATAAGAGGAAAAATGCAATAATGTGAAATATGTGTGAGCAGAACACATTAATACTTGTAAGATCAGTACTAGCATTCTTTTCTGTAGAAGCACTGAATATTTTTGAAACGAATGCTTTGGTGAACATCAGACTACATTCTGTAAACTGATGTCAGTTAACTAGTTTTGATCCTGTTTACCTGGTTTAAACTTTACTTAAACCTTAAAGCTAAAGCAATCCTAAACCATGTGATAAACAGATGTCAAAGTCATATAATTCCCAATCTCTTCTGTTCATTCTTTGCTATTGCAAAAGCAAAAACTACGGTTGGTTTGCTGTGGTCTCAAACGTTGGGAGAATCCAGGAACATGTGGGATCAGTTTAGGTCAGGATCAAAACCCCATAATTTAGCTGAGAGCAGCTTCCAAACTAAGCTCATATTTTTTCAGAGTGTATTTATAGTGCAGTTACTGTGTGCCAGTACATCATTAAATGTCCTAAGAACTAAAACAACCCTATGCTTTATTGGGAGGGGTTTTTTCCCCTTCAGTTAGAAATACCCATTCTAGTATAATTCTGCATGAATCGGCAACACACATACTATTCGGTCCCCATCCAATCTCCAGATCCGATGGCTACTAAGCTGTCTAGCGATTTTCCTTTTTGCTGGTAAGAGATCCCAGTATCCTGTTCTCAGTTTCTAACATCCACTTCAGCCTGGCTACGACCACTGCTCCCCCTAACCAGTTTAAAGCGGGAAGTAGATTTGGCAAAAAAGCAGAACAGACTCGGGATGAAAGTGAGTGTCTGGTTCCACCAAGAGTTCATCAGCCTTGAGTAGGCTGTTGAGAAGGAGGGATAAACTATAAAAGGAATAAAAAAGAAAGAAAATGAAAAAACCCAAAAGGTAAACAAAGAAGCCTTGAACCATTCATGCTGTTGTCTGACCTACTGCTCACAAAGCAGGACGGGGCGCGAGAGGACTGACTGATTTCCACCACTACGTTTGTGACATAACGCTCTCTCGTGGGCTGCTCTGTCTGTATGATATAGATAATGATGCAATTTTCAAACACACTCATTTCTATACTGTGTGCTCAGCTACATGGTATTGTTTGAAAGCCTGGTTATTTCCTATCCTGCTGCATTAAAGCAGCAAAGTAAAAAGTGTTGAGCAGAAGACAGATTTGACATGGATCAGAGATCTTAGTTTAACAAACTTACTGGAGGAATTATGTGTTTTGATGAATACTCAGAGCAAAATACTTGTCCTTATCACACAGAAGTTGCTGTCTGTAGGGAAAGGCATGGTGAGAGCAATGCTGATTGGAAAACCAGCCAGCTGACTCAGTATCTCTCTCAAACAACACTGGGACATGCTGAGCTCAGGAAGCAGCAGAAGAATGAGCAAAATCATGCCACAGACTAAATCAAGAGACACTTCTGCTTTGCAGAGTCTACAGCTGTTAAAACATCCACAAACTCATTTGAAACACAAAACATTTGCTGAAAATGAGCTATTGAAAGGATTTTTTTTCTTTCTTTTTTTCCTTTTACCACTTGAATGTGTGCAGAAGATATAGTCGGTGTATTAAATGGTTTCCTAACAAGAAAATAACAGAGACAGGAATAAATACCCTGGGATTTATGCAGCCAGTACACATTCAGTGGCAGGAAACTTTCCCAGGTTGTTTATATGCATTCAAGAAATGGTTCCTAACATCTGACTGGAAAGCACTGCAATATTCAGTGGGATGTACTGAAAGGCAGCCAACATGGCAAGCATCTTGGGTGCTTTTATGACAATAATTAGCTTTATCAAATCTTAACTGGTGATGTCAAAATATTTTTAGCTTGTAGTCATGAAATGGGCAACAAACGTACAAGTTTGCTGTTTCATACTAACATATGTTGGGTCGCAAGAGATTAAGTACTCATCTGTTTCCAAATAGTGGCAAAAATTTAAAAAAGAGAGTATCTTTTTTTTCCTGTCCATGCTTTTGAAGTATGTTAGCCTGAACACAAATTATGGCTTTGCAGGGCTTCTTATCACTCTGCTTTTTCTCACGACATAATGGCTTCAGTGTAGATCCGCAAGGTAAAACACAGTTTTAAGCACAAATAACAAAACTGAGCCTTCAATCAAGTGGATTTGTTGACAGAAGGAAAAAAAGCTTTGACACACAGAAAACATTTTGGCTGAAAAGAAGTACACACTGCTGCAATACAGACAGCAAAAGGCCTGCAATCTTTTTTCTTCCCTGAAACAAGCAGAAATAAGGACTAGATTTGAGCTTTGCTTTCAAATACCTGACTTCAGATCCAACAAAAACAATCGCTATTTAAATTATTCCACAAAGACAGATAAACCTGAAGTCAAGCACAAACCTCTCACCCGATACCGATTAAAAGAAGGAGCCATACAACTCTTCCAATAGCCCACTACTGTCCTAGTAACATTCATGACATCGGCAGGTACTTTTGTAAACGTGACTTTTCAACCTTAGCATTAAGAAAACCAATAAATTAAGCTAAATATGCCAGTAATCCTCTAGCATTTTTTTCTTCTTTTTCTTAAAGCAACCAGAAAAGAAAAAACAAAAAAACAAAACCCAAACCCTCAACCATTTCACTACTGAGCTATAAGATATTGAATCATAGATATGAGTCAATAACATCATGCTGCTGGGAAAAAAAGGAAAATCATTCTGGGAAAAATAAACAGAAGTATCATCTGTAAAACACATGGTGTAACACTTGCATTTGGCTCGGTGGTGGGAAGCAGGCAGCTCCTCTGTGGGCACCATCATCCCAGGAGAATGTGGACAGAACGGAAAAAAAACGGAGAACAGGAACAAGGGTGAGGAAGGGTCTGGGGAAGGTGGCTTATTAGACAAGGCCGAAGGATTAGGGCTGCTTGTTCCGAGGACCACAGCAGTCCTCTTTGCAGTGGTCTTTGGATGTGTGAAGAGCAGTTAGGAAGAAGGGAATAGTTTCCTCCACACCCCCAGCCCCTTGGACAGCACTAAGCTCACTGAAGAGCACGGAGTGCCAGAGACCAGACAGAGGCAAGCATACCTGCTGTGACTTTTAGTATACCAGGAATTACAAGTTTGTGCAACACGATTTGGCTACTTTCTGAAAAATTCATCCCAGTCTTGCTAGCTGATGCATCCCTTGTACACATGTAGGTGTTCGTTCCAAAGTCGTCTTCTCCCATCATCAAAGCAAGAGAGTGCTCAGCATTTCCTTCTGGTGCCCACCTGGCCCTTAAATTCAAGCAGCTCCACTTTGATCTCCCTCCTTTCTGTTTACTGTTATTAGCTCATTAGTGGTTTGCCTGTCTTCTTCCCTGAGCCTGCTCCTCTGGCTGTTGGGAAATTTGCTGGGTTCCCTTTGCTGAGTCAGAAACACGTTGCACTTCTCCACCAGGAGCAGCTAAAGAAATAGGAATGATCTGTTAGTTTCCATGGACCGACCAGGTTTCACAAAAGATGTGCTGCAAATTAAACAAATCATTTCGTTAAAATAATTTACGACTGACAGAGCCACCACTGACACCTCACCTGCTCTGGAAAACCAGGGGAAATACGTTGAATATGACTGGAACGTATCTGGAGCTTGTTTACGTACAAAGCAGAAGAATGCAAAAGTCAAGGCATCCAGGAACAAATACGGATGTGCACATTTAGTGTCTGTCTGCTAGCTACCGCAGCAGAGGCTAAATCTAGAGGGCAAGTGAGAAACAGATGCATGGCATTTTTGCTAATAAAAAAATCAAGGTGTCAGATAATCCAGGAAATAATACAGAGTGCTGTTTGTGTTTGGTGCCCCCAATCTAGTGTCTTCTGTGAGATCATGGTGTCCTGGAAGACATTTCTACAGTTCCCTGGTATTTCAGTTCTCTTTCCAACACCACAAGTCATTTACAGATAAAGGCAAAAATGTAAAATTACAGAAGAGCTGCTACCATAAACAGAAACAGCACAGATATTTGAGTTACCTGAAAAGAGGCTATTCGGCAAGATCCTGATGCTCCTACTTCAGCTACCCAGCTGCAAATTTTGGGCATATTCACAGCACAATTAAACCATCCCAAACAGCTAAATATTTTCTCCCATTATACTCTGTGGTCCACTGTAGGGAAAATCAAGGGGCATTCCCTTTTTCCTCAATCAACTTGTATTTCAAAAGCACTTAAATGCATATGTACAATTTCATATTTATCTTACAAATTCTTGTTGGAGTAAGAACGCTTATTAAAATTCAAAAACAAAAATTCAAAAATTATTTCTCCCTTTCTCTTTTCAAGTTCAGTCTTCATACTGCACCCCTTGTCCACCCATGGGAGGCCAGTGGTTCCTCACCACCCTAGACAGCTAAAACACAAAGCCCTCCAGGTTACAAATGCACAAAATACTCTTACTGAAAAAATGGGTGTGTCTTCTGCCAAGGAATGGTCCGTGTTCGACCTGATGGGGACAGGGCTCAGAATTATGAAACCAGCACCTAATGCAAGGAGATAATTCATACAACGTTACATCCCCCAAGGAAAATCAGGACACAAAATCTGTACCTCAAGACTTAACACATACAATTACTAAATCCCTGTTAAAACTTTAACAATCAATTGGAGACTAATAATCTAGCTCATAAGAATTAAAGGCAGATAGCAAATTCATTCCCTTTCTCCCTATAAGCCCTATTGATGATGGGCTAAATTAAATCTGTGTTTTAATTTTAAGGCTCTGAACATTTGTAAACAGTTTTAAATGATGTGAAGTACTGAAAATGCAAAGTATTGACTGACAAGCCCAGCTCCACAACACCTCATATAGGCTGTGGATCAACCAACCAGCTGAGGTTGTCCATGTAAGTCAAATGCAATCAGTGAGTATGTGCAGGAGCCAGCAGGTACTGTCCACGTCTTGCTTAATAATGCAAAAAGTGACCTAGAGGAAACACTCACTCAGGACCAGGTATATCCCACCTGATTCACTTCTGAAATCAGCTCTGCCAAGCCATTTCTTCAGATTTTGGTTTTGGTTTTTTTTTCTTCAGCCTGGGGCTGAACAAGCAAACCAAGCAAAGATGCTTAACCAAGCAACAGCGATCTGCTGACTGAGAACAGCGGTGTAGGAAAGATCAAACGCGACTTCAGCAGTAGTTCACACTCCTCACCCAACCGTGCAAAAGACCTGGAGGGGCAGCCTGATCTGACCTACTTCATCTATGCCATCTATACTGCCAGGACTCAGGAACTACAGGTCAGCTACTACCTTTGCTTCACACTCATCGGTCTTTTAAAGATCAATAGCAATGCAAAAAAACCACTCACCTTTCTATCTGTTGTAAGCTAAAGGAACTGCTGCCGCTTGATCAAGCTTTTTTCTGACTACTTGGGAGTTTTTTCCCCAGTGTAAATTAAGTTTCTCAGTATGAATTCCTTGAGAAAGAGACTTTGTCTGCCTCTTCCACTCTCCAAACCCAATGTGCAAGTTTTTCAGGAATTATTCTCCAAACAGCTATTGGAAGCAACTGACAGCATTTTCTTCTTGCGTGAAAGCACAGCAGTGCTATTTTTAAAGAACTATTTATGTAATCTATTTTTTAAAGCAACAAGTTTTCATTTAAATGTTACTCTACAAAGTTAAATTTTTTCCAAGCACCATCACTCACTCGAGGCAGCACGATTCCCACTTGAAATTTGGGGAGACAGAAAAAGGAGTGGGTAAGGAGAGAAAAAGAAAAATCTTCAGAATTACGTGTTGATGAATCAAAAATGGAAATATTTTTCAAAGAAGCTTTCTACATACAAGCATCGCAGTTTCCCAGCAACTCTGTTAGTGACATAATGTTAACTTTGTGAGGAAATAGCTCCACACTACACTCTCTGGACAAGAAACTAAGAGATTTCTTGGAGTCTATTCATAACCCTGTATTTGCATGTGATAAATTGCTTCATTGTTATATCCATTCCCCTTTAACATGACGATTAATGATTCTTCTATTACACAAAAAAATATTTGTTTTAAAATGCTAATCCTTCAGTATTTTCTGTGTCATTAGACCAGAGGTTCAGTCAAAGTTTTCCTAAACTTCCAGAGCGTTGTTTAGGTATTTTCCTCAAATAAAACCATTTTACATAGGCTAAGTTTCTTCTACATTTTTTATAAGGTTGCCACTAATTTTAATAGTGTGATTTTAATAGCTTTAAAACAAAGTAAAATATTTCATTATCTAGATGACTATTTAAAGCTAAAATAAAGTGAGTTACAATATTATTGTATCCACGACAACAGATAAAATTTTATCTCCGTGTGTTTTCAATTTATGTACCAAGTCTTTGGCAATTCCCAAACTGCATTCACAATTTCTTAAAAGAAAAGCACGGGATCCAAGTTTCTTCTAATTCATGCACTCATCATTTTTTTTTTTTAATATAAAGGAGTTATTCATATCACTGTGAGAAGGACCACACTCTGAGCGAGCTGCATCTTAAAAATAAGTATTCCAACCAAGCTAACGTCAAGGTGAGTGTTTCTTTGTAACTTTCTCATAGAAATCCATCCAGGCAAATCCTCTGTCACAACTTTATCGGCCTTTTTGGGAGAGCAGAGAAAGACTTCTCCAGTACATTTGGAGCTACCCAGGCAAGCAAGGTGGGCAATCAAGCGGAGATCTCTTTTCTGCCACCACCCAGGACACGACCACTAATGTGTGTGTTCACAAAGGTTTTCTGATCGCAAAGCACAAAAGCGGGCAATTACCTGCTCACCACTTCTGGTGAGGAGCACAGCCCAGCCCAGCCCTGTGTGCAGCTGGGGTATTTAAAAAAGCGTCACCTCCTGTCCCCCCCTTGCAGACCCGTCCAGGCCTGGCGCCAGCAACCCCTCAGGTACTGTCACATATGGCAATGAGCACCCACTTGCAGCTTGAGAAACACCCAGTTCGCACATGCTTCTGCTCTGCATCCTTTGCTACTTAACTTCCAGGTTTTCCCCAAGTAGTCTGTAAAATTTTTCTCCACTTAACCTTAAATTGCCTTTCTCTCTTGCTCACAACTTCAGCTGAAACGAAAAAAAAAGAAAATAAGCTTGGCTTATCTTGGTGCGTCAAGAAATAAAACCAGCTTTGAAACAACTGCAAAACAGCAGAAACAGGTTTCAGCAGGACTTCTAATGTGCTGTGAATTATACTCATGCTTAATTAAATTACCTTGCTGAATTAGGTCCTAAATTAAAGTGAGAGATACTCTTCAATGTTTATTTGGCTCGGATAATTAAAGAAAGTAACAAAATGGGATTTTAGAGCTAATGTAAATTAAAGTTTTAGTAATTAAATATTTTTTTATTTAAGTATCTGGCATAGCTATTTGGTATACAGCAACAGGTGAACAAGATCCTTCAGTTGCTATCCCCTGCAATAGAGACCAAATAGGAGAAAAACTCTTTACAATCGACCTTACCTCATCCTGAGCCATTTGGAAATATTTTCTTTTAAGCCATAAAATGGCCTTTTGTGTTTCCTTTGTACCCCCTGGTTCTGGGTTCCATTTGAAGCCAACAAGTGGGAGCAGGAACTATTTGCTTATTTACTTTAAGCTTGGAAAAATGGGAGAGATTTTGAAAAGGCTAGTTTCTTCTTGAGAAGGGGATGAAATTTCATACTGGCTCTTATTGAAACCAGTTCACGTATTCCAGGCCTTTTTTCTCCCTACCCCCATCTCTCCCCCACCCCCATAATTTGCACATTTATGCATCAAATCTGACATAATAAATCAGACTACCCAAAGACCTAGAACCCATTTCTACTCTGTCACATGAGGGCATCTCCACCCAAGGCTGAGAAATGGCATTAGCATAGTGGAGAGTGGAATATGCTTTGCAGTATTGACTTGAATTAAGCTGGAATTGAAAATAAAGGCCCCTGAACAAAGTTTCTTTTTGCAGCACTAATAAAATCTGTATTTTTGGCAGCAGAGACCAAAAGCTGGCTTATGCGCTGAAAACAGAAACCCTTTCTCTGGCTGGTGTCACCTCTTTTCTTCCCAGGGCTGCCAAGAACCACAGGTCGGTGCTGGAGGGGAACACCCATTGCGGCTGGGCAGACCCACTCCTCCCTCCTGCCTGCATGGCTGGAGCTGCCCCCACCACAACTGCGCCTGGTTCTCCTTGCCTCTCCTGAGCCAGGACAACTCTCACCTTGAGAGAGTGGGTGCCGCAGGCAAGGTGTGGCTCCCGCCCGATGCTTCAGGCTCTTCGGCTCTTAAACGCACCACCTAATCGCTGTACCTTTAGCTAAAGTGAGTTTTTGAGCATGCTGAGCACTTAGAGATCCTATCCTACACCCAAAACTGCTTGGGATTAATCAGCCAAGGGTCCAGTCTCACTTGACCATGCAGTCACTTCGGCTTGCAGAAAGCTCTGGTTCAACCTCTCTGCACTGGTGGCTGGGGGAAATGCCGTTCCTGCCTTCACCGAATTAACTCTGGCTGAAAAACATCAAGGGGAAAGATCCTGCTCCCATTTTCTTTGCCTTTTACTCTCAAGAGGATAACAAAGCACGCTTGCTTTCTGCCTCTCAGTTTAGCACCCCACCAGAATGGTTATTAGCTCATGGATTCATCTGCCTATGTCCTCAGCTGATGGAAAAATGTATTTGTACAGAAATGACTGAACGGATGGGGGGTGGTGTGTGTGTAAAATTTTGAAGTTTTCAAGGGTGTTGTTTTGATGTATAGTTTAATTCTCCAATAAACCTTCCTGTAAGTTCAGATCAAACTGAAAATATGATAAGCTAAACTTTGTGCTTTGCTGGAATAATTAAAGTCGAGGGACCACACTCATTTTTACTGAAGGAGGCTTTCACTCAGTCAGTTCTGTAGCTTTTCTATACAAGGTTCTTTTCAATGCTTTTTTGTTGTTGTCACCTTTATTTATCATTCACTATATATATATATGTATTTCTGTAATCCATCTTTTTCCAGTCATATCTGGTACATTATTTCTAATACGATACCAGTGAGGATCCCCATAAAGACTGGCTTTATACAGCAGCCTCTGGTCTCCCACAGGACACAAAGAGGAATCATGAAACATTCAAAGGAAATCTTGAAACTCTGCAGCAGCAAGTCCTGAAAGGGAAAAGTATCTGATGATTTGGAGGACTTCTCTAAGTTTCCTGCAACATGGCATCAGCCATCAGACAACCTGCTGGGAGCTCATCAGTTCCCCTGATCAACCATTACTCATGGTACTATATTCTTCCAGTCTCTCTACAAGCATCACAGGCAACGTCAGTAAATAAACCACAGAACACAAGAAACACAGGATTCTTTCAAATTAGTATACCTTCAAGACCAAGGAGAAGAAACATTGCCACAGAGGGATCGTTGTCTATTGTACCTTACCCTTACAAAAATTTTATTGGAAAAAACACAGACATCCAAGAGAAAGCTGAAAGTGAAAAAGTGGACTCAAGGACTGTTTAATCTGGATTGATATTTCTGGTATTCTGCTGTCAAGTCTCTCATCAGTATCTGGAAACTTTCTAAAATTATTAGAGTGACCTAACACCTTCTGCAAAACTCAAACTCTCTTCAACCTGCAAACAACTCTGAAGGGCCGTTCCTGCCTTGTCTCTTCCTGTCCCAAGGAAAACTTACTTCATACTTGGGCTTTCAATCACACTGAGATTCTTGCATGTTGGACAGATACATGGAATTATTTTGCTCAGCTGATACACTAATTTCCCTTCTTTCCCCATCTTTCAACAAAGATGCTCCCCTTTTTTCCCTAAGCAAGGAATGCCGATTACCTTCCACATTTAAATCACAGGCTCCTAAAAGGCAATTCATGCTGTGAGCATGAACAATGCCTGGCAAATGGCATTCTCAATTTCTGTAAAGAGTCTTTACTGTTGCTGTAAGCTAATGCTTCTATTTTAGAAGCACTCTAAAGATGACACTGAGAAATTAACTCACGGCGCTTTCTCTGCCCTAAGCAGGCCTGCTGGTCCCAAAGACAACCTACACGGTGCCCTCCTGAGCTCCGGCGAGGTGCGTATGAACCTCCCTGTGGCTCACTGCCACCCAGAGAGCAATGTCTGCATGCAGAATAGAAACTCCAAAGGTGTAGGAAACTTGCCCTCCAAACAAGAGGGCAGCCAGTAGATGAGGTCATGGTGTGACACTCACTGGCTTCTGTTCCACTGCTTTTAGTCCCAAGTGTCCAAAGCCCTTTCTCCTGGATTAGCCCTTAGTCTCCCAAACTGGCAAGTGAATTCACTCAGGAGTAAACCCATTCAGCTGAGCAGTCTATTTTCAACTCCAGGGTAAAAATCCATCTTCAGGTGACATAACCAGTTTGACAATCACCTTCCTAAATCACAAATGTCCTTTCTTTGTGGGAAATGTCACAGTGATGAGTGGCATTCCTCAGGGGTTGGTATTGCGACCAGCACAGTTTAACATCTTTGTCCGTCATGTGGAGAGTGGGACTGAGGGCACCCCCAGCAAGTTTTCTGATGACATCAAGCTTTATGGTGTGCATGGACACACTGGAGAGAATGCATGCCATCCAGAAGTACCTGGACAGGCTTGAGAGGTGGGCCTCTGAGAAACTCATGAAGTTCAGCAAGGCCATGTGCAAAATCCTGCACATGGGTCAGGGCAATCCCAAGCACAAATGCTAGCTGGGTGGAAAATGGATTAAAAGAGAGAGAAGAAGGACTTGGGGTGGAGGTTGACGAGAAGATCAACATGACCCAACTGTGTGCGCTTGCAGCCCAGAAGAGGTGATTCTACCACTCTACTCTGCTCTGGTGAGAGCCCACCTGGAGTCCTGCATCCAGCTCTGGAGGCCTCAACACAGCAAAAGTATAGACCTGTTGGACCATGTCCAGAGGAGGGCCACAAAAATGATCAGAGGGATGGAACGCATCTCCCATGAGGAAAGGCT
>Ga0181612_148759_pt1 | contig 18876 bp, 10 predicted proteins | sample HoacroProtozoa21_FD_119630 | JGI IMG/M metagenome (GOLD analysis project Ga0181612, IMG submission 119630) | Hoatzin crop microbial communities from Cojedes, Venezuel. Combined Assembly of Gp0051906, Gp0051904, Gp0051908 | reverse complement strand
ATCCCTAAGCAGGGAACATGGCAGAAAAAAATGCAGTACAAAGGTGATTCTAATCATCTTAGAAATACAGAACAGGGATCCAAGTCCTCATCCCCTCAGCTGCAGAGAGACCAGACTTCATGAGCATTACTGAGGAATTAGCTGTCTCAGGTTGATGTTACTGACTCCTTGCTATGTTTAAGGTTTGTGTTGGTTTTGTTTGGTTGGGCTTTTTTTAATAATAAAAGTGCTTGAGTAAAAGTGGAGTGGTAATCTAGCCTGTGACAGCACCGGCAAACATTAAGTGCAAACTCTTACAGCAACTCGTAATACCTCACTCTCACTGGGCACTGTAGTAACTTATGCTTCCTCAAGAATTACTGAACATAAATTTCATGACAAGTGAACAGTAGGATGTATGTAGCTCAAACAGTAATCCCCAGTGACAAGGCAGTTGTAACACAAACCCCACCATCACTGATGCCAAGTTCATTAGCTTTGGAAGAATGAGTTCCCTCCACTGTGATATTGAACACTGACTCTGTTTGACACTCTGTTTACTTCAAAAAAAGATCTATTACACAGAGATGACTGCAGTGAGATTTAAGTAGCCTGAGGGTTCCTTGCCTTGAACTTTGTGAGCTGTGAAGAATAAGCTGGTTAGTTACTGAGAGTTGAAACGCCCCCAGTACCTGTAGCTCCAGCCAGTTGACCGTCCAGTCCACAGACAAGTCAGCATGTGCTCTGTTGACTGGCAACTTAGAGGATGATACCTGATGGACTAACCTGACTGTGCAGAGGGAACAACAGGCCTGTGTAAAAATCAAAAAAGCAGCCAGAGAGGAAAAATCAGGCTCTGAGTTTTGGACATCTGGAAATATCTTCATTCTCATTTCAGTTTCAGAAATACAACACATTCCATGACCTTTATCCTTCTGAAGTAGAAATCTGAACAAACCAACCTAACAAGATCTTCAGCAACAAGTAAGAGTTCATTATGAAAATACACAAGAACTGATTACAAAAGGTGTAACTAATGTGTTTCATAAGCAACTGATTGGAGCTCAGAAAATCTCTCCCTTTATATGATTAGATGCAGAGCTGATGCCGTTTCCACATTGTGATCTACACCGCCCACTGTTTTCACAGTCAGCTGTGTAACGTGCCTGTTCTTCTAGAACTGCTGCTAGTAAAACACCTGGATCATTGATCACGTCAATAAAAAGATAGCAGGTTTGGCACCATGCTTGAAACTTCAAGGTTTCCTTCTTCAACTCCTTGTACATGGGTATATGAGATCCCCAGGTAATGCTGGTGGAAGTGAGGCATGGCTAATGCATAACTCCGTGCGAATGTCGTATGACAGGAAAAAATCTCCTGCTTCAAGTACCTCTGACAGTCACCACAGTTACCAAAATCCCACATTTTTCAGCCAGTTCTCCTCCAGTTCATACCTTGCAGCTCACTGGTCACCAGTGCACAGAACACCACCCTGCCCAAATCCCTCTTCCTTACAGTCAATTGACTCCTCACATGACCCCTCACTCCTACGAATTCCAGGCTCTTGCACACCACTAAAGAGTGAAATGGAGCAGGGAAGGGCTAAGAGGGTTTTTATACCAGTTGCACACTGCCTAGATTTATCTTTCTCCCTGAAAGCATCAGGAGCTGAGACTTCTTGGACTCACTCGCCCCGAAGACACAAGACTGCCATTCCCACCGCCTGCGGGCAGGAAGGGTGAGAGACCAGCGGCTGTTCAGACCTGTGCCACTTCCCTTGGCTACTCCCTGTCCTGATCCCCGGCCAGCTGGGACCCTTCAGACTGAGGAAGAGTCTTCTGCCTGGTGGCACGAAAGCTGACATGAAAAAAGTTGGTGATTTTTCACCTGAGCCTCCCCCTTATGCAAAACAGGAAATTCTGCTGTGAGTGACATTGACTAGATTAAAGCCACAGCCAAAGACAGGTTTTGGATTTGCAGTTTGCCCTGCTTGTAAAAAAAGTTTTCTCATTCCAACTTCAGCAGCCTCCTTCCAGATCACTTTTTAAAGCCCTGCCATACTCCAGCTTACACTGTGGTGAGCCATCCTAGACCCCTGCATCAGTCAGAAACCAAAGGCTCTCAAATTCAGCACATGCTTGCTGAAATAGAAAATAAATCCTTCAACAGAAGACTGGGAGAAAGGGGAGGCATATTTCACTTGCCGAGAGAAATGACTCACTCTGTTGCTCAGCAGACCTCATTCCCTATGGAGCTGCTGGGAGCCAGGGAATGAGGGAGAGGTGGGAACTGCAAAAGTAAAACTGCAAGAGCAAAGCTTTTAGCATTTTCAGAACAACCCCTGATTAATTGCAGCTTGCAGTGACTAGTGGAAATAAAAGACACTTTCATTTTCAAACCTCGCTTAATGGCTTGATGACTGGCACCGCATGAAGCGTACACATCAGCTAATGAGCAGCCGGCTATACCACTGCATATTGGCCAATGCCTTTGGGCTTATAGCAAAGCAATTGCTCATGCTTTTTGATTTATATATCCAGTAAATCAAAATCACGAAGTAAAATCTAATTATAATCCCACAGGTCCATCCTTCAGGATAGGAGAGCAATCTCTGCAATTGCACAGCACCGGCTGTGAAGGGCAGCCTACAGAGAAATCCTCAGGAACTCTCACCAAAAGGGAAACCACTGAAATTCCCTGACCCCAGGGCACAGTAGGAAGTGATGCACTGGTAACCAGCGAGTAGTGGGCTAATAGAAGCGGACATGAGTGTACTACAGTGATGGACAAAAAGTAGTCTCTTTTGCTTAACTGGCAACCAGTTTCTGACACTATATCCAATGTTAACTCCTAGGGAAATGAAATAAAGGAAAGGAGGCACAGTACCTCTGAAAAAAAGGACTTAGAAATTAATGTAATAGCTCTCGAAAAAATATCTTGTCACTGTTTCTATACAGTAAGTGGAATATTAGGAACATTCCTATGACTATAAAAATGGGAGGGGGGAAGACATGAAAATTAAGTGACTTGTGAAGTAGCCAAAACAATAAATAATAACTTTAATTAAAATTTTAAATGACTAAATTTAACTACTGTATCACAACTCTCTCCAGCTTCAAAAATCTATTTCATTAGGCTCTATTTCACGTATCATTCATAATTGTGTAAATCAGGAATACTTTTGCAAATGTCAATGAAGCACATAAAACTAATTTCAGGAAAGAAACAGACAATTAGTATCTGAGGAAGATACAAAAAGTGCTACTTGCTGCTGTTTCTAATGACAGAAGAAATAGAAAGAAAGTTTCTCAGAAGATTCCACATAAATTATAATAAACACGAATAAAGGAATAGCCTTTGATAGATATTCTCAAACAGCAAGAGTGTATGTTTATGTATCTAGTAATTGCTCGCCAAAGGGAGAATAATCCATGTCAACAAGAGCACGCAAAAGCATCAAGCCTGTAGAACTTTGGTTTTTTCCACTTGTATTTGCTAAATAGATCTTTAGGTGAGAATGTGCTTTCTTTTCTCAGTAATTTGTCTTTGCCTTGAAATGAAAGCTACAAGCTATTTGATAAATGGATCAAAACAGCATCCCATCCTCCACACCCAGAGGAGCTATCAGTGAAGTACCATTTACTCCTTGCATAAAATGCTATTTGGTAATAGCTTACTAGCACAAGGCATGCACTGCAAAATCAAACAAATGTTTTTTTTTAAATCATAAAATGTTGTTGAAACAGAAAACATCTCTGAACTCTTTTCAGTTCTGATGCACACCTATGAGGAAAAAAGTGCTCGCTCACTGGGATATTTGGAAAAGAAAAAGAAATAATGGGAAAAGCACTGATGTGATGGTATGTGCATACGAATATTTGAATACAAGGTGCTGAGAAGAGCATCATCTGGAAAGATATGGAAGTCCTCCAGTCCAGGAATGAAAAACAAGACCATTCTCTATGTGAGCCAGAAGAAACACCACGTTATTAGCAGTGAACACCTCTCCAAGTAGTAATTCTGGGAAGTCATTCAGAAGCAGATCCACAGACTGGTATCCTCATACAAACCTTTCAACTAATTATTATAAATAATGAACAAATGGGCATAAATCACACTGTTCACTAACCATTCAAGAACCAAGAGAAAAAGGGTCAAAGCCATCTAATAAATTTTCTCCTAAGAACTGTTGTCACTGATCACAGAATGTTCGGGGGAGGAAGGGACCTCTGGGGATCATCTAGTCGCACCCCCCTGGCTAAAGCAGGGTCACCCAGAGCAGGCTGCACAGGACCACATCCAGGCAGGTTTTGAATATCTCTGGAGAAGGAGACTCCACAACCCATATGGGCAGGCTGTTCCAGCGCTCTGTCCTCTGCTTTATTTCCACCTCCCCACCAGCTGATGCTGCTTTCTTCTCCCTGGTCTTGTTGCAGCAGCAACATGGGGCTAGCAACACACTGGGGGCCCCACAGCTAGCATTTCGGCAGCACTGTGTCCTCCCCTCTCCTCTCTGGCTCTACTGGGGCCTACCCTGGAGCATCCTGAATAAAAAATAGACTACACGTCCACACATAAAGCATGGTGCACTTCAACTCCATGGCTAGGTCCTACCTTTTAATCCAGCTGGACCAAAGACAGCAGGAGACCAGCAGTGTGACCTTCTCAGGGGCAGCGTGGTCCTTCCCTGTGGTCCATCATCTGACCGGCATTTTAAGGCCCCTGACTAATGTAAGTAACAGCCCTGAAAATGGGTGAGGGGTGATTTGCCCCAGCCCACATATCCGAGTCCACCTGTTACAGAGCACTGTAAGGAAGGCCAGCACATTTTGTCCAGGAGAGCCTTTTTTACACTCAATCAAATCAATCTTCTGAAAACAGACTAGAGAAGACGCCTGTATTCAGTTGAATAAGCTGTATTTCATGCCTGAACCCTCCATCTAGACTTACAGATGTTCATCATTATGTCAGAAGCCAGACATGTAGGTGAACACAATATAAAACAGTATTTTTAATTCACTCTTCACATAATCATAGCTAGGATGAGTCCATCATCTTCCTCAAAATTTATCTTTTCACTACTATACTAATTATGATAGCCAACAAAATTGCACAACCTGGGTTTTGACAACTTTCCTAAGTTCTTCTCACTGTTACTGCCCCCAGACAAGCTTTCTGTTTGCTTCATTTCAACTTGCCTGGCCTTTTAATTATACTAGCCAACTATTCCAACTTAGCCTCTAAAATGATGCACATACAAAGTTCTGTAATTCAGCAATTTGGAAGACAGTGTACATACAGTCCCACTCCTATTTTATTAGGAATCATGGTTTCTTGCAAATGTGTCTTGTCACACGCTGCAGACTGAATGAATATCTATCTCTGCCCTTATGCTCAATGCCTTGACACGTCTCTTCATCTTGACATGACCTTGTGCTGACAAGCAAGAGGCAGCATAAACTCAACTTAAAAAATTTTTTAGCAAAGAAAAGAAAAAACTCTCTTACTGTGTGCATTTTTGAAGTATTGCCATATTTTCCCTTCTCTGTATTTTTCACTGCAATTGTTCCATTTCCTGGAAAACCCAGTTCATTCTTTCAAAAGTATCTATGCTGCGTTCAACAGTAAACATACCAGTAGTTGTGTATATACCATTGCTGAGACTTCTGCGGTGGGTCAGACTTGAATTTTACTGAAAGGAACAACAGACCCACTCAAAAAAATAGAAGTCTGATTCTAGAGGCTTTCCTTGTTTTAAACAGAGGAAATATCTCTAAATCTATAACCTCTCTAAAGCCAGAATAAACGTAATTGTATTGACTATAAAGGAAACTATATAAGCTTTATCACAGTAATAAAATAGCAAAATACAACAGCAGCACAACAGACTGTCACAAGCAGACCCTTTCTCCCATTCCCCCGGAAGTAATTTCCAGTACAATTCATCAAGACTGCTTGAGACAGAAGCACAAGGAACAGCAGCCAGCTTCTTCTATGGGAATAAGATCAGAATCAGCTGAAAAAGCAGAGATCAGGTAAACCATACGAACCATTTGTATTTTGACCCGAACGATTGCACAAAACCTAACCAAGCTAAAAAAAACTCACCCAAACAACTGCTCATTTTCCACCCTTTTTCCCTTGGTTTTGCATTCAAAGAAAATGGACAGAGGGTTGAAAGGACAGCTTTTCATGTGGTGTTTTCTGCCTGACAGCCAGAAGGAAGTGGCAAAATTCTCAGGTCAAGGCTTCAATATCCTTTTCAGCACATCATTTAACAAAGTCCACTCAGATCAAATTCACAGAACTTCAAGATCAAGTTTCTGAGAGTAAAAACTAATTTCATATTGTTTTAACAACCCAGGCTACAGAAACACTGACTCAAAATTAAGCATTGGATTTTTTTGGTTTTCTGGTTCACACTGAGTCTACCCACAACCCTCACCGTGTTACTCTCCTATCCCGCCTTCCTCTCCAATACACCTTATCTGAGTAAAGTGAAAGTAACAGTACAAATACAACAGTGCTATTTCATCACCACAAAAAAGATAATCCAACACCTTAGACTTTAACTCAAGCACATGAAACCTGAGATTGAATCCTTGTTCTGATACATTTTTTCCTGTGTCACTGTAGGCTAGAATTTTAAGGTAATTTAAACATTTTTTGCCATTTCTGCCATCTAAATTGCTTTATGCTCAGTAACGATGTGTAAAATAGGAATGAAAACAGCTACCTCCTAGCAATAACACCTAATTCTCTGGAACATGCAGTGAAGACAAGACTGCAGAGTGCCTGGTTATCACAGCAGTGGAAATCAAATAAGCAGAAAGGGAGCCATGCAATCTTAGAACTCCTTTCTCAGGTCTTGCAATTTGATTTCAATTACACATTTTTTTCAGAGCATTATGGAAGAGTGAACAAACACATGGGTTGAAATACGGAATTTTATTGAGAAGCACAAGTATCATTCAGTATTCCTTGCCTTTTTTTTTTTTCCATTCAGCTAACCAAGTTGTTTATTTTCATGTACTCCACAGTCTTGCCTGTTTGTATCCCAAACTCTCTCCCAGTCACAGTGGCAAGGAAACAGGAAGAAAGAGTCAGCTGAAAGAAAGCAAAGGAAGTTCCCCACCCATCCAGTGATCCACACATGCTATCTCAAGAAGACTCCAGGTTATAAATCTGCAGTTTAGAAATGAACACACTTTAAGGACCTGTAGAAAATCATTAGTAAAAAGAAATAAACAAAGTAAGTAAAAAGTGAAGCAAATATACTGCTATAGTACAATTTTGAGAGGAAGAGTTGGGTAGAATGGTAAGAAAGAAAGATGGGACTGATGAGACAAGAAACTTGAAGAAAACTAAGGAGAAAATATCAGAAGTTTTATGAGAAAAATAGTGAAATGAAAGCAGAATAAGTAAAGCAAATTTTCCCAAGAGGAATGCCAAGGGTGTTTTTAATGGCCATAGAGAAACCTCTGTTGCCCTTCCCCCCACCTTGATATTCTGCAATGTTATTAAAGTATAGAAAACAAGCAGCAGCAGTCACAATGCCAGGAAATACACACCACGGCATATTCAGTGGAGGGAAAAAAAAAAAAAAAAGAGTGAGAAGCATTAAGGGAGTAGAACAGAAATGCCAAGAGATGCCTTTTTTTTTTTCTCAAATCTGTTATATTAAAACATATACTTTCATTATCACATACTTCTGAAGACTGGGAGTCCACTTCAGAGGACCCAAACAAAGTGGCCCTATACATAACAGAAACTACTACTGTTTCCGTGGAGTACAGCAGGAGCTAAATACACTGAGTGTCTCTTAAAGCCTCATTTATTTTACTATATACCCAACAGGGAGTGCATGGTGTAATCACTATGAAAATCTGAAATTGAAACAATTTCCATTCTCTATCTCTTTCACCTCTGCAAGAAATAAATACACTCATAAGCAATATATATCTTCAGATCTGAAGAGGATCATGTGTGAGCAAAGCTTTTTCTACACAGGTACCTATGGGGGAAGTCAAGACTTCAAGTATTTAGCACACAAATGCGCTATATGGATGAAGCTTTAATTCATTTAATTCGAGTACATAAGCCAAGTGCTATTCTGTTAGAACTGGAGTAACTTGTAGTCTCCACTATACAGGACCCGCAAGTATCAAATATTTTGTTCTTCTGAATAAAGCTGTAACAGAAGCTTGAAATCTCAAGTACTCAATGTAATTATACTTTAAAAATGTGATGAAGACGTCTGTGTTATTAAGTATCACATAAGTAATGAGCATTTCTTTGCTTAAACATTTTCATTAAACTTCAGTGCTGATGCTTTTTTCTAAGTGACATTCAAAAGAAATCTCCATAGAGACAGAAGCTACTGTCAGAAATACAGGTTTCTATTTAACAATTCATCAATAAAAACAAATTAGACAGTATAGCAATGAAGATGAATAACAACTAAAATATTTCAACAAACATGAAGATGTCAGAGACCCCAGAACTCATCTTGCAATGTCATAAACATCAGAGTGACCACCTAATATTTCATGAGCATTATGGGGGTCAGTTACCTTGATTCATTTCCAGAAGATACACCATTTCCCTTTACTATCACAATCCCTCATTAGCGAGCAGCATCATGCTTTAAAATAAATAGTCAGTTAAAACTGTTTTCAAGACTGGCTAACAATAAGCAACACTAGAGCAGAAAAAGTGTGAAGTGGAAAGTTGAGAGGGGGACTGAGAAAGGGAAAAATGGCCCAAATAGAGATAGCTGGCAACTACGAATGTTGCAGCTCGGGACTGGAGAGTTTTTCTTCAGAGCTTCTGGTTTTACTTGAGCCAAGACAACCCAGGCAGAACTGTCTGTCTCAGGGCCTTTTGATTTTCTGCTTCTGCTTAAGCAGACGCTTGAAGAACACACAAATTAAAAAACGTATTAAAGAAAATGAATCACTCCATTTCACAGAAAACAAATTTTGTTTCTGGGCAGTTCTTTAATCCCATTTGCTTCCCCCTCCCTGCGATAAAGTGGATTCTCTTTGTCTATATCCACATCTGAAGCTAGGTACACCATCTGTCAACTCTGACTATTTTCCAGCACCCTGACAAGAATTTTTTTGGATTTCTTGTCAGGACAAATCTCCTCATTCCACAGAAACGTACCGAAGAATGGGATTTAGAGGTTTATTTTCCTCAGTGTTTTACTTGTGTTCTCACAACATGTGAAGATAACATTTACTTGCATAGCTTCTCTACATGCACAGATGGTGCTTTCTGAACTGATTCGAGTATTGATCACCCAAAGTATTGGAAAATAAGGACCACTCAGCTCCCTCCCACTGAAAAAATAGCCATGTGCATTACCAAAATACGTTCGGGAAACTAACAAAACAGAAAATAAAATGTGTAATTCATTTTAATTGCCTTTTCACTCCTGAGTTCCCCAGATACTAAAGTCGTCTTTCTCTATGAGGACTAAAAATTTAAAATTTTTGTTTCTTTCTAAAAAATAGAAAAAGAAACTCATGAAAAAAATTGTGAAAACTGGCAACAGTACATCTCCTTTGGAGACTAAAAGTCACTTTGCAAAAAGAGTGCATGTAAAGGCGTTGCAGAAAATAAGGTTAAAAATATACCCTGGAGAAAGCTAAATAGCAAAAGAATCTCTTTTTGGCAATTCAAGTGCGAATGGGTCCACAGATGAGATCAAATCAATGCACTGAAGAGATCACATAAAGTTCCACTGGCATTCTACAGGCTGGGGAGGGATCAGAGCGTTTATGATTCCCTTTCATGCTTCAGAATAAAGACGTGTCGTTTGTGAAATTAACGATTTGGAGAAGATATCTGAAGTATATAATTAATGGTAACTAAACAATATGCAAGGTGAAATTCAGCTATCCTTTCTCATGTTAATTGGCAATAAAAAAACCAACTCAGAAAATCATGTTCATTTACTCATGGTAAACAAAGAGCGACAGCGTCTGGCACCTGTCACTGCATTATGTGCAGACACTATCTGTCACCAGGATACATCCATCTAGAACCAGTCACAAGTCCTTACTTATTGCCCCCACATCCATGGCCTCCATCTCGGCTCTTGGATATATCCAGCATCCCTCAGGGAAATCCCAGAGCAGAACACCCTGTTCCAGCAAACACTGGCCGTCTCCTCCTTCTGGCCTGCCAGAAGTAAATAATTTTCCACAGTAAATAATTCAATTTCTCCAGTGTAATTTAACTCCTGACCCATAATCTCTGCTACCCTTTTCACCACCTCTCTCTGAGTCTTCTCCTCCTGCTCCAGTACCCTTTTCACAGATTTCAGTGGCTTCCCCAGAAAGAATACGTTCAAAATGATCTGTCCCTTCCCTGGCATCCATCTCGCTCCCCCCAGCTTTCCCATCTTTCTTCCCTGCCACAAAAGCTGACTATTGACCTCTGCTATCTTCCTCTGGCTTCTCCGCTTGCTCAGTTCCTCATGTTCCTTCTCTTGGTCTTCATCTTGGTCTCAGTTGCACCCACTCTTCTCCCTCCGTTCCCTTCCCCTCTGCTTCCTGATCCTTCTCAATACAAATGTACTTCAGCCTCTTCTGCACTCAAAACCACAACAGAACAAACCAAAAAGCTTGCCCACTCCTCATTTGGCTCTCTGACTACATTATTTTGCCTTGAAGATTAAATGATTTGCCATTTTCAGATTCTGCCTAGAACCGTCCCTTAGTCCCACCACAGAGCCTTATCAGCAAGTTATTATCTATCACAATGCAGTAATGTAGTTTCACTCTTCCTAACTAACTGACCACCTTCAACCTTGGGGAAGGCAGCTTCTCTCCACTCTACATTAACTTGCTGCTTAGATAATAAACTCCTGTATCCCAGTTTCTCTTCAGCATCCCATAACCAAGCAAGCCAAGTACTATCTATTCAGCCCAAAGATTTAAATTCCCCAGATTCCTTACCTTACACCACGTAGTTAAGTTTTCCGATCTTCATATCCCAACCCCATGAGCACCTTGTCACTTACTTACCTACTCACTCAGCACTAATTCATCTATGACAGTCACCACTAGAACTAGGTAAAATTTTCAGACAGATCCTTTTTCCAAAATGGCCAATCAAATCAAAATTATTTCTAGGAAGACGAGACTAGTCGAGAAATGGCAGTCATACAGCTTAATCCTCTGCTATCATAGGCAACTTCATCATATAATCTTATGCAGAAATTTATCGAGTTAATCTTAAAATTTATCTTATTTTTTATCTTGTCTCTATTGCTCCAGTTGGAAAAGCTGCTTCTGACATTCATTCTTTTGGGAGTTACAAACCACTCTCCAAATTCCAGCCTAAATCAGTTCTTGGTTTCCTTATTCTACTTTGTACTTATGCCAGCTCTCATTTAGCTTAGAAGTTTTACTCTCTCTTGTTTTTACATCCCTGATAGCCTTCAGTTGCATCCCATCTCAATATTCATTCCTTACACCCAAAAAAGTCAGACTCTTCTCCTCTTATATGACAGATGCTCCACCCTCTGTTGTCCAGTGGCCTTTTTCTTCACCAGCTTGAGCTCATTCTTCTTGATTCTCTGTGTATTTGTATCAAATTATACTCACAGTCAAAAAAAATGGGGAGTGGGAAATAATGGGCAAAAAATTTCCTTTCAACTTTCTCAGAATGGAACCGATAATTGTAACAAAATGTTTCTTGAGGAAACAAAACAAACAAAACTTTTTCCTTTCAGGTGAATGCATTTTACCTTCCTCCTCTTTCCTTTGGTCCATCCATTGAATCACACAAGTCAATTTGTCACGGAACTCTAATAACCACCCAAGAAACTGCAAGGAACTTGGCAACTCCAATAGAAATGAGTATTAAATCAAACAATCTCACTTCAAAGTAAAAACCTAATGAGAGCACTAGCAGGGATGCTGCATATGCAACTCTCCCGAAAACAGTACGGGTTTTTAAGAGAAGCTATATTCTTCCATTTCACTGTAAAGACAAAGCTGCCTGTCCTCAGACTCAGAACAATCCTTCTCAGATAGAGAGATTACACAGGGATTACTGAATGGAAGTATTCCAGTTTTGAAAAAGTAGGTTTTAATGTTCCCTCATCAAAGCATCTTTGAAAGGGAACATAATATCTCAAGTGACTGCTATTTATTTTGCCAGTCAGTGTGAAATCACAATCTACAACCTCAGAGAGATGGCAGCATTTGTGCAACATCACCCTTGATGCTACACTCCATCTTTAAACATTACCAGCAACAAGAAACACAAAGGGAGCACCAAGTGAGGCCAATTACAAACAAAAAAGGTGTATTAGAAAAAGACCTATAGACAGCACACAATTTGCTCTCATTCAGTGTATTTTTAATACAATGCAGTAAGGGATACATTCTCTTCTTGATACGCAGGCTTAACTCCACTGTACTCATAAAAGGATTATGCAAATACAGCTATGGTCAAAGAACACGCAGTTATCTGTTAAGTATATCAGAGAATTCATAATGTGGCTATACAGATAGATGCTTAAACACAGAACCCAGTAAAAACCATGAGTTTTCTCAGGGGAACAGAAATTTTGTCTAGCTGAAGTCACAGCATCATTTCAAATTGTATTTAACCAGAAATTGGCTAGTGATGACATGTTCTTCTGTTGAAGTTCTCTCAAATGAGACATTAATTTGACTGTCATGCCTCAGAGATTATGAAGTATATTCAAATAGCCCTATTTCATTGTCTTCCGATTGCAAGATGATAGCCACTATAGCAAAGAACTAGAATTTTACAGTATAATTCTCTTGTACAAAAACATTAAGATTCAAGGGAGATAATAGGCACTTCTCCCTAAAGGTGGGAAAGCATGCTGGAAGCAATAGCATCCACTTCAGAGGGCAAAAGCCTGTATGATATACCCAAGGGTGCTGACACATAAATGGAGAAGACAGACATGATCTCAAAACAATCTCTGCCCACACAGACTCCAGCAGGTGTAATCATTTGTTTATCTCCCGTCACTGAAAATGTTGTGGCCATAATGAAGAACGTCAAACACATTTTCCTTCTCATTAGTCATTACTATTGTATTCCCAATAAGACGAGATGGCAATACACAAAACCACTCTATCTCCACTTCATCCCTTCACTGGGGAATTATGAAATCATCATTAGGTTGTGAAAATATTTTTACAGCAGCAGAGCAGCATCAGTGTATGTGAGAATGCTTTCCCACTTCTAATTGCTTTCTACATCAGATACATCAGTGTAGATACAGAATAGGAAGAAATCACTGAGCTGAAAACAGTCAGCCACTGGCACAAGCAATCAAATCATTTCTCAAATATCAAATCAGATACCAGATTGTCTCTCTCAAACATGTTTCTGATATGGAAAATATCCAGTCTTTGAAGACCAAGTGGATTAAGTTCAAACTAAGCAGATTAAATTCATTGTGGTATCTCCCTGGTAGTGATAATTTCCCATTTCATACCTTCTTTCCTAGTTCTGCCTTTTCACTCTGCCCTCCAGCCTGTGACCCACAGCCTATGTTCAACCTACACAGACAGTTCCTGAAGCTCATGAACCTCTCAGAGCCATCCATCCCCAGAGGGCTCCACAGCCATGGAAAAGGAGAAACTGGGGGCCAGATAACAAAGTAAATCTCTTCTAGCTATGCTTCTCTCTAGCTCCTCAAACGATTAGGAAAAGAAAGCACTTACTGTGCATGATCTAGGTCAGTAAATCTTGTTGGCCCCAGACATTACCATTTATGGGCACACTGAAACAACCAGTGCTTCACATGCATGCACAATCATTTGGCCCACCAGAGCAGTGCCCTGCTACAGTGGAGAATAAGGTATATTTTTCACCTACACCATAACCCTTACGAAACATAAGGTAAAGTCTCAACATAATTTAGGGGCCAGATCCAGATGTACTGCAACATCCTCTTCACTGTACAGCAGTCTCACTCCTCTTTTATTTATACAGATAAAGAACTGTTTAGTATTTGTTTTAAATTTCTTAGCAAAGCCTGACTCTGCTTGACCTTGGGGCACGCTGCTGTTTAGGTGAAAGTGATATCGGGCAGAGAGGCTTAGGTCGTAGTGACACTGTTTAATTTAGGCCCAACTAACGACCATGCCCTTGAAGAGGAACTAACAGATTGATAAAAGGGGAACATCCAGCCCAGAAGGCACCAAAAGCTGAAAGCATGCCAAAGAAGCATGAAGTTAAAGATCTAGGGTAACTAGGAAAAAGGTAAAGGTGGCAGTGGGAGATCATGACCACCGACTCAATTCAAGACCAGAAAGACTGCAGCTCCCAGCTTGCAAGCACGTGTAGTTAAAAAAAGAATATATCTTTAACATGAGTGCACAATGAAATGAACCAATCACAATGTAATGAGTAATTTCTTTGGTTTTGTAAGAGAATATAGTCCTTGTGACTCTGCTCAGTGGTGTGCTAGCTTTGTGGAATCATCGCCACAGCTGTGCAAATATGCAATAAAGACAATACCTCTGCTCTGTGTGTATATTGGGATATCACACACTGGATAAATGATCCCACATTTAGGACAACAAAAGCATTAAAATTCCATTTGGGTAAGCACTCACACAGTTCTCCTGCTAAATAAAGGAATATATTTGGGCAATACAGAGGTTTGGGGAGCAGAATTCAATAATGAAACTACCATTTCTTCTCATCTTCATGTCAAAGGTGCAGGCTACCTCCACAGCCTGTACAATGGTGTAATATTGTACAAATATTTTTACCCTGATATAATGATAATTTTGCACTACATATCAATAGACTTAATCCTGCTTCGAATTAGCAGAATCACACTAAACCTTTAGAACCAATACTATGATAAGACAGACCAGAAACAAGAATAACTAAAAACCTGTCTTCTGCGGCTTTAACATTTGCCAAAAGTGGCAAAAGTTTAGAAGAAAGAGGACACAGATGCAAGAGCCGGTATACGTGAACACACAGTGCCAGCGCTGGAGGGATCAGAAGAGAAGGGCAATTCTCCTTCTCCAGCACACAGCACTGAACTCAGGATTCCCAACAAGCAAACGCTAGGTCTTGCAGGTGAGCAAAACTGTGGACAGGCTTGTGTGTTTGAGGCACTGGGGCTCATCATTTATAGTGCCAACAGTGCGGTGACAGGAAAAGCAGCGCCTAAGCTTTGGGATACAGTTACGAACCTGTAAAGAGAGTCTTGAATGTTTGGATTCAGACTTCAGTAAAACATTTCTAAATCATGTATTTTAGTAATTTGTTTTTCTTTGAGTGTTCCTGGGACTGAGGTAGAAACACTGTCATTCAAAAACCCTTTGAATACTTGGAGCCTCTCCAAGACTAAGCTTTCTTTGTACACAGTACAAACAAAAGCTGTTTTTAATTGTAGCACAGACAAAGGTTCCTCCTTTCTTCATCTGATCAGTCATCATTTCAACTCTGCCGCATGCTCGAAATGCAATTAAAATATTTTTCCACATGCACCCACTCTCTGGCAGGAGTGACAAGTCAACATATAAAATCATGTCATTGCTGAGTAATGACAGGATACAGAGTGATTGATATTGGTGCCTAGGACTTCAAGGTAAGTGTAATGTGTATTCTAATGCCATACATTTCAGCATAAGAAGCCCTTTCAAGATTATTAATGACTACAGGATTTCTTTTAATGATGGCTGCTAAATAACGGATGGCATAAAGGGCTGAATAATATTTTCTATTACATCAAACCAATTTATTCATGGCTTCACTGCCATTGCAATGGAAATACTGAGAAAACAAATACATTTAATTATTCACCTCATTAATTATATGAATTGATACTTTCACAAAATAGTCTTGTAGAGTTAACAGCACAACCAACTGCCAGGATTCTTTTAGAAAACAAAGTTTTTATAATATATCTTTGATTTCTAAAAGAACAGAATAAATTAGTTCCTAAGGAAAATGCATGCTCCTTTTGGGGAAAGGTGTGTACCTTGAGGGACTCTCACAATTCAGAAAGGCCTGACAGAGAGCTCCTCACTAACAGCAGCTGAAGCATGCAAACTGTCGGGCAAGAACCCCAAGTAACAACTCACACCAAGAACTAGAGGACATCATCCCATGGATTGTAATGGCCTCTTCCACCAACAGAGTTATACCTTACTCCAGCAAAGGGTATGGGGAAACGATGCACAAAGCAGCCCTACTGCTCAGCGATCTGCCTCTCCCAGCAGACTGGAAGCCATACCGGTAGGACTACGCTAAGCTATGCAGCTTCTGTTTCGGAGTTGATTCATGTCGTGTTGATGATAAGCAAACAGTGAGCATGTAGCTGTGGACATGCCCTGCTGGTTTGCTATAGTGGAGAGCGTTCTGGGTTTTCCTCTCCATGTTGAGTCCTGCAAGCACAAGGACTGAGATAACATCTTGACTGTTCAGCTGCACAGAGAGAGGAGATCCTACCTGGGATATCAGACAAATACAAGACTAAGTCATCTATCTGATCAAGATAATGGTTTTAGACTTTTGGTGGTGGTGGTTTCTTTTACTTTTTGGTAATTTAAATGCAGAAACACTTCAAGGAAGTACAAAGCATTTAATGAAATCTAAGGTAACTCCAGGCTCCAGCAACACTCCTAATAAAATTCTGCAAAGACAGAAGCTCTCGGTACGATTTATTCTCTGTGTATGTACCCACATTCAGTTGTTCTGGACGGAACTCACCAGCAGAAAGCACTTCTTATCAAATAGAGCTGTAGTCAAAACTAGCCATCTATTTTTAAGCTTGATAGGTGCTAAATCAGAATAGGATAAATACAGGGAAGGGGAAAAAAGCACTGCTGAGCTCAGGAGAGCAGTCGTTTAACACTGGTATTATGGAAATGAGACCCAAAAAAAGCCCAATCCTGGAGAAGTTGGTGGAGCACAGACCTCGCCAGCCTCATCAGTCCTGGAGGAACTACATATTGTGATAGAAGTGCTCAAAGGTCTCAGAAAAATGGGCCACATACTTGTCCATAAACACCTCGAGGAAGGACAGGAAATGTTTCCACTAACCCCGACTACCTCACACAGACCTTCTTGACTCCCTTCCTCTCCATTCTTTATGTTCCTTTTTTGCCTGTTTTCCTCTTTTCTCTCCTGTTCACCACTAGCCTAGTATTTTTTCCCTCTTTGAACTTAAAAAAAGACACAATAAGACCAATATCTAATTTGATTTTAATAAGTCAGTTTGGTTACGCTATAAAACAGACAACACTACTGATGATCTAGATACTAAGCTTTACATTGTACAAAATAAAAAACATTTTAATACAGTTAAGGGGTATAACGGAATAATGTCAAATTACAAATTGCGGATGTATCATTTAAAAAAAAGTGTATAGATGTCCTTCTTTTTACCTCAATATATTCTTGATGATAACAAGAACAAGAAGTTAATCAGAAATGCAAAACCATATGTACATTTTAAAAATTATGCTGTAAATTATAGTCCAAAAGTAGTGGTTTTGTCAGCTCATTTGTATATAATGGACAAGCTGAAATAAAATGGCCTTAAACGTACCTCAGCCTTATCTGTACTGAAAAGATAAAAAGGCAGGAGGATACCACAAAAGAAAGGTGAGTGGAGGCATGCTTTTTGAGACCAACCAAGCAGAGCTTCCTGGGATGATTATGTGGTTGCCTGTCTGGCTCTACCTCCATCCCAAGCTTCTGCAGAGGTTTCAGAAGCCCTGCAACAAACATTTAACTTCAAATCGGCAGTTCCCACTTCCAGTTCTAGTCACCTCCTGGGTTTTATTACACTACTAACACAACTCCTAGGAACCAGGAGAGGCTCCTGGTAAGACAAATTAACACGAACAGCAAGACATTCCTTGCAGACAGTTTAGCAGCACAACACACTCCTACATGAAGCAATCACTCTGCTATTCATGAGTTAAAGACATGACTCTCCGAGGAGCCAAGTCAGGTTTGGTGGAGTTATGGGTGCCTCCAACAGGGAGCACAGCAAGTCTTTAGCAGGCGCCCTACAATGGTCCCCTTTCCAGCATGTGCATGGTTAACATTCCTCTCCACTCTTCCACAATGCTCACCTACCTAAAGAAAGTCTGTTCCTTTTTTAGCATGATATTTGAGAAAGACTTAAACAGAAGTGTCATGATTCTGCTTCTGATCTTTCCCAAAGAAGAGATTCAATAAACACTTCGCTAGACAGTACAATAATCTAACATTACAAATGACAGTCACAAAGGGAACAGCAGAGCTGAGACACCTCCTCACAGACATATGCAAAGTTAACAGGTATTTTGGGGCAGGAATTCAGCACACTGTCAGAAATACACATAATGGTGTTTTTTACTTTTACATTTACATCAGATTTTTACCAAATTAAACATACTGAGGTTAATCCACCTTCTCCTCCACTCCTAGCCTTCAGATGTCTTTTACTTGAAAAGATATTGGAAAGACTTGGAGTGGGACATGCACCTCATTTCTGCACTTACCCTCTCCACAGATCCATCAGAAGGTATAAATATTTGAGAATTTTCTAGCATCAAGTATGTGCCACCTCAGCCAACAGCAATTTAAAATGACCAATAAAACAGCAATAGCTACCACCTTTCTGGTTTCAGTAACACCACATATTTCTGAGAATGCAGCTGTACCTATGTCAGGTAAGGAATGGCAGAATAACCAGCGACCGAGCATACCTATCACGGGGCTGTGGCGCTCCTTTTCATCAGAACCAGAGCAAGACATTGTGTCACACAAGACAATCCCCATCAAAGCTTCATGGTTTGGCTGAATGTCCTGAACAGTCAGACAAGTGTGTTGAGAAGACATCACCGCAGCTGCCAGTTTTTCAGATGATGGCCT
>Ga0181612_128080_pt1 | contig 18877 bp, 5 predicted proteins | sample HoacroProtozoa21_FD_119630 | JGI IMG/M metagenome (GOLD analysis project Ga0181612, IMG submission 119630) | Hoatzin crop microbial communities from Cojedes, Venezuel. Combined Assembly of Gp0051906, Gp0051904, Gp0051908 | reverse complement strand
TCTGAAATTTTAAAATAACCAGTAAACTACATTCTTACAGCTGGATGTATAAATCACTAAATTCACATTAAACATCTACAAAGAAAGAAACCCTCCTCTCCTCCCCTGCCTGCCACTGTTTCAACCAATTGTAAACCATTCTTACCATTCTTTAATGTGCAGGACTGCACACATTTTGTTACATTCTAAAATGTTGCAAAAAGCAAGCTTTTCAAACCATCCATTTTATCCTGTGAGTAGAATTTTCTCATAATATATGGGAATTAGTATAGGATTGATTAATGCAGTCAAGCATTAAAATCAAGGCTAATTATATGTCTAAATAAGGTTTGTAGCTACACTTTTTCCAAGTGCTCTGTATACAGTATTTAAACTTCACAACAAATGTACAGATTCAAGCAGCACTGTAGCTGTTATGGCAAGACACAAATTTTCTTTACTTAACAGTTCAGTAGCTGATCTACGACCTGAAATCAGGAAGCCCGAATCATGTTTTCTTCCAACATCTACATCTCTCCTTTAGCAATGCCAGTACCAATTGCTCAAAGATAATACACCCTGAGAGACAGACAACAATGCACCTTTCCCAACATTATTTTTTTAAAATACGTACTTTTTTCTTGAATGTAAGTTTGGACGGAATATGGAGCTGCTACTTTATTTCCATAGAGAGGATACACTGAGATGTTATAGCATACAAATGGTTTAAAGTTTTCTGTAACAGAAAAAAAGGAATATTTACATACTCTCTATGCAAGATTAATACAATGAAAGACTAGATCACAGTGCATTTCTAAAAATATTTCTACAGACCTCTAATTTCTTCAAGTTTTTAGCAAGAACAAAATACATTTATTGCCTCGAATGCTCATTACTGTCCTTTACGCAATGAATTTTATTTAGTAGTATTCATAAAAGCACTTAGTTTCTGACTCATTTTTCACTAGAAATACTCTGAAGGGTAATCATACTTCAGCCTTATACAGCTTCTTTATATGAAGCCGCTTTTTAATCTTGTAACAGTTTAAGGATTTGGAGAAAGTTTTTATTTTCAAACAACCAGCATAAAATGATACTTCCAGGAAAATTTTTAACTTCACATATCTTTAGGTTTACTGCTCTGCCGAAGAGAGTTTTGTCTCATGCATCAAGCAGCTTAGAAGGCACAATGGAGCCCCAGCTCTTAACTCCATGCTGATGTTCCAGTTATGCCAACTGCAGATCCGCTTCTAACCAGCTTGACTCAAAAGTACAATTGCACCAATGAAATCTCTGTAGCAGAATTTTATACATTTCAAGAGATAGTTCAAGCTTCTGGAAATGAAGTTTTGAACTCTGAACAATCCAGCAGCCAAGTAATCAACAGGGTGGACTCCCTACTTACAATTTTCATCAACTCTGAGAGGAGACTTCTGCAGTTCTATGCCCCATGGGATGAAACCAGTATAAAGACTTTCCCAGACCATTCCTCCTCAAGCTCTGCAGCTTGTTCAGCAAGAAAAACAGGTATCGACAGATCACTGCATTATACCAGCATCTCTGCTGCTTTTTCAGTCCCTTCCACCTGTTGCAACCCAGCAAAAGTTATGATGACCCACATGTCATCCTTAAAATAATTCCACAAAAGAATGCCAGAATCAGGCCTGAATAAGCGAGTCTGAATTTGCCTTGGTATTTCTAATGTGACTTGTGCTTAGGGTAAACAAAGATCTCCTAATAACACCGAGGAGGAAAGTTAGGGGGCTTATATATTGGGAACAGTTATAAACAGCATTTATTCCCCACAGTAAATTGCTGAAATAGTGCAATTTTCAGCATAAGATTCAAGACTGACCCATCTCAGTTCAATGTGTAATAAATTGCTCTTGAATTTTACTTCAAGCAGATTTATGCTTAATTTGTTTTACTGTAGCACAGAAACAGTATTTAAATCACTGTTGTCTGAGCCAGTAAGACAAAATTCATGGGTAACCTAGCTATAATCATCATCAACACACTGAGTATTCCTTTTCACTTCAGAAAATGCAAGGGTACTTGTTCTCTGAAAACTCTGGAAATTCTTTTTCCTTGATGTAGGATTCAGAAAGATCCTTATATGAACAAGAATTGCTTCCAAATCTGATAAATTTAATTTCACTAATGGAGAACCAAAGAACTAATAATTCAAAATTCACTGATCACACATATTACCTATATTATATTAAACATTTTCACCATTATTCCTGTGTTTGTAAAAAAAAAAAAAATCCAAATTTATAAAGAAAAGCAGATGCATTTCATTAGCTAAAGGTAGTGTACATGGGATATTCACATTGACATCAACATTCACAGGTTTGCCTTTGCACCTAATCTCAAACTCTGCACATCATTTTTTTACTGAAACTACAGAGGAAACATTACTACTTAGAGAGATCATTTGTTTTTAAAAGTCACTCTTAAAACAAAAAAGTGAGCAGATCCTCACCTATTCGTCAGTGCATCATAAGGCCACTGAAACTTCTTAGAAATGCCTTAGGTCATCATACAAATGTGATTATGTGATACTTCATATGCCAGATTAATGAATCATTCCACTTGTCTTATTTTAAAGTAAAATTCTCCCTCAAATCCTTTTTCAGGTTTCTTTCTCTCTCTCTAACACACAAGAAGGCACATGATCCATCCCCATCTTCACATTCCCATTTTTGCTTCTAGTTTTCTCTGCCCAAAAAGCGTATATCTGTCAGAGGCCTCCCTACTGGAAGATTAATGACAGAAGATCAAGTCACAGAAGCGCTTGAGAGGTAGTGGAGGCCCCATCCCTGGAAACATTCAAGACCAGGTTGTCCAGGGCTCTGAGCAACCTGATCTAGTTAGTGGTGTCCCTGCTCACTGCAGAGGGGTTGGACTAGATGACCTCTAGGGGTCCCTTCCGACCCAAAACTTTCTTTGATTCTGTGATTCTATAAAATAGCCATTTAATTTACAGGATGCTACCTGCTTTCTTCATATATAATCTTTTAAGGAACAGATCCTGCTTTCCTTCAATCAGTTTTCTATTCTACATTTTTGGATGATTTCTGTATTTTTAAAATCCTTTAAGTATCAAGATTTTCCTAACCTCTGGTGCTAGACATGCACTTCTTAGTAGTAACTGATGTTATAGTTCACACTATTTTATTGCCCTTTGCTTTTCAGGTGACAGCACAGGTATTTCTAGCACACATATTCACAACTGTGACTTTTGAATCCTGTTCCATTGTACACTTAATGTCGGTAAAATAGGATCATTTAAAAATTTATGAAGAATAAATGCAAAAAAAAGAGGATGAATAGTATAAAAGTGAGTCTAATAAAAAAAAATTAGTATTTGTGGAATACATTTTCATTCTTTCTTATTTTTAATCAAAAGTATGAGATGACTTTAGTTAATAAGCAATATAATATTTTCCTGAAATTGATCTGTAATATCGAAAGACTTGAAGTATCGGAGTAGACTACTATCTGCAAGTATAGAAAATTTATTTTCCTAAATACTGAATATGTCTTCCAATGTATATTTTATTGCAGTCTGATTTCTGTTTCCGGTTTAGGAAAGGTGACACTTTCTCAGTTAATTTATATTTATTTCCTGTTTGCTAAATGAAATAACTAGTCTTACCACCTGAAATGCTCTTGCAGTCAGGTAGCAACTTAATTAGCAAGAATAATAAAGTTGGTTGGTCATCTTTCAGTGACCACAGCCCATGCAAAAGACCTACAACCAGCCTTAGTAAAGAGCCATCTTGGCAGTCTTCTGAACATTGATCACTTCAAGGCAAACTTATTTGCTAATTGCTTACTGGAGAAAAAAAAAGTAGCAAGACCAAATCACTTTCTTTTTAATACCTGAATTTTTATAAAACCTGTTTTGCTTGGCAAATCTGATCTGTGAGAAATACATAGACAGAAGAATGCACATTATTCACCTCTACCTACAGGTACTTGCAAAGTCTAAGACTTCTCATGTGCATGGGTTAACATATATTTCCTCTCTGAAGAGGAAAATGGTTTGAAATAATTGTACTGTCTCTCTAATAAATAATGTAGATTGCCTCTAGTCATCCTGTTGCTCCTTCACAGTTGAATAGACAGTAGCATCCATGTTGGCTTTGGCTTTTTCAGGGATTGCATTCTGGTTGAGATATACATACAGTGAAGTACACTAGTCAGGAGGTTTGTTTCATCTTGGAACTTAAGAATTTATCAGGAAAAAAATTGTTGGCTGTTTATGTGTCAAATGGTCAGTGCAGGACTAACTAGGTTTCACTTTTTAGACGACTAATAGGGAACTTACTTTCTTGGTCTAAATCATGTGGTCCCTCAATTGCAATTTTCATGAGTGGTAGTGAGTGTATAGAGGAGTAGTCAGCATTATGTTTCTAACTGATACTCTTAATTTATATATGTCTCTGAAATACTTTTCCTTCTAATAGTTCTCCCTTTGCCTGGATGCTCACTGGGCTGCTGTATTCGTGCCCCGACAAAAAGAAGAGTTCTGCTGCATTTCTTTTGACTTTATGTGCTGCAACACAGACTTTCACTGGACACATGGTACATTTCACAGACAATTTCTCTGTTTTCCTATCACAACCAGTATGAATTGCTTGGATTCCAGATCCTTTTGCACAGCTTCACTTGTGCAGTGCTTTGCACTTACAGCTTTCTTCAAGGATGTATAGTGTATTCATGCTACAGGCATTGTAAGCATTCCTGAAAACCTTTACTGGCTTCTTTAGCAATCCCAATGCAGTTTTAGCAAACTATGAACCATAACTGCAGATACTGATTTTTCAGACTCCTAAGCACAATAAACCTGTCATTGGTTAGAATTCTCTAAGGTATCCAGCATATTTCTTCAGATTCTACTCCTCTCTCTATAAAGCTAAAATAGAATTTATTCAATTATGTATAGTTTCTGACAAAGTAGAAATGCAGGCTAGCTATCTGCTAGCTAATACCCTTTGTATTAGCATATATCTAGGCAGTATATTGAGTGGAGGAATCCATTTAATCCTAAACTAAGTGCCTACAAGTGGACCTTTGCTAAGTCTTTGCTAAGTAAACCTATGGAGACTAAAATATACATTTCCTTTGTAGACAGCTGAAGTTAGGTCAGGTGTGTACCAGTCCTACTCTTTTTCTTCACTGGTTCTGCAGTTTGACACTATAATAGAGTAACATGTACTTTTCTTTTGGTTTTTCTCCTTTGACCCCAAATATCTGTAGAATGTTTGGAGACAACTAATCTTCCTTGGATTGCGATGAATCCTGTGTCCCAAGGTGTTCCACATTCTTGACCAGCGAATACTTTTCCATTAGTATCTCAGATATAAAACAAATATGACAATATGGCCCATGTTAACAGAACGGTCAACTATTGAAATACAGAAAGAAATGTTTATAGTATCTAGCAAAGCTTATATGCGATCCACGTGACAGACTCCGCACACAAGCACAACATACTTTTGCGAAAGGAACTAAATTTGGATCAATCCCAAAATGAGACACTAACATGCTGTAAGTCACTACACCAGTGTTCAGTATTTAAAAGAGGGACATCACATTTTTCATCAATGAAATCTAAGTACAGTGCTGAGAATGTTTCTTCTAGTTACCTACTATCTTTGTGGAAAAGGGCTATGCGAGGTAAATGTAAAAATAATTCAATGATAAACAGGATTAGACATTAATGACAAGAACGTCTACCTGAATAGTAGGCACTTTATGTTTCTCTCAAAAAAAATAAAAGTACTACAAAGGATTTGGAAAAAGTAAATCCTTCCCATAGATAAAATATTTCTGATAGCCATATAATTCTTCAACACATGAAAGAGGAAAAACTTGGTCATCACTTCTGAGGACTGCTTCTCCCTTCCTGCTGAGAAAAACAGATGGGTGTTCTCAAGTAGAGACATTAAAAAGGATTAAGGACAAAATGCAATTAAACAAACAAAAAATTTCTCCATCGGACAATGACATCCTATTTATTAGTACTTTTGCAAAACTGTTCATAACCAATTAATACTTGCTTACATTTGGGATCTTATGGTTCACTATTATGGTATTTGAAAAAAAGAAAACCCCAAGAATTTCACCTCAAACTAAGTTCATGCAGTGTAAAGATACCTTACCATAGTTGTGTTATCAAGCGAATTTTTGATGCCAAAAAAACAATATCCAATTTTCTTTGGGAAAAAAAGAAATCTTCCGTCATATGATGTTAGTTGACAAGAATAAAGTGTGTTTTAGGTCTACATGGACTAAATTCCACATCAGAGAGCCTTTCTGTATGTGTCCCACTAACTTCTTATGCAGCTTTTTCTCCCCTGAACATTCCACATATCTTTTTCCATGTTGTCATGACAGATGTTTCCCCTGTCCTCTAGAACATGGCAGCTGTACTGAAGTTTATCAGAAATCAGCATTAGTGACCCAGCGAGTTTAATGGGTATTTGTTTTTTGAATATAGAGAACAAATTATCTATGTTTGGTATCCAAAGCTTTTAAACTTAGCTGTTGCTGCGTAACAGTCCTCTCTATATACCAACAGAATACTAAACATTTCATTGGTACCATAAAATACAAAAATTTTTGGTGTGGAAATTTTTGTTGAACGTCTCTGTAGTTTTGATACTTCAAGCTGACAAATGTGCATCATTAGCTGGTATCACACGTATTTAACTACTTCATAGAATACTGATGTAATTCCTTACCCTGAATGATCAGAGATTTTTCACAGATTGTTAGCTTCCTTTAGTACTTATTTATTGGACCTAGCTTCATCTCTGTACTCAGTGATTCTGCTTTTAGTATGCTGATGTGGTAAGCAAAAGCTGGGTTTTGGGTTCATGCCCTTATTTGAGGTAGGACAGGTTCATGATTAGAAGTTTCATTTATGTCATGGCTGAAATATTTTTTACAACACCTTACATGCTTCCCATGTATGGTTCTGTTCTGTATGGGTCTTTTTGGTCTGGCTTTTTTGAAGCAAGCCTTCTGTAGTGTGTAAAAGAGCTTTAGATCTCAGACAAAACAGTCTAAGAAAGGACGCACAACTTGCAAAGCCTCTTCTGTGAAGTCTATAGATAGTCATAATATTTTCCAGAGAATCCATGTAAGTTTATGCATACTTTTAGATTGCAAAAACTGTACTATGGAATTAATGTTTCTCTCATTTTAAATCTTTTGCTGTCTGTGCTTGTGTTGGATGCAAAATCATTGTGAAGCTTTTTCTAGTGCTCTGCCAATGACTTGGGGAAACTGCTTTAGTAACTGGAAGCCACAATGCTACTGAGACAACATGGGAACTATTCTGATATTTACCAGAGGGAGAAGAATTGTGCTTTAGGAGCTCCTACAACAACTTGCCTATAGGCCAGTGAAATAAATCCTGTCTGAAGAGACCTTTAAGGCTTTGAATCCACAGTAGTATTAACTTGGAGTCCTAAAATGTTCTGTCACGTAGAAACGTATTTATTGCTGTATTTTTGAATTTGGACCAAGGCACAGAATATTTTCCACAAGCAACCTTTCTGTCATGGTGCCAATAGGTAGAAATGGTATCAAGAGTGCACACACACACACACACACCACTGTCAGGCTGCAGGGGGACAACCTTCCTTACCATGGTCTTCACTGTGGGTTGCAGGGGAATTTCTGCTCCAGCTCCTGAAGCACTTCCTCCTCCTTCTTTACTGGCCTTGGTGTCTGCAGAGCTGTTTCTCTCACGTATTCTCACTCCTCTCCGAGCTGCTGTTGCTGTGCTGTTGTGTGTTGTTGTGTTTTTTTCTCCTTCTTAACTATGCTATCACAGAGGTGCTACTAGCATCATTGATGGGCCTGGCCTTGGCCAGAGGGTCTGTCTTGGAGCTGGCTGGAATTGGTTCTGTTGGACATGGGGGAACCTCCTGGTGTCTTTGCACAGAAGTCATCCCTGTAGCTCCCTCCCATCTCCATGTTTCTCATCAGGAAAATGTTTATATGGTTTTTTATTTAAATTTATTTTAGAACAGAAGAAAACTTACATTATTTCTTACTTCTAATTCAGAAAAATTAACCACAAATTTTTTAATTCTATAAGAACAACAAATTTAAAGCAGCATTTATTTTACATTTTACACTAAATTTTTAAACATTTAGTACAGAAAATGATTGAATATATTGTTTTGATGGATCAAATATTTCTCAGTTTTCTTGAGTAAATCAAGATTCTTATGCTGGGCAAACATAACATGAATCTTAAAAGGTTCATTACTTGCATTAAGAACCCAGATAAAGTATGTTTTATTGCCTGTCATGGCTCAGTTTAGAAAGAAAGAAAACTGAACCTACCAGATCTTACGCAGGATAATTGTCTCTTAAGTACGATCAATTCTTGGCTGTGTGGCTGACTTACAAGAGTCAGACACAACCTTGTCTTTTTGACAGATCCCTCACTCACTTCTTATCTCTAAATGTATGGGACAAGTTCAATGTAATGTGAAAAGTAAAACAAGTTATACTTCAGAAAGTGAATGTCAGCCATACAAGTACTTTCCATAATGTAATATGATAGCATTATTATATTACATATTTTACTTGATAAATAATTATAAATACAGTGTTGTGCTCTATTTCATTACTTTGTATAATGGAAGAGAAAATATTACACCTTGGTAACTAAAATCCAGTATTATTTGTTTAGAGATAGTAAACAAGAACCATAAAGGATATTTAGACCATTAAGTCCAATGCCTAGTTTAAAATCTCCAACAGTCATTTTTATTATTATGTGTGTCACATAATAATCAACAACTATGGAGGCCACAACAAGTGTAATTTCAGCATTTTGGAGACTAGATCATTCACAAAAAAGGGCTCATTTTGAGCTTGGATTTTGGTGTAAATTTCCCTAAGGAACAGGTCTAGGAACTATTTGATGAGTCAGTTCTGCTTTTTATGCACTGTTCAGTTACTGTGATTCTTCTCCCAAACATAGATTTTCAGGAACCTTGATTTTATGATTTCCTATGATCAGGTTCGATTGAAACCTTTCTTTTTTCTCCCTTTCAGACTCCATTTCCAACTTCTTTATTTGAAGAAGGAAGACTGAAAGTGTTCATTTCTTTGAAAGTTCTGCTTTTACCCTAGAGCCACTGCTGTTTTCCCATGGGAGCTCTCAGATCAACACTACACCAGATGCTGATCTTAGGCTCTAGGTTTTCTCTCATATGCCTTCCTCCAGTCACAGATGCTACTTGTTCTTTTTGTTTTTTTTTACCAACATCCTCACTGTAGCTATTATTCATGAGTTTATAAACCAGTGCCAATGTCCATGAAGTGGGATTATTCAGAGTTCAAAGTATCACTGAAACATGGAAACTATCTTCAAAATAGCAGGTAAAGAATTTGAATTCTTCATGGAAATCTCCAGTCATTCTGATATCCCCACAGTCTTGAACAGAATGTATAATGCTTTTATCTTATTCCTATATATTCCATCCGATATCAATAATGGGACTATTTTTCCTTCCTCTGTTGCTGACTGATGTTCTGTGAACAATCAGTGTCTGGTACAGTTGGCTTCTACAATTTGCAGAATCAACAGAAGTTCTAGTTTTCTGGCTTGCTTTGGAGTTTGAGAGTAAAAGTATATTTCGAAAGAAACATCATTTTATAATTTTTAAATACTGAGTCTGGGTTTTTTTATCTGTTCTTTAACCTCTAGCAAGTAGTGAACATGAGGTATTTTGTGGAGCCTCCTTCAGTGCATAGTTTAAGCCAGTTATGACCAACTTCTGACAAAATACATTGTCGGATACATGATGCATTTTTGCTCTTGTCTTCTGTGCCACCAGTTCATAGTCACAGCCTGATTTTGTAAAGCTGTATTGAGGCTTTTGGCTGACTGCTTAAATGAGCTGCTCAGCTATTTAAATGAATTTTTAGCAGCTCTCTTAAGGATTTTCGGACGTTTTCCACAAGGAAAATGCTTCCTAGCACTTCAAATGCTCTTGATGTTCAATTGGTTTTCCTTTGTGCCTCTCCTCAAAATTTTTGCTTTATCCACTAACTTACTGTTAGTGTAATTCATTTTTAGGACATGCAGAAGCGCCAGAATGCCACATAAACACAATATCTTCAATATCCTTCAATCCCTTTCCTTTTTTTCAAATATTTCTCCTCGTATCTGACGTTATTCCCTTCAGAAATTGCTTTCAATTGACTTTACTTTTCTCTTTTCTCTAAAAATCTAGCCTCGAGCCTTCTACTCATATCATTCAGTGCAGATATGTAACTAGAAAAAGACGGGCAATGGCATGATACAGACTTCAACCACTTAAAAATAACGGAGGAAATATTATGGCTATAACTGTGATTTCATGAGTTTGTGTATGTGCTATAGCTTAATTAACTTCCAGTTTAACAATATGTAACATATACCACAGAGTTGTACAGAATCACAGAACAGTTGAGGCTGGAAGGTGCCTCTGGATTTTCCCTAGTCCAAACTCCCAGTTCAAAGCAGGGTCAGCTACAACTCAGGGTATTACCCAGTTAGACTTGGAATTTCTCCAGATGGGCTCTCAGGGCAGCCTTTTCCAGTGTCTGACTCTTCCTACAATAAAAAAAGTTTCCTCATTTTAAATAGAATTTCCTGCATTTTGATTTGTGCTCATTGCCTCCTAACCTGTTCTTTAGAAACTGCTGAAAAGAGCCATCTTCTTTGTCCCCTTCCATCAGGTGTTTATACGCATTGACAAGATCTCCCTGAACTTTCTCTTCTCTAACTCCCTCAGTCCCTCTTCATATGAAAGATACTCCAATGTTTTAGTCACTTTCAGGCTCTTCAGGGGCCTCAGATTCCCAAAGACAAATCTTAACATCAAATACTGAGGCAAAGAAGTCATTGAGTACCTTGGCCTTCTCTATGTTGTGTGTTACCGGGCTCTCTCCTATTCAACAACAGGACCACTTTTTCCCTAGTCTTCACTTTGCTGCCAATACAGGTCAAAGTCTGCTCTTCCAAGGTCTAGAGTTGTGATCCTGCTCTTTGCATTGTTCCCTCCTCTCAGGATCCTGAACTCCACCACCTGATGGCTGCTGCAGCCAAGCTGGTCCCTCACCTTCATATCCCTGACCAGTTCTTCTTTGCTTGAGAGCATCAGGTCCAGCAGAGTACCTGCTCCCATCAGCTCATTGATTCCCTGCAATTGAAAATTATCATCAAATAACTTCAGAAACCTCCAGGACCATGTGTGCCTTGCTATTCTGTCCCTCCAGAAGATATTGGAGAGGTTAAAGTCTGGAGGACCAGGTTCTGTTAATGTGAGGCTTCCTCCTATTTTCTGAAGAATGTCTCTTCATGTTTTCTTCCTAATCAGGCGATTAGGAACAGACATCCACTACAATGTTGCCAGTGTTGGTTTGCTGTCTATTCCTAATGCATAAATTTTCAGCTACTTCATTGTCCATCCCAAGGCACGCCTACATGGATTCCCACTGCTCTCCTATGTGCAGGGCAAAAACCCCTCTTCACCTTCCTGGACTGTACACATCCATGGCGCTTCTCCAGTTGTGTGAGCTAAACCACCACACCTCTGTGATCCCAATGAGATTGTATTCCAGCAACAGCATACACACCTTTCCATGTATAATGGCATAATCTTTTTTTGGGTGAATACACAATATTCTTGACCAATTCTACTATAATTTGGTGTGGATTCAAATCAGTAAGGATCTTCTTTCTTTCCTATAATAACCAAGATTTTCTTGATACTTGTCTCCCTCCTCAGGAATAGATACCGGCTGTCCCATCTTCCAGCTGCCCACTCATATAGAATAGTCTATGCTTATTCACTCAATTTATCAGGATCCTGTAGCCTATTCATCATGGGCTCTCCAAAAGAACCAACACCATAACAAAGTAGATTGATCCCATATGTTATTTTTTTATCTTTCAGCACTTCACTAAGTTTTTCGTGACTTGATAGAAAATGACCCGTATTGTATAATACCAGTGATAAAATATGCCAGTTTTCCATAATATGCAATAATATTGCTTCATTGTTGTTACTGTTTTTCATATTATTATGACCATTTGCAAAGCCATCAGCCTGGATTGCTTTATCTGATCTTAGGTAGCTAAATGAGATGCCTAAATTATTATCTTAGCTGTCTAAGCTAGTTTGCCTGATGTTATTATCTTATTGTAGCATACTGCAATAATAAATTCTGATAAGAGGGCAATGCTGATCCTAGGGGCTCTGAATTGTTATCTGGGGAACCCTACGCCTCTTCAGTAAAGAAATATATGCAGATAGACTAGAGATCTTTACAACAGCAGGGAGAATAGTATGAATCTGCGACATGGCGCCTACTAGATCTTGTTAGTGTGACAAAGATGAGCAATGCAATAAACCCATTGTCTTTGTATACACACTGTACTAGTCAGGTCTGAAACCCATAAAAAGTCAAAATTAAAATTTCTTGGTGCTTCCCTGCTGTCTTTTCCTGTAGTTTCTGCAAGTTGCACATTTCATTGTAAACTACTTCCAAACAACGCTGAATTTAGTGTGTTTTCCCTTTGATGGAATGACACCCTTTAAATCATCACTGAAGAAAGTCCCATAAAGATTACAAAGCTTCTTCTCCCCATTTTTTTCTGAGTGCCTTCTTGAAAGAGCCATAGCTCTGATACTTGCAATACTGATTCTATTTCAGATATTTCAGTTGGCAGCTTATTGTTCCTACTTTTATTCCCTGAGAAGACATAGCCAGGTATTAATCCTGAAGTTTCTTGTTTTGAGATTCAAAGCAGTTAAATATCCAACATCACAGAAGCATCTTAAAATTTAACCCAAATTCTTCTGGGTGTCACAATCACATACTAGAACCTTGGTGCTGTAAATTGTGTGGGAATTAAGGCATGTATCTCTTGGACTGTGGTGTATTTGATTTTAAGTGAACTAGAAAAGAAATGTTGATTCTAAATGAAACAGACATGATAATCTACTGGCATGCTTTCTTTTGAAAATACTGACACTTGGCAGGTATAGTGGTTGACTGCCTATTGAATTTGGCCTTAGGATATCTGTCTTAAGCAGGGAGCTGGCAATGAAGACAGGCATCAGATTTGCATAAAATAGACAGGGCAGGCAAGTTAGATCACTCTTTGGTTCTGGACAGTGTAATTGCATCCCACAGGACACCAAAAGTTCTGGTCATTCCCCTCTCCCTGTGAGGAATCTGGAGGCTATACTCCTCTCATTAGCTGTTGTTAGACTTTGCCCTGTACTTTGCCAGGGTCCTCTATTGTCTCATCGTGTACACTCACGTAAATAGAAAGAGATGGGTAATGGTGGAACACAGACTCTGGTTACCTCTAAACAGGGAAAATATATTCGATCAGAAGCCTGATGAAGTCTGCTCAGTGCCCAGAGCAATGAAGCAGTTTGGCCTTCCTCTCTCTTTTTTCACTTCATCCTTCATTTTTTTTTAGTAGAATGGGTCACTGCTTCACTGTCCTGCTTAGCTCAGGAAGAGGACATAGAAAAGGCAGACCTGTTTCTTCAACATTCATATGAATCTTCCCCACCTCCTCACCTACCAACCAAGTTTTATAGTTGAAAGGCACCTTGCCACGTCAACTGTACCTTCCCATATCAAGTCCCTTGCATAGTTTGAGCTGCATGAAGACAACCTTGCTGGCTCCTTCTGTGTGGCGTCATGCCTTCCACTAGACTAGCAAAAAATCTATATCTTAGTCATAAATTAGAATTCATCAAGTCAAAAAAAAAAAAGGAACTTCATTTTGTCCTTTGGTCGTTATTTTTCAGCTAGATCAGTTCCCAAAACTAGATTGCAGTACAAGCTCTTACACCAGCAGAGAAAAATATAGTGACACAAAGAGGAAAGTGTAGACTGTTCTGTTTTTTCTCTGGATAAATTTTGACCCTAACAACCATCAAATTACAGTTTCATGTTACTGCAAGCTTCTTTGTTGGCCTGTGGTCTCTTCTGCAGCAAGACTGCTTCTTAGGTGAGGTGTATATTCTGTGATTCTTCATATTACTATTTTGGTTTTAATCTTATCTTCTTCTTAAGAAGAGTTGAAGCATTATTTATGTACGCAGGTATGCATGCAAAAGAAATACCCTAAATATATATGTATGCATATGTGTGATGGAAGAAGCTGCATTAATTTCTTGCAAAATTTTCTTTATTCTTTGTCATTATCATTAAAATAGAGATTTTGTGATTTGCCATCACAGAGATGATCAAACATAAACCTCTCAGAAAATGAAAATTTAAACCAAATACAACCCAGGTGAACAAAGATTTGCTATTAGACTTGTTGAAGGCAAGACACCTCCTTTGGCTGGGTAAATGAGTGCAACAACCAGTGAGACAGTAGTTCAGGAGCAGCTGGAAGAAACTGAAGGAGGAGTAACTTCTCAAAGGGACAATCACGAGGAACAGCTTAGGGCCCATTTTCTTATGCAGCATTGCTTCAGCTCAACAAAGCTCATGTCCGCACAGTCTTTCTAACAAAGGAAATACAAATACTGTTAACACACAAGACTACAGCTGTGTCAAATGGGAAAAATGCAGGTGTAAATTCTAAATATGGGCATAATATTCTGATGCTATGAGTTTAATCATCCATGAAATAAAATATAGTAAGGTTTTGGTATTTCCTTGGTCTATCTTGTCAACTTTGCATCCCTTAAAAATTATTTTTTGACACAGTCTTCGTTACATAAAAAGGTTAATTTCAACTCCTATGGCTAGCACATACTAATAAATGTGCTACAGCCCTGCTGTACTTTTACCATAAACTATCTGGTCAATGATAGTTGCAATAAGACCTGTCAGTTGATGTGTTATAATTCACATTGTCCTCACAAGAATTTTAATGTGTTTTATTATCAAATGCTAGCTAGAATCATGTATCATAAGCATCAATATATTTCAATGAAAGTATGACTTCTAAGCATTTACACAGTGACTATATAATAGATATCAGAAAAAAAATTATTAACCCCCTCTATATGCTACAAATCTAACAGCAAGGAATGTAATTGCCACAATGTGTGTTTTGAGAGATTTACAAAGATTACTAAGCCTTGAAATGTAAGGATTTGTGAAGAACAGGAGAGTGAGATATCCTTTGCTTTAAGCTATCATAAAATTTTCACTCTCTTGTAGCCCTCTGTTGACATTTCATGATGACTTTGCAGTTGTAACCCGCTGATGGATAAACACTGACACAGAGACAAAGTTGTTGATGTAGTTAGTATTTTTCAACACCTCCAACATTTATTTTATTTTACTGAGTCAAAAGTTTACGTTGATTTCTTCTCTTACTTGATCTATCTTTTGTGCTAGGGTTACAGTGAATAGTGCTATTAAAAATCTTAAGATTATGTAGACAAAAGAAAGTCAGAAAGAGCTGCCATTTAATTCACAAGAGTTTATGAACTACTTGTACTGTATTCTGTGTTTTTCCCAGCCACTGCTGTGATAACTAATGTCTCCCAGTAGTGAGAGTGACACTTACTGATGACATAGTTTTAAGTTAACTATATTCCATTAGCAGATTTCTGTGTAAATCCCTAGGATGCGTTGGTTGATAACACAACCCCACATGGAATTTCAGTACAAAGCCCTCATTTTACTGCACATCACATTAAATGTACATCTTAAACTTTTCCGGTAAAATTGCAAAAAAATTGGTCAGTCCAATCCTGCTTTGTATCTCTGCTTCTAAAGAGATTCAAGAACTTCATTTCTTGTGCCTAAGAAGTGTGTTCAGATTAATTGTGAATCCAATTAATTTGGATCAATTGTGGTACAATTATAGTGCCACACAAGATATGCAACTACCTACTAGTAAGACAACTAGTTATTTAGCTAGACTACAGCATTACTGCTCCTAAATTGCTTCGTCACCTATACGACCCTTTTACTAAATATCAAATTCATAAATATTTACAGTTCTAGAAATTACTACTCACCACATTTATATACAGATACTGCACAGCTGCAAAATCTGTGTCATGAGACAGTAATAAACCAGGGCTTTTTGTGTTTCAGATGACACCTGCATTAAGCATTGATCTTTGTTCTTTCATTAACTGATCAATATTTTGAGCTCTGTTACTGAGGCACATTGCATTTAATTAATGTAAGAAAGGTGAAATAATAGCCCCAATGGAGTCAATGTTAGGACTTCCCTTAATTCAGGTTAGGAACAATATCATCCAGTAAGCAGCTGGTTTTTACTATCATGTAAAGGCAATTACCTGTTTAGGGAATAAAAAAATTGAAACACACTGCTTATTTAACCTTGGGTAGCTCCATCTAGCTTTAACAGATCTAGTCTGTTAATGCTAAAAAAGAGTTTGATCAAAAAATTTCCATTCATTGAATTAAACATGTTTGGATTTGATCACTCTAATTCACTAAATGGCGTCTAAATTTAGAAGGATATAAGAAGTAAGTAGACATCTTTGACACTGACAAGTATTTTTGTTCTTTTGCTAGAACCAAGTAAATAAGTTATTACTTTCTCTGTGTGTTCTTTTTGGGAAATACAGTCATAAAATCTAGGAACAATATTTCTTTGCTGTAGGACATCATTACTGCTACCTATTTTAGCTGTCCTGTGCCTAGCGTTCATTACAAGCAACAAAGTATACTAGAATATTGTGGTAAATAAGCAGAATACTATCAAATTATTCTGTCAGCCCTTCAACTGCATAACTAGATTGTGGCCCTGTTATCTTCACATTCTATTATAATGAAACTTGGAGCAGCAAAGTGCAAACATCCATCAATTCTTAACTACAGCATCAGTAGCAAACTGAAACATACATATAACTTTGCATAACGTATGCATTGATCCAAGTTGCAGAGAAAGGCAAACCCTCGACTAATTAATCTTAGCCTTCTTACTAAACAGCTATAGGGCAAGACTCTTCTAAATGTAGTTCTGTCAGTTACAGTGCAGTTGCACCAGGGATAAATATAACCCACTGTTACTGTGATTGATGCTTTGGCTAGACCAGGTCAGAACTGGGTCGTAGCAAGAAAGTTGTTTTTGAGAAATCATCTGCACTGACTTTCTCCTGTGACATCCACTTAAAAAAAAAACAAGCCCAAAAGACAACACAGTTTTTAACATGATTTCTTTCATAAGGAGGAGGAAGTAGTAAAGGAAGAATTAAAGAGAGTAATGTTACTTTTTGCCCGTGGGGACTATACACCTATTATAACCACAGGGGGAGTTGTTGATTTCGGCATGTACCTTCCACATTTCCATTTGCATTAATGAGAGCTTTATGCAAAGTCCCAGGAGTATCAATGGGAGAATAGATTATTAGAAGCCTGATAACTCTATTTGTTACTTTGTATGAACTTCCTTGAGCACCTGACTTTAAAGCTGACTTTAAACCGAAGGTAGCAGCGACTTCTTGTGCTGAGAAACAATGATGGTTTGGGAGCTAGTATCATTCACTCAAAGTAAGTATTTTCTCCTACAGAAAATCTCAGCAAAATAATATTCAGTAGTCCTCTATTTTACCACAACACTATGATCACCTGAAATAGATGGGTTATAGCTCTGGCTTCCAGCACTCTCTTGCTACCAAATTCTTTACGAGTTTTAGATTTTGTTTCTATTACAGCTGGCCATAGACAATGCCATATGCTTACCATCTTTTTCAGAGAGCATGTAGTTTTGTTGCACACTACCTTGTTTTACAGGGAACCATACTGGTTGTCATTAAGAATATTTCTATTCTTTAATTAAGTGCTGATTGCTTCTTATGTCAACCATTTTATTTTTTGCCTAGTACCAATTTCAAACTAACCACAGTATAGTTGCCTAGGTCAGCCTGTTTGCCCTTCTAGTACTGAGCTAAAACTTTTTCATCCAGTCCTATGGAATTTCTTCAAGTCTCTCAAAACAAAAGGTGACAAATGAACTGCAGAACTCTTTATTAGAGATGGCTCTGAACATTACAAAACTAAGATGAGACATCTGTCATCAGTGGTCAGCATTATTGAATGTAGTACCCAGACACTCATAGCAGTTCTGTCCATGTCTATATTCTGGTCCAATTAACTCCTGCCCTTGGAAAATATATGTTTAAAGTTGTGTGTTCTGTGTTTATTTATCTCCCTCCCAATATCACACTTCCTGGTTTCTCAGGGCTTGTACTCCAGTATCCTTCCATCTTCAGGTGCAAAACCTGAAAAGTGGATTGCACACATTTCTGCTCCCTATTTCTTTTCGTTAGAGCTCTGACATTTGTTGTCCATAACGTAGCTCTCCAGCATGTCTCCATAAACATGAGACAAACTAGCATAACAGCTTAAGTAGGAGATTTTGTTAATTTCAGATATTTTCACTGAAGGATACTAAAGAGAACTTCAGTAGATCAACAGAGGGAGATGAAGAATAAACAGCCTTTGATAAAGGGGAGGTCATAAGCAACAAGGAGGAAAGAGCAAGATAGCTGAGTAAAAATTCTCATCAGGCATAAACTGCTCTTAAATTATCTTTGTCAAAACCAAAAGTGTATTTACCTCTTTTCACTGTTGACCAATAATTAATTCAATTAAATGTTATAGGACTTATGATATTTTGATCTGCACGTCCCATGGGGATTCTTGGCTGTTAAGATGTGTTTATTCTGGCCTGAGGCAGATAAAATCTTTGGATTTGGGATGAGAAGCAGGGTCAAAAAATAAACAGGTTCCCATTACTGGTAATGACGCAGAGATGAAGAATTCTGAGAGTAGCAGCAAATCAGAAAAGAGGCATTTATTTGAGAATGAGAGATTAAATTTGTAAAGTAAGTATCTGATG
>Ga0181612_120674_pt1 | contig 18879 bp, 15 predicted proteins | sample HoacroProtozoa21_FD_119630 | JGI IMG/M metagenome (GOLD analysis project Ga0181612, IMG submission 119630) | Hoatzin crop microbial communities from Cojedes, Venezuel. Combined Assembly of Gp0051906, Gp0051904, Gp0051908 | reverse complement strand
TAAGGAGCCCGGGCGGCGGGCTCCGACGACCCGCCTCGTCCCCGGGAGGCGGCGGGATGTCGGCCAGGCCCGGCCTCGCAGGCATCAGCGTTCCGCGAGGTGTTCGTGGTGTGAAGGCCGTGACTTTGTGGCTGCCTCCCGTGAAGGGCTGGTGCTGACTTGCCTGGAGGTTGGGTGGCCGAGAGGAGTTTTCTTTCCCCGGGTACCTCCAGGGGAAACTCTAGGGCTCGTTGCGCAACTAGGAGTGCTTAATTAGGAAAAAAAAAAAAAAAATCAGTCCTCGACACATAATTTTGTGCCCAGCATCCCATTTATAAAGCAGAACTTAGTGATGCCGTGGAAAGCCGGAGCTGAAAACTCAGCAGTCAGAAGGTGGTTAAGCAGGTATTCTTCGTTACAGCAAAGATCTACTTTAGTTTAATTACAATCACTCTAGTAAATGGAAATTACATTTACAGGTATCATTAGGCTAATGGCGAGGAGTTAAAGTTTGGTGGCCCACTGGGTCTTGCTGATGCCCGCTCCTTTCCCATCCATCCCCAGAGTAATGAAGGCCTCTGCTACTAAGGCAGGAAGCTCTGCTGCGAGCCACGTGCTTGAAGCACAGACTTTTGCCGGTGAAACCTTTCTGAGAAACTTCTACTTTCACTAGGCAATGAGACTGTGGCGCTGCCTCCAAGCCCATTGCTGGAGCAGCCTGCGTTTTTCTGAACTTCCTACTTCTTTATCCGCCCTAAATCATGTAAATTTTACAAAAGCCTTGATTTATTGGCATTAGCCAGAGTGAACCAATGCCAGCGTGAATTCTCTTTCCACACGCCAAGCTGATAATTTAATATAATACACACAAAACGCTTCCCAGGCTGGCTGGACCACGTGCTGGTTCTTTATCTCCTGCCGGGCCGTGGCCGTTGTTCTCCCTGGGGGAAGATGGGGCCGCTGCAGCTTGCGGTGATGGATGGCACGTAGGGAATGGGGCTGCAGTACCTTGAAGCTGCCGTCCGCAGATGGGCGCGCAGCAAATCTCCATCCTGCAGTTGGGAATGCAGCAGAGGGGTGCGTGCTTCTACCTACAGTCAGACTGAAATGTAAAAACAAACCCCAAACTTTCTTTTATAATGCAAAAATACAGCTTCCTTGAAGGCAGCTAGGTGGCTTCTGCTGGTGTGGGGCTGGGCTGAAAGGCTCCTCCTTGTCCTTTGTCGGAGCAACAAGCTGCAAGGTTAAATCGGTAGGTGTGCCCACACTACAAATACCCTCGAGATAAGTCTTTCTTGTCGCCAGACACCTGATGCTCGTTGCCTCTACTGCTTAATTTTTTTGTTACACCTCCTGTATGCTCTTGCCCTCTAGGGAGGGCAGGCTCGGCTAAGTCTTATCTGATGTCTAATCCATCTACGAGCAGGCAAAGCGCTGATGTCGCACAGCACCGTGCGGGCTGGCCTGACCTTCCCAGCCCACATAACTCATTTGCTGAAAAGCCAGAGGGGCATCTCCGTTGGGGAGCTGCTGGGGAGGTCGTGTGCCAGCCGGGAGCGGGTGGTGCCTCCTGGGTCCTGTCCAGCGCTGCAGAAAAGAGATGGCATTTTGGGGTGGCCATCTTGTACTTACGTAACGGTGCGACGCCACCCCCTGCAGAAGAACATGTTGTCCTCCATCTCTGGAAGGGGGGTTGACAGGCTGTATTAAAAGCCTGCTTCGCAGCAGAGCTGGATTTTTTTTTTTTTTTTTTTTTTTTTTTTTGTGGCTGAGTGCCTTTAGCTTCTGGAATGAACAAAGCTGATGTTTTTGCAGGCTTTTTTTGGGAATCTGAAGGCCTGCCCGGTTTCATAACCCTGCCCTTCTCAAGTGTAAGTGCTAACTCAAACCATTTCTGCCTCTGGCCAGGGACACCGGGCATGAGCAGCCTTGTTCTGCAGCGTGAGCAAGGCTGTGCGAATGAGGCTGACCAATAAAACAGGAATCGTTGCCCATGGTGACCCTCCCTGCTGCAGTAAACCATCTTTGTCCAGCGTGGCAGTGGTTAACGCCAGTCCTGCCTGGGGATGGTCCCTGAGGCCTCCTTGCTGCGGTTTCCACTTCCCTTTGTCACTGATAACAGCAAAGGCTTGGCCCAGGGCGGGGATTGCCGGGGCGGGGATTCCTGCTGCCTCTCCTTTCTCCATCCCCAAGGGCAGAGAGGTGCTGTGGGTTTAGGGTTTCTCTCAGCCCATGAATCGCAGGATGAGCTGTCTGGAGATCGTCACCTCGCTACTGCTACTGCTGAACCAGTCATCCTGACCTCAGATGGCTCTTTCTGGAATATTCGAGAGCCGGGGAGATACCAGACATCTTTAGGATGCCCTGCCTGAAGCACAGGCAGCCCAAGTAATAAACTTGGGGATTTAATTGTTATTCCTTGAGGAGGGGATTTAGATTTATTCAGTGCTGGAAACATTCAGGCTTTGTAGGGTATTGCTTCCCTGCTTTCCTTGCTCAGCCCAGGCTGGGTGTTCTGTGTCTTCGGGCGTCCTTGAAGTTCTTGCTCCTCTGCTTGATATTAAAAAAAAGCAAGTCTGGAGTAGTGGGAAATGCCAGACATTCCTGATGTTTTTTATGAGGCTGGTCCTTCCAGCAGAATTCAGTCGATGCTTTGTAAATACATGGCAGTGGGAGGCAGGAGGAAGTATTGAAAGTGAAGCTGTTGGTAGCAGGGCACGGTGCTGCAGGCAGATGGGTATCTGGGGTACTTTTCGGCTGTTGCGTTTCTGCTCTCGCCCCTGGACAAGGTCACAGTGTCTCTGATAAATTTTTCGGAGCTCACTGAACTGCTGGGAAGTCTTGTGAAAGGAACTTGTGACTCAGAACTGAACTTTCCTTTCTCATTATATATTTTTAAAGACTTTAGGGGGGTTAAAATTATTTGCAGATGACCTGAGTGGGTGGGGGGATTCCCATGAGGTAGGGAGAACTTGCATGCCTATTTTCAAAAACCTCTAAGTCATGCTCTGTATGCAGTTTCTGTCTCAGGGTCCCGTTGTTTTGGGTTCCTCTCGTTCCCAGAAGCTGTGCAGACCCCCTCAGCCATGTTTACGTGGGGGTGAATTCCCAGCAAAGGCTTATTTTTTTGAGGCATCAAGAGAAGCCGGCGCTGCTCCACAGGTGTTGGAGGATGCAGCAGCAAGTGTTAGAGGGCTAAAACACAATGTTTCAGGTCTGACCAGCGAGTTTTCCTGTAATAATGGGACTTTGTCGAGCTTTTCATGTGGGCAGACTTTCTTGTACTGACTCCGGTGAATCAGCAGCTTCTGGCAGGGCTGAGGGAAAGGAGGCTCTGCCAGGACAAATTATGGTTTTCGCTGGGCTGACTCCTTTATGCCGCATGGGAGTGAAGCTATGGTGAGTCAGGGCTGCCTGCGAGAGTATCCGCACGATCTGCACGTACGCAGGGAAGTTCTGCGGAAGCTCTGCGGAGCAGAAGTGGCTGAGGGGAGGAGCATCGGCGCGAGCGAACAGAGCCTCTGCAGCATTGGGAGGGCACATGGCCGGCTGGCAGGGGATCTCCCGGCCTCTTCTTTAGAGGCACAGCTTCATTCTGGTCAGCCCTGCTAGCTTTGACAAAGCTTTTGGGCTTGTTAGTGCCTCTGTTTCAAAGATGAATACACTGAACTAGCCAGTGTGCACAGCTAGCACCATTTTGTGATTTATTTGGTTTTATTTTTTTGTCTTCTTGGGGTGGGTGGAACAAAACCCCTGCTCTGTCCATGCCTTTAGCTGAGCAGCAGCTTGTGTTTCTGTCAGCGCCATGCTGAAGGCATCTCTCGTAGGTGAAGGCTGCTTATGCTGAAAGAGCAGCCTGCTCTCAGTATCCTCTGCGTGCCCGCGGGGTGAAGTTTGAAGTCAAACCGCTGTTGGAAGCTTGACTAGCCTGTGCTGGTAGCCACCTTGCATCACTCTTACCAGAGGCTTTTTGAACACCGGCAGTCTAGCCTGGCCAGGTTGAAGAGCACAAACGGCTTTTAGCTGCCCGTACTACTTGAGAACAGAATTATTGTGGTGTGACCCAAGGTGTGTAACTGGAAATGCCCAGGGGCACCGGCGCTGCTGGGAAAGCAGTGTCCTCCCATCCCAGTGGACGGTTAAGCTTCAGGTCAGCTTTGTCTTGGGACAGGAGGCTGTTCCTGCTGTTGTGGGCATGCTCTAGTGCTGTAGAGGCAAGCAGCCTGACTTTAGAGAGGTTTTTTTAATCCAAGCTTGGAAAAAATAATAAGTCTGAAACCTTGTGGTGGCTTTCTGCTGCCCTGGGTGAGGGGAAATGCAGGGGACAGGGGAGACCTGCAGCCTCTTTGGTTTGCAGAGGGACCTTAAGCATGTTGAAAAACAATCTTCACTTTTTTACATGTTCTCTGCCAACATGTTGTGTTTAATCAACTCAAGTCTGCTTGCTTGTCAAGGCTTAAAGGATTGATTTTAAGCTTAGGCGGACTTTGTCGTGATTAGGTGCTTCTCGGCAGAAGATTGCCTGCGTAAGAGCGTACCTGCAGTCACGCTAGCGCCGAGCTGCCCCGGTCCCCAGTTGCGATGGGAAATGCAGTCGAGGCCTGTAGGAGAAAGACTCGAGAGCTGGGAGGGAGGAGGCAGAATCTCTGCCTGTGCACTCAAGTGCTTGAATTTTGTTGCGTTGTGTAGCTCCAGGGGAAGACTGGCAATGAAGAGAAGCTATGAAGGGAACATCTGCATAGAAGGCAGGTGAGCTTTGGGTGGTGCACGTGGGGGATGCCATGGAAATAGAAGTGTGTCTTGCCTGTATCTAAGACTCTCAAGTAGGAACATAAAGATAGTATGACCCAGTAGCAGCCTTCTTGTTACCTCCATATTCATCACGTGGGTGTGTTGGTGTCTCTGCTTGATGAGCAAGTCTGGGCAATTCCTAAACCTGGCATCGCTTTCTTCTCTTTTAGACACAGGATTCCAGCGACGATGTCTAAGCACCACGATGTGGGGACCGCTTTCATCCAGACCCAGCAGCTGCACGCCGCCATGGCAGACACCTTCCTGGAGCACATGTGCCGCTTGGACATAGACTCAGAGCCAACCATTGCGAGAAACACTGGCATCATCTGTACCATCGGTAGGTGATTCCTAGATAGGAGAGAGTTGCAGCTATGAACTCCTGTGCTGGTGAAACTTGTTAGGGAAATTGTGGGAAGGCTTCAGCTTTCATCCCTTGCCAGGGATGAACTTGTGTGTTGAAAGAACACGACTTTCCCATGTCTGCCTAGCCCACGTTATTGCTAGGAGTGAATCCAGTAGCTGGATAAATCAAAACTGGTCAGGTTCTGCTGCACTCCTCAAGGCAAGTTAAAACAGTCTTTGATACTGTAGAGATGAGCTGCTTCAGCGCTGAGCAAGTCTGTATCCGTTACACTTTTTCCTCTTCCACATGATAACAGCCTGGCATATGTGGGTTATCTCATTAATTTTACGAAGTTAATATTCAAACTGTTTCTTCCTCCTAGGCCCAGCCTCCCGCTCGGTGGAGAAGCTGAAGGAAATGATTAAATCTGGAATGAATGTTGCCCGCCTCAACTTCTCTCACGGCACCCACGAGGTGAGGGTGGTGTCTGAGCAGATATGGCCCTGGCTGAGCCGTGTGTGTGTCTGCTGACCCTCTCTCTCCTGGAAGAGGGACATCCAGCTTAGTCCAGACCAGCCGTGGTGTGGGAAGGTGAAACTTAGCTCTGCTTTCAGGAAGGTGTGCTGGTTGTACATACTGAGCCTGTGTAGTTGCTGATAACATTAAGGTGCGCTTTCTGAATCATTTTGAAAGCGGTTCCAGTCAGTTCCACACCCATCTCTGTATCAGGGAGCCAGGTAACTGATATCAGACACTTCTGTGCCAGCTGCTTGCCATGAAATCCTTCGGTCCTTCCTCATGCCCCGCCGTTAGCTGTACAAAGCTGTGGCTTCTCGGTTAATGGTGGGAGCCGGGAATATCTGTTCCTGTTTTGCTGTGCGCCTCCGCAGCAGTACGAGCTATCAGTTGTTGTCTCGCTTCTTGTTTTATTGCTGGGGCTTTTGCAAGCCAGTGATCAATGAATAACCTTCTCTCAAAAGAAAACTGTTAGTGATTTGAAGTAATTACTGTGCTTAGTTGAGAGAATTGAACTCATGGGTCTGCTCGGCTAACCAGCTGTTGCGGTTGTGTTCCTGGCAGTCATGAGGTTAGCACCATGGTACTTGGGAGGTGGTGCGGTGAGCTGCTAAGAACAAGGTCAAAAGAAATCAACACTGTTCGTGGCAGACGGGTCCTTACTGATATAAATAGATGAGATCCTCAGCGATACTGGAGGAGCCGAGGATCCCATTCCAGGTTGCCTAGAATGCTGCCCTGAGCCTTCCCACTGGGTTTTTTCACCCTGGCTGCCCTCCAGCTTTCAAAATGTCAGGCAGTAGCCAGTAGCAGCTGAAGGTGGCTTTACTTACTGAACCGTGAGCCTCACGGTGTGTAACGGCTTGGCCTCTCGCCCTCGTGGCCTTTAAAGGCCATAGGGCGTTGTCAGAATCGAAAGGTCTGGTGCTTAACTGTGGAGAATCGTCAGGCCTTGACTAAGTACCCCGGGGTAGCATTGGTGCCTGGGCTGCAGTGAGCAGAATGCCTGAAGAAAGGGAAGCGTGGAATGACTCTGCCTCTCAGTAGTCAAATGCTGCAGCTGGGTGGCTCGTCAGGGAGTTGGTGGCCAGGCTGAAACTGGGAATTTTCACACCATTACTGCCCAGTGGAGCTGCTCCTGTGGTTTGTGTACTTGTTAGCTGAGGTCGAGGACAAGGACTGTGGCTTTCTGGTTCGGGTGAGGTCTAATTGCGCATTTCGTACAGATGAGGTTAGACTGCGGCAGGGTCTGGTCTTGCTGTCATCTCCTGTTGAGTTTCCCTGGCAGCCGTAGCCAGTCTTCAGTCTGAGTCCCCTCCTGGCTCCTCCAAAACGCTCCCGTTTCTAGGGAAGCCCTAAAGGGTTTTCATCTGTTGTGAGCTCTTCAGTTCTTGTGTCCACCCTAAAGCATTCAACAGGGCTTCAACTTTAACAGAGGTGCTCTAGAACCTGCCTGCAACCCTTTTATGTAGGAAAAGAAATTGCTTTTACTTCCAGTTCTGCCTGCATTTGTAACTCCTCAGGAGTTCAGACTCCCTAGGAGCGAGCTAGTCAGCAGCAACAAACTAAAAAGGAAAAATCCCAGGTGACTGGGACCAGATAAACATAGTAGCACTGTTCAGGCAGGTTTTCTGTACTGCATCCGTTTAGGCTGCAGTGCATGGAAGGGTCAGGGCATTCTCCATCTCAGCTTGCATGCTCAAGTCAATAAGCTAAATATTTTTTCCTGCTCTAAAGAGCTAGCAGTTGCAGTGAACCTCTGGCCAAGGGCATGCACGTGATCATTAGCATGGCATTTTCTGGCCACAGCTTCCTGGTGCTGGATTATCGTCCCCACGAAACTGAAGTCGGTGTGTGGGGCTTGTGGCATGGGGGGAGCCAGGTGTTTCCAAGTGAGCCAGGTCAAACGCTGTTGGCCTGTGGCACGGAGGGGAAGGGGTATTTCTTATCTGCAAAACTGTCAAGTGTTACACAACTTGCAGTCAAGGTTATCTCTTACTGTTGTTTAAGCAAGTACAGTAAACTGATCTGCTGGCCATCTGAAGCTCATTTGGGGTAGTTGGGACAGGAGTTTGGCCACAGAACTGTCTCTGCTGACACAGGCAACGTTGGCAAAATGCTCTTGTGCACGTGAAAGTTTGAAAGCAGGGTGTGTGGTGCTGGAGTCTTGAACTTCCATCTGTGATTGCTTTGGCTTTCGAAATAAGATGCAAATATTTAAATAGATAAAGGATTTTCTAGGAGGACATTATCTTTAGGGGAAATTTATGCCAAAGAGTTGTAAAAAAGCTTGTCTGTCTGCTCACCTGTGGGACTGATAAGGAGGAGTCAGGCTGGGAGTTGGCAGTGCAGAGGACGGCATCCTCCCTTCCGTGCTCTGAACGGAGTAGGAGAAGAGCCACCTGTGGCAGTAGCTTAGCTGCGCCGTTTTCCTGGCGTTCAGCAGGGTTTCCATGCACAGGATCATCCAGCTGCCAGCACTGCTGATGTTCTGCTGTGTTGAATAGGCAGCGGTGCAGCTAAGCTTTCGGAAGCGTTGTTTCTAAAGGCCGGTTGGTCGGTGGGCCATCTTCAAATGGCGCGTGTATGTCCTGATGGAAAATCACTTCAGTCAAGCGCCCGGGTGTCTCCTCAAGTTGTCCTTCTGGGATTAGAACTGGGGTCACCGAAGGCATAGCTAGTTAGCTGCTGGACTCCGCTTTTGTGCGGGAAAGGCCCTTGTGTCCTCACACTCTGCTTTTCTGGAAGCTCAGTCTGAATTAAATTCTGAAGATACGACTGAAATTGAGCCTAATGTAAGAGCAGAGCTGTCAGCTTGGGCAGTGTTTGGGGCGCGTCATGGTCTTTTTCATAAGTGGTGGAGTAGAAACAGGCTGAACGCTTCAATCTTTTTTTTTCCCTTGCCAGTATCATGAGGGCACAATCAAGAATGTGCGAGAAGCTACAGAGAGCTTTGCCTCTGATCCCATCACCTACAGGCCTGTGGCTATTGCACTGGATACCAAGGGACCTGAAATCAGAACTGGACTCATTAAGGGAGTAAGTAGATGGGTTTTTTTTTTTCTCTCCCACTTTTTTTACCATGTAAGACTAGATAGTGCTTTATGCCTGTGGCCTTTTCCAAACTGAAAATGTCTCAAAATGATGAGCCAGCTACCAAAAACTGGGATGAAGTGCTGCAAGCTGGGAGGTGGTTTTGTGCTGGTTTTTACTGGTTTTGCTGAAACCCATGTTTTGATGTGCAGAGTGGCACAGCGGAAGTGGAGCTGAAGAAGGGTGCATCGCTCAAAGTCACCCTGGATGATGCTTTCATGGAGAGCTGCGATGAGAATGTGCTGTGGGTGGACTACAAGAATCTCATCAAGGTTGTAGATGTTGGCAGCAAAATCTATGTGGATGACGGTCTAATTTCCTTGCTGGTTAAGGAGAAAGGTAGGTAACAACCGTTCCAGCTATGCCTGTTTGTTTCTTTCTTAATACATATTCGCGCTTTCCCTCTGTTGAATGTTTTTTAGCTTGCAGTTCTCTACTCAGTAAAGGAGTACATGGTTCTTAATGCTGTAGTGAGACTTTGAGCAAAACTTTCTCTACTGTAGCAAGTTTGCAGAAGATAACTTCAGCTAGATTTTACTGGACTGTCACCTAAAACCCTTCTTCAAAGGTGAATGTGTGGTAGGGACATACCAGTGCTCGTTATCAAAGCCTGTTTAGCTAACTCATACTTCAGAAAGGCTAATTCATACTTTTAATGCAGGATTTAACTGGTTTTACAGCATAGGCCCTGAGTTTTGTGGTTAGAGGCAGAACTAGTTTTAACTGGTAATGTAGGCGTAAGGTTAGTTCAACGATACTTCCTTTATAGTGCTGCCTGAGCTGCTCTGGTCTCGAGGTATTGCCTTTACTCCCAGAGCGTGTAGGGAGATGGAGGCGAGTGAGGCTTTTGAGGTGCTCAGTTTTGTATTACAGGGCTCCAGTGTGCAGAAGCACAACCTGGTAGCTTTTTTTGGGGAGGCAGTCCCAGGCTCCTGGCATCTTCTCCGACAACAGCATAGAAATGGTTTTGTACTGGTCTGTTGTGCTCCCACGTGTAAATTGCAAGCTAGTGTGTTACATGAATCCGATGAAGAGAGCGGTGGTGTGTTTTTATCATGTGCGGTTGCTTTTGGCACTGCTCTTCTCAGGCAGGGAGGTGGTGTGGGAGCTGGCAGCGGGGAGCTTTCTGGTAAACACTGACCGTGGGAACGCATCTGTTTCAGGCAAGGACTGTGTCATGACTGAGGTCGAGAACGGTGGCATGCTTGGCAGCAAGAAGGGAGTGAACCTGCCTGGCGCCGCTGTCGACCTGCCTGCGGTCTCTGAAAAGGACATTCAGGACCTAAAATTTGGTGTGGAGCAGAATGTGGATATGGTGTTTGCTTCCTTCATCCGCAAAGCTGCTGATGTCCATGCTGTCAGGAAGGTGCTAGGGGAAAAGGGGAAGAACATCAAGATCATCAGCAAGATCGAGAACCACGAGGGTGTGCGCAGGTGAGCTTCACGCAGGTGATGCTTCAGGTTTGTTGCCCTGTATCAACAGAAGAAGACAGCCCCTTCGTGCTGTCGTCAGGACTCCTGGTTGACTCCTGGTCTCTGGCTTGCCAGCAGCAGCAAACTTATTAGTCCGAGTATTGAGGTGGTAGTGCAGGCTGTCACTTAACACTATGTGCGTGGGACTTGGCGTAGCTGCAGTGTGAGCAGTGGGTTGTGTAACTATCACAGGCCCTGAGCTTGAGGGGACAATGTCACGGACTCCCGGCATCCCTGAAAAATCTGCGATAGTCTGTAGCGAGTGTGAGCTCAAACCTGAACAGACTTGCTGTTCTGGACGCAAATCAGTGAGGTAATGCTTGGGAATCGCCAAGTCTGTGACAAACTACCAGACTGAAATATCTCGGATTAGGTCACGCCCCTCTCGGTCTGTCTTTGTATAGCTTTAGAAAGCTTTGCCTAGCACTTTTTGTGTGCTGTGACTTGATCTTGTTGTTCTTTCTCATACTTTGACATTACAGGATACCGCAACGGCACATGGAAAGCCCATGTGCTGATAGCACGGCTGCGTGTCGTGCTCCAGAGCCATGTTCCCTTTCAGAGAGGGGAGGACAGAACAGATGGGAAGGTGCTTTGTGGAACAAATGGGGTAACAAACCTTTTCTCTTGCTGTCAGGTTTGATGAGATCATGGAGGCCAGCGATGGCATTATGGTGGCCCGCGGTGACCTGGGAATCGAGATCCCTGCGGAAAAAGTCTTCCTCGCCCAGAAGATGATGATTGGGCGCTGCAACAGGGCTGGCAAACCCATCATCTGTGCCACTCAGGTACTCAAAACGCAGTGCTAGCTGGTGACTACCCAAGTCTGGCAGGGCCAGTAGCTGTCGTGGCTTGACGGCATTCACTAGAGAGTGAGGTGCCAAGATGTGTTGGTGATCTTCCCCAGTAAGGTTGTGGGACCTCTTGTGTGGCTGCTGAAGGGTTTTGCCTCTTGGAACTTCGTGCAGTATGAGCCTTTTGGGCAGACTAAACAAATTGTGGGAAAATTAATAGGTTATGCTTAGCCTTGCAATTTGTAGCAGCACATCTGTGTCTTAACAGAGAAGACTTGCTGAGGTTCCCAGGTGTCTTAGAAGATGCGCCCACACTGCAGTATCCGAAGGACCTGAGCAAAGGGTCTGTCTCGTTATCCTGGGAGCTGCGAGGGAGGGAGAGCTGGTGCTCAGCTTTGCTGGTTGCAGCAGGGATCGTGTGCGGACAGCCCTCGGGCAGTGGCAGGGCCTGTTTCCTGGCTGTGCTTGCCCCGTGTGCAGGCTGCAGAGGCGAAACCTGGCTCTAGACTGTGGTCATCAGACAAGGTTCTGCATTTACAGCGGCGTGTGCTCCTTCCTCTTCCTGTATCGCTACTGAAATGCGACAAACGCTGCCCCGGATGGTGTTTCATGAGGAAATGAGTGATGTTTGCCCAGTGGTGAGCTGCAGCGGAGGGGGAGCTGAGCACCTGAGGATTTGAGCTTTCCATATAGATGTCTAATGCAAATACGCTGCTCTAAAGAGCTCAGAGTTCCTTGGACTGAGCCCTGTGCTGAAAAGTTAAATTGGAAAGTAGGAGTGTTGTGTCTGATGCTGTGTGGCTTAAATCTCCTGGAAAATCCTGGAAAAGGAGTAAATGTGGAACAGGCACAAAATGAAATGGGTGGTTGTTCTCGCTGGTAGGTGCTTTAATTCCAAGCTGGTTAGGGACCAGGCCCCTCACTGCCCTGTACCCAAGGGAGAGCTCTTCTCCCACGGCCCTAAGGCTGCATCCCGTCTTCCGCTCTGTCTGTAAAGTGTATTGAAGTGCACTAGTGAAAAAGCAGCTGGTTCCTTCTGCGGTGTCTTGACTCCTTTGGATTTGTTCTCTTCCAGATGCTGGAAAGCATGATCAAGAAGCCTCGCCCGACCCGTGCCGAGGGCAGCGATGTTGCTAATGCCGTCCTGGATGGAGCAGACTGCATCATGCTCTCTGGAGAGACTGCCAAGGGAGACTACCCACTGGAGGCTGTGCGCATGCAGCACGCTGTGAGTACTGCCTTTGCTCTGAGCCTGTCTGCAGCTGAAAGCAGCAGTGCTCTGTTGCCTGGTATCTTCCATCTGAGCCAGGCACCTGAAGATCTCCGTGTGTCTGGTGCTAGGTGGCAGCACCTAACAGTTCAAAGTAGCAATTTCTTTGTTCATGCTCCCGCTGTGGGTCTTGCTTTACCTAGCCACCACGGTCCTGAGGGCCTGAAACGGTTGGACTTGATGATCTTAGAGGTCTTTTCCAACCTTAATGCTTCTGTGATGCTAAACCTCACTTTGTGCGCTCCGAACTATTGTCGGGCAGAGCTGAGAACTGCTCCGCAGTGCTCTGAAACCTAAAACTTCAGATTTCTCATATTAATTTTTGTTTAGGCTAGGCTAAAGGGGTGTTTGCTGTCACCTTGGTATGAGTTTCTCCAAATGCCCTATTTGTTTTGCTGTATTAAATGCCTTAAACTTCTGCAAGGTCAAGGAACAGCCTAAGCCATTTATCTCTAGATAATGAAAGGCTGACTCCTCCGGGGGGCGGGGAGGCTCGTGGGTCTGATTTACAGCACTGTTGCATTCAGCACCTGGTGCGCTTGGTGTTGGGGGTGTTTGTTGCACCAGTACTGACAGCACCATATTTTTACATGCCTGAACTGCCAGAAATCTCTGCTCTGCTTTGAGTTCACCCAGCTCGCATTTCAGCCAATAAAGAATCACAGCAGTGATAACTCTCACCAGTTTTATTTGCAGTGCAGGTTATGTAGACTAATCAGCTCAGCTAGTGTTTGGTTGCAGTGCATTATGTAGCTATCTTTTGCCTTTGTCTGGTCAGTGCGGAGTGGTGTTTTTTGCATGTGGCAAATGCAAAATATGACTGGATTGCTGGGCAATGACTATGGGTTTACAGGCTGAACACTAATGGTGCATCTAAAAGGTTTTTCCTCTGTGTTCACTGCCTAAATCACGAGGGTTGACTGTCTGCCAAGAGCTGGAAACTTGCTGCAGCAAACCTTGCACCAGGGTTTCCATCCTGGCCTTTAATTCTTAAACTCGGACAGGTTGTATTGGACCTGTAGCCTGAGCTCAGGATCCGGTGCCCGTGCTTTGCCCTTCCTGCAGACCTGGGAATGGTGTGTTTGCTCTGCTAGGCCTCTGCAGAAATACTGAGGGCTTTAACCCTCTGTGCAGCGGAGCAAATAGAGATTCCCTTGATTTAATGTGACATGGCACAGACAGCAAGGTGCCAACTCTGTGACAATAGGAGCACGTCCTCCTACAGTGAGGATCTTTCATCTGAACTAAATCACTTGGTGCTAGTTGAGAGGAGCCCTGCCCAGCAACAGTGCCCTGAACAAGCACGGTCTGAAAATCTGCAGCGTGGCCAGAGCAGAGGAATATTTCCATCTGAAGCAGTCGTAGCAGGGAGAGAGCACTGGGTAAAGAGCAGCTCCTGTATGCACTCACCAACCTGAAACTGGTGTCAGTCTGGGTTTGTGCATTTGTTTACCCAGTCCCGCCATGGGATTATTCCAGGTAAAGCTCCCTCTGTAGTGAGATGCAGACAGCAAACATGGGCAGTGATGCTGAGAGCGATCAAGCTCTGCGCTATGTTGTATCCTTGCACCTCTCTAAAAGACTTATCCTGTCTATCCCTGGCCTGGGACTCTGTAGTGGTTTTGCGTAGCAATCCCTTCCCAGCGAGCCTCGTAGGAAGGAGCTTGCTCTTCAGTAGCTGGCATCTCTGTGACAAAACCGGCTTGTGCCTCGAGTTGAGTAGCAAGCTTCCAGATATTGGGCAGGCTATGGCCTGCTTGTGGGAGTGCGCTTCCTTCAATTCCAGTCCACAATCCACAGTTGTCTTCAAATGCTGCCCTGGCCATTCTGTCTGATGGGACCAAGGATCAAATAGCTGCTCCGTTTTCCTTTCTCCCACCTCCACCCTGCTATCTCTACCTGTGCTCCTGCTGGAAACGCTCTAGCCACTCCGTGTGAGTAAAGCTAGCTGTGATGAGGAGTTCAGAATTGCTGTGCCCTTCCGCAGCCACTGTCAGAGCAGACTCGTGCTTACGCATATTCGCTTACAACTGGGGAGTGCAGGATTCCCTCTACACGCAGGTTCACCCTGCGTGTTGCGCAGAGCTGCCGGCCTTTGGACCATGAGCGGACGATAAATGGCGTGGCTACCAGCTCTTGCATTTGGAGGAAGCGTTTCAAGGCAAATTTTTCCGTTTTATCTGACGGCAAGTGTAAAGCCAGCAGTACCAAAACTGACTGCTTTAGGACCAGAGCTGGCACTGGACTGCTGTTCCTGCCTGTCACATGTGTCCTGTTATTTTTAGACATAAGATACTTAACTACTTTGGCTTAAACTGACATCTGTGGAACAGGAATAATTCCTAGCATCACATAAAATAACTCATTAATGCTAGAGTACCAAAATTCTTGTTTGGAAGGGGTCTAACTGCAAAGCTTTCACTTTAAGGGCACTTCAGTCTCTGCTTAACATCAACTTGTCACACTTGGTGGAGCGGCTGCTCACTTTCTTGAGTAACTGAATGGAGTTGTCCTTGAAAAGATGATCAACCTTTGCATGCTTTTCCAGTCTCTGCAAGCCTTCTTTATTGGGTTGTCAGGGGCTAATGCAGCCTTCTGAGATGAAAGTTGTCTTTAAATGTGAGTGATTCCCCATGTGCTGGATGGAATAGATTGCTGAACTTGTTGCAGGTGCTTAGTCAGAAGGGAAAGCCCTTTACTGTGCCTCTGCACCTCTCGTCCATCCAAGTCTGGCGCTGTACGAATACCCCAGCACATGTGGTGTGACAACCCCATAAGGAAGACTTGTTCCTGTTTATTTCTCTGTTACCGAAAGGGAAGTTGGTACAGCACTTGGAGGTGCAACTTTATTGGCTCGCAAGTTTAACTAAATCTGTATTGGCTCTGAAGCGAAACTAAATCTGATGAAGCTGCGAGAGACAGTCTCCCAGCTTCAGGGTGACATTGGAAGTGCACTGCTTGCGTGTTGGCTCCATGAAGACGGCTCCAGCAGTGCTGCGTGGTGTCAGGAGAATATGAAGGAGGTGTGGAGCTTGCTGCCGTCCTTGAAAAGCAGTCTGCATTTGCCTGCTCTGAAAGGACCCTAAAATATAGGGAGAATGCCACCTGCGAAGCGCCTGCCCAGCGACCAGGGCCTGCCAGCAACGCAGTGTGGTGGACCAGCCAGCGCGGCTGTGGCATGTTAGACTCTGTTGCGTCCAACAAATTCACAACCTGAGAGCCAAAGAGTTTCACCGCTTGACCTTTAATATCCTCTTGCATGTGTTACTATGACAATTAAGAAAATTAACGTGATCTCATGTTACTCTGGTCTATCTTTCCTTCTTTTCTTTCCTCTTTTCTCCTCCTTCCCTCTGACTCGGGCCTGCAGATCGCTCGTGAGGCTGAGGCCGCAATGTTTCATCGTCAGCTGTTCGAAGAGATTTTCCGCCTCAGGGTTAACAACAGGGACCCTGCCGATGCCATGGCAGTTGGCGCAGTGGAGGCTTCTTTTAAGTGCTTAGCTGCAGCCCTGATAGTTCTGACTGAGTCTGGCAGGTAGGGCTCAGAGAGGGGGCTTGGTGCCCGTTGTTTCCTTGAGGGGAAAAAAAAACCCACACTCTGTTCTAACACTGCAAATATTTAGCAAGCAGCTTGCTGCTATGGTGTCAGCCTTGCATAACTGCTGCGGTCTGAGCCGAGTTCGTCTCAGTGGCAGGGAGGGACTGTAGGTAGGCAGGAGCAGAGTGAGAGTGCCTGGCAGTTGGCATGAGTGTCACCTGAGTGTGGGCTCGGCAGGGCGAGGTGACTCAGCAGGTGCCACCAATTCAGACCAGAAACCTCAAGGATCAAATGCTTCCTCTATAAGGCTGTGCTGTTTGGGTGGCTGAGGGTTGCAGCCATCAACCAGCGTGTCAAACGACTTGTAATAACGTCAAAAGCCGATGGTATTTGTGTGACATCTGCTGATAGAGCACCTCGCCTTACCCTGTGCCGCCCCGAGCGACTGACGTGAGTGTTGTCTTCCCGAACGCGTGTTGCTCTTATAGATTGCCCGGGAGGCCGAAGCTGCCATCTTTCACAGGCAGTTGTTTGAGGAACTGCGTCGTCTGACTGCCCTCAACTGTGATCCCACGGAGGCCGCTGCTGTTGGCGCTGTGGAAGCGTCCTTCAAGTGCTGCAGCGGGGCCATTATTGTTCTCACCAAGTCTGGAAGGTAGGAGGTGACAGATTCCCTCAGGTCAAGCTGACTTTGTGACAGGGTGGGGGAACGAGACTCGCGAATGATGGCTCTGAGAGACTAGAGCTGTAATGGTGAAGCCCGGGTTTTGCCAGCGACCGGGTGCCCAGGCTGCCTGCCTGCAGTGCTGGTTCCTCGGGAGATGGGCAGACATCTCAAACGTCAGTCTCCAAGTTCCTCAGCCTGCCTCTGCCAGCGTGGCGTCAGCACTGAGCCTGCCTCCCCTTGCTGTTCCGAAGGGCATCTCTGCCAGCGGTGCTGGCTGGAAGAGTCAAGGGAAAATAAGCGTTGCAGCATGGATTCAGACTTCTGGGCAAGAAATCCTCGATTTAACAGTAAGGCAGAAGTTCAGTGGATGCAGAATCTCTTTTTTGTTTGTTTTTTTTTAAATCAAGGCCTTGGTCTTTCGTAACAGCATCCAAATTATTGGTCCCTTGCTGAACCTTTCAGGCACCAGCCCTGCTGGCCTGAGCCCAAAGGGTGAAGAGGGTCAGCTTAGCCTAGGACTGTTCGACAGGGAAACTGAAAAGCGTTGGGCATTTCCTCTGAGGGGCTTCCTGATGGCTGCCTGCGAGTAAGCTCGCTGAGCAGGCAGGCACCCAGCAGGCTGCGCTCCCAGCGCCTGGGCTGCAGGTGAGAGGCAGCAGTGCCGCTGTGCTGGAACGACGTGTTTTGGGATTTCTGTCCAGCGGCAGTGACAGCGCTGAGGAGAGGTTCGCTCTTCCAGTGGTGAAAAGGGAGCCAAAGCCTCGCTGGTCAGCTTTTTCATCTGGAGGAGCTAGGCTGCCCACTCCCAAAGCACGTCTGACTGTAAGTCTCAGTCTGTTTTCTGGAAGAGGATCTGAATTTCTTGCACTGGATTCGGACCAAAGAAATAGTGCCGCAGCAGAGATGTGATGATGTGCGCTGGGCATGGTCTACCTGAAGATCCGGACCCTCGGTGAATCCCTCACCTACGCTGACAGCTCAAAGGGATCTGAAGCAGCCGCTTCCCGCGGGGATGAGAAGCGACTGAGAGCACAGAGTTTCTGGATACCCTCGTGCTTCTAATGTTTCTTTATCAAAGGTTCCAGTCTTACGCTTGACCTTTTTAAAGAGATCTGAACTCTGGTATTTGAATATTTTTAGCCGTGGGTTCTGTTACAGCCTTTGAGTACCTGGATCTCCTTGAGCTACCGGGAGGCTGCTTGGACAGTGTGGGGCAGATTGTCTGAGAGCTGGCACGTGTGTTTAGGTGCTGCGAGCAGACTGCTACTGCCTCCTATAAGCCACAGTCTTTGAGTATTGCTGAGCTTGGCTCCACTAAACAAGGCTGCAAAAGCTAGTGGAGATGCTGGCGTGTTCGCAGAGCCGTAAATGTCATGGCCTCGTAGTTTTAATCTCTGTTTATTTGCAGGCGCCCTCTGTAAGCGGTGCCCAGAGCAGGGGAAGTCGCAGTCCCCACCCAGTGTGTGGTGCTTGCTATGTTAAGGCCTTTTAAGAATTCTGTGCCCAACTTCCCAGTACAAATTGTGGCCCTGCCTGTGTTTGCTTCCTGTTGGGCGCATGCAAGAGCAGAGCTTGGTGCGGAGGAACCAGCCCCTTCCCTGGCTTTGGCAAGTGAACGTGGCTGGGAGGCAAGTGGCTTCCTCCTTGGCGAGCTGCTGGCGCGGGCTCTTTCTGTCCCGCAGACCGGGCGCTCCTCGAAGTGGAGGGAGCTTGTGGGGACCCCCACTGAGATGCCGAGGACTGCTGGCAGAGGCCGGAGTAAATGGCACCTCGCCATCTTAACATAGCAACGGAGACAAGGGAGGGCTTGTTCTGGGGACCAAAACATGCAGATGGCACTTCCCAAACTCGTGGGGGAGGTGACGTTCATCACAAGACTGGAATGGGACTGTCACGGAGGGATGGCCTTTGGTGGTGGTCCGCCCAGTCGCTGAACTGGGAATTCAGCAGCGCGTTGAGCTGAACTCGGCTCTTGCCAGCCTCTCCTGTGGCCATCCAGGGTGATGGGGACACCTCGCTGCTGCTTGTGCTCCCTTGGGCCGTGCGTCACCTCGTGTCCGCTCTCCCTGCAGGTCAGCGCACCTGGTATCCCGGTACCGCCCACGGGCTCCCATCATCGCTGTGACCCGTAACGACCAGACAGCACGCCAGGCCCACCTTTACCGTGGCATCTTCCCTGTCCTGTGCAAGGAACCAGCCCATGACGCGTGGGCGGAGGACGTGGACCTCCGGGTCAACCTGGGCATGAATGTCGGTGAGTGTCGCCGCTCCTGCCTCACCCAGGGAACGCTCCCGTGGGATCTGTGTTATTCAGGCCCTCCATGGTGCTTTTGGGGTTACTGGTGGGGACTGGTGACAGAGGGAGAGGAGCAAGTTTGCTGACGACACCAAACTGGGAGGAGTGGTAGAT
>Ga0181612_162875_pt1 | contig 18880 bp, 9 predicted proteins | sample HoacroProtozoa21_FD_119630 | JGI IMG/M metagenome (GOLD analysis project Ga0181612, IMG submission 119630) | Hoatzin crop microbial communities from Cojedes, Venezuel. Combined Assembly of Gp0051906, Gp0051904, Gp0051908 | reverse complement strand
TGTTACAGGCCACACAACCTACCTCAAGAGGCCTGCTGACCTATTCCCGACAAAAAGTTCAGCATTAATCTTTGAAACAGCTTATCCATTTGCCAAGAAGGAGCAATGCCCCTCCCTGCTCTCATAGCAAATTAGAGACAAGGAACAGTCAATGTACGTACAACCACTGTGTTCATTAGCATTGAATCCTATGCATTCACAGCAATCTGATACTTAGAGACACAGTGGCATCGAGAACATCAGGGATCAATTGTTCCCTGAAGAAAAAGGATGAGGTAAGCCTTATCAGCAGACAGTGGATTAATTCCTTATTGAACCACCATTAGCTATGTCTGCTCCTTTTGTTACAGTCCTGAGAATTCTCAGCTGGCCTTTATCTGGCTGGTCACGCAGCACACCATGGGCCAGTGTTTAGGAGATGGAGGGGAGAAAAATATTGTTTTGTGGACCTCCTCAAAGGCTAAGACCAGCCTGAGAAGGCAACATTGACTAGAAAGTGGAATTATGCTGCAGAATTCTACTAAAGAAATTTCTGTCCTCCAAAAAAACCCCAAACAGTGCACCCTAAAAGTAAAGCCATATAGCTTAAGGGGATGGGGGTGGAAAGGGGAAATCAATGCAGGCTTTACGAATTGAAATATCCTGCAATAAATTCAGAAGTAGTCCTCTCCAAACAGAATAATCAAAACCTCGTAATGAGAAGTTAAAAAAAAGGTACCACCAATAACCGATATGAAAGGTGTGACGGTAGAAGGGAATACCGAAAATCAGAGATGAATGCAATTATATTGTCAGGTGAGCCCTTCCCACTCCAACAACGTACAGAAGTACATTCAAACTTAGACAACAGATTACGCATTGCAGAATAGCACAATGTACCATAGCCAATGCACCAAAGGAAATTACTCAAATGGGAAAGGATGTGGCAAAGTAATAATTAGACAGTACAACCTTACCTCTGTAGTGGTAAGGGTTTGGAGGGAGAAAATCGTACCAGTTATTTTTTTTGCTTCATAGCTGGACATTTGTTTGATACCCATTGCCCATGGATGCATGATGCTTCAAAACTGAACCAGTGAGAAACCAAAGAAAAGCTGTCATCGTGACACGTAGTTGTTATCTCACTTGTCACCCAACTATTTTTTTCTTCATACCTTCCCCTTCCACATTCTCACAGAGAAAACCTAAACCACTCAGGATGCTAAGTTGCAGTTTGCTGCTTGTTGCTTCCCAGAAATCCCAACATACAGATTTCTGGCTTTGATTTACTACTAACCTTCATTTCATATGTTTTCCAACTCCCATCTGCTAATAGGAATTTCAACATCTGCACATGCCTGCTCAATCCACTGTATTTAAAATAAAAATTAATCACATCGAATTTAGAATTAAACACTGCAGTTGGTAGTTACAAATTCATTCCAGACACAATGATCAATAAGATTTCCAAAGATTTATACTGATTCTGTGAACTTTGAGGTCTGTCTAGGATGTGTGTCTGCCCTGCAAGCTGTATGCTTTTTTGCAAGCAGTCAGACACCACCACCCACTCCCGCCCAGTGATTTCAGCATGACATTTGTCTGGGAAAGAAACATAAGCACCAAATAAGTCTATTAGAGTTTATCCGCATGTTAGACTGCTGTACTAACCAGTTCACTCACTCTCATTCACATATTCTAAAACACACTGTTTTCTCTTCTTGAAGAAATCATGTAGACTCGTACTCAATCTAGTCAAGAACTAGGAGGCATCAGGAGGGAAAGCCACGCAGAATTTGGAAGATATTCCCCAGAAGAGATATAATCACACGCACTGCATATATATAACCTCCCATCCGCAGGAGAGCAGGTAGCACACTGAGAAAAGAGCTGACAGTGAGTTAGAGTGGGAAGGAGAAGAAAAACTTGCCCGAGGCAAGATCATCATACCATCCCGCTGAAAACATTGTATAGCCTCTAAAGCATTCCTCTCTGTATCCTAAGGGCAGCCAGTTCACAGATGACAACATTCTGGGAAATCTACTTTCTAAGAGATGAAAGTCTCCTCCAAGCCGAGTCTGTGGAGAACTTGGAAGAAAAACTTTCCTGCTGCACTCCTCCCACAACCTTCCTAGACTCCAGTATGTTTTACACATCACCATTTTGTTTTTGCTCTCACCATCATATTTAACAATAGTATATATGCCTGCAAAAGGTTTAGGCATAAATGGACATGTGGATTCCCAGATCAACAGATTCCTCTGGATCTAATTTATACAGATTGATAACATTTCATCATCTCAACATCGTAAAGCTGGCTTTATTTTAGCTTCTTTTCTCAAAAAAAAAAAAAAACCAAAACAAAAAAAACAACCCACAAAAACAAAAATAACCCCAAGAAGTTGAAAGCTTTCAGATTTCCTTAGTGGAAACCTACTCTGTTAATCCCATCACTTGCTAGCATACACAATGTGTGTTCTCATTTCCCCGGAGGATTTCAGTACGCTATGGCGAACTCCGCCAGCTTCCAGTGTGCGAAATGTTCCTCTTACAAAATGCTCTTCTGCTGCCTTCAGTTTTTCACAAACGTCCGAGTTCCTGCAAACCAGGGATTATAATCTCAATCAACAAGACACTTTTGGGTGATCATTAGACATCAGAAGTCACCGTCTCCAGAAGCAGCAACAGGTGTCCTAGCTACTACTTCTACCCACCATCAATAACATCTCCCTCCACCCTCACTGAAACCCCAACGCAATCCAAACCAATAGTCCCCCACCTCCAAAAGAAACCTTGCTAGAAGAAGATATTGATCTTTTCCTCCATTTCCTTTTCCTTCAGTTTTCTCTCTTTAGTACAAACAGAGCTAGTTTATCCTATTCTTCACCCAAACCACAAGCATTAATAATACAGAAAAAGATTCTCAATTGCCTGAAGCAATTTTATTTTCCACTAGCTGCCCACTAAATAGCAGTTAGGAGCTATTCCAGAAAATGGAGTGCACCATGGCCTAGGGGGACGACATGCCACATTCTCCTTCACAGTCACTGCTTTAGTTCCCCTGCAGATTATCTAAATTATCCATAATACAGCCTTCTTCGTTATAGCTATATGAACAGAGCAGGACTACATGAAATGTTAACATTTCTACAATGCATCACTAACCCCATCATCAGCTCAATATATTCATTAATATTTGAGATATTCAGAAGCAGAAGTTGGTTAAGTTTGTTGATCCACTATAATCCTATTTTTGAGAAAAATATTTCCATATTTCCACAAACAAATCACTATAGAGTTGAGGATGTTTTTGCTATGTGAGACCTCTTCAGCAAAGCATTAAACATAAAACCCAATTTCAAATACTTTCAACTGTGACAACTTGTCTCTTCCTAATGTTAAAGCAAAAGTCAATCTTTTGTGATTAAATTGTGTCTTTTCCTAGGACATGTCTATTTGACATAGATGGAGTGTGAAGGCAGTACAAACTCATCAGAAGCACAAAACTCCAAAAGGCTGTTTTCTTCCATTTGTAGTTATACCTTGGTACACATCTAGAAAATGCCAGCCCAAGAAGGATGGACTTCATCTGAACTGAAAGGGGACCAGGCTGCTAGTCCTTTAAGCAAAGGCCACGAGTGAACTTTGAAACTGATGAGTGAAAGCCAAACAAGTGCAGAAGAACACACACTTCAGAACACATTTTGTTGGTATGAAAATATGGAGATTCTTTACCTTATGTAAAAGATAGGTCAGAGGATGAAAATCAAATTAGAAACAAAAAGCAATTTTCACTAGGTAGAGTTAGTGAGCAACTACAAAAATACAACCTGATCTATGTGTCAGACATGGATACCAGCACAGGCTCTGTAGATGGAAGTCTTGTCTTTCAAATTATTTGAAGAAAATGAAGAAATCAGCAAGAACAGACAGTTGATATAACCGAAAGGTTGGGGCTTTTAAGAAAACTAAGCAGCAGTGGAGTAAGTGGGAAGGTCCAGGAATGAGTAAGCAATTGGCTAATAGATGGAAGGCCGAGGAAGTGGGGTATGGATAAATGGTCAGTACTTGCAGTGGAGGGAAGTAATTAATGGAATATATTGGGTTTGTGCTGTTCATTTTATTAATGCATAAACTTGAAAAAGGTGTGAGTGGTAAGGCAGGGAAGTGTGTCAGTGATACAAACTACATTCAGAGGAGTAAGGATGAGATTGGACTGCGAAACATGAAGGACCTTACAAAATTGTTCAATAAAGAGGCAAGAGAAACACAATAGAAATAAGTGTAAAGCGATGCATACAAGGAAAAAGAATTCTGGCTTTATACATGCAACGATGGCTCTGAGCTGGCCATTACCAGAGCAAGAACTGGAGGTCACAATAGTTGGTTCCACAAAGTAACAAGCCAGTGTTCAACAACAGTGAAAAAAATAAGGAAACATTTGGAATTAGGAAAAGAACGAAGAACAGAGGAGGTCACTATGCCACTGTTTAAATCGACAGTTCACCTTACAGAAAAAAAAAATATGTACATTAACAGTGTGTGCATTGCTGAACCTCTTGTCTTGAAAATCATCCATTATTAGAAAAACAGAAACATTCAGAAGAGGACAAGTGGTAAACAAAATCATGGAGCAACAAGTAGGCAAAACATTTTGGCCTGTGGCAGGGATTTAGGTGGGAGATGACAGTTATGCGCAATCATGAGTGACATGGGATGGCTGGATAGGGACAGACAATATTTTCAAGGAAGTCCAGTGAATGAAACTAGAGGGAGCTGGGCTCAAAATGACCAGGAAGGTGCAGGGTAGCGTAACCCTGGAATACCTCGCTCAAGGAAGTTCTGAATGCAGAAATGTTTACATGGGCTCAAGGGAAGAAGGGATAAATACTTAGGGGTGAGATTCATTGGGCATTACCAGACAGACAAACCCCAAGAGAACTGTGAGATCTCCTGAAGTGAAAAAAGAAGGAGGTTTGGAGAGTATTCACACATATGTTAAGCCTTGTAGATGCTTGTCCCATTTTTACTCTTACATAGGTATTTCTATATGGACACTGTTCACTTTTGTTGTTTTAGTGATTAACTCTTTAACTTCAGGAAACTGCTTTTAAACACCCCGACCTCAACATAAACCCCTCCTCTCGCTCGTGCTACCTCCTCCAGGGGAAGCTAGAGCCTAATTTCCTAATCCACGCCCTTCAGCATCTGTGTTTGCAATCTAGATTTCCACTGAAACCAAAAAAGTAAGTTACCATACTTCCAGTGTCATTTCCTTTAAAATGAACACCAACCTTCCTTTAAACATAACTCCCCATCCCCAAGACAAAGCAAAACTATTTTACTAAGTATTTTTATCTTATCTTACAAATAGCTATATCTAGTCTCAACAGGACCTTTTTTCTTCTCTTCCCCCCAAAGTATCAGGGCTTCTAGCCTCCAACATTATAATTCCATTGAGATGAGTAGTTAAACTAGTATAAAATTAATGAAATGGAGAAAAGATCTTATCTCATATTAATATGAATTGCTTCCTCCACCACAGTGAATTTATAATGTAGACCTGCCGTTTAACAGTGAAGAGGAGAACAACTACACAGTTTATAAAGAGGGAATTAGAGGAAGCAGAACAGTTGCCTAAGCTGAAATTTGGCTGCAAACACTACAAATAAGGACCTTTGCTCTTGGGAAAAGAGCAATAATGATGTTGTTCTGTTCAAGACATTGACACTGCCAGGGTAGCTCAGTCAATTGTATCAGATCACATTTTTTGTACATATTAAAAATGAAAAAAATTATATTAAAATATTTATCTATATGAATTAGATATATAAAAATGCTCTTTTTTAATAAAGATTTTCCTGTTATTTAAAAACTAATGACAAATGTGCAAGAGGAAAGTAGAAAAGTAAAAAAGAAAGATTTCCAGGGACAAAAAGGATAATGTAACCTTTGAAAATTTGCTAAGGCTTAAGATTTGTCTGCTCAGACACTTCTTTCTACCTCCATTTAATTAGATTTTAATTTTCTTTTTTTTCATCCTTTTCCTCTGCAGATTCTGAGAGGTAATTATTTCAATATCAATTGATTTGAAGGAACAGTCCCAAGCCAGAATTAAGCAGCTTATGGAAGTTTGTCTTGTTCCTGGTTAAACATTCCTGCTATGCAGCTGGGTAAGCCGCTTGCAGTAATAACATCCAGCTGAAATGATGGAATTGTGCTTTGAGCTCAGACTTGGCCTGGCTAAGGGGAACTTCTCAAACAGCTCTCATCAATGTCAGAGATTTAAAGAAAGCTTTCCCAAATAATCAAGCAGAGGCAGAGAAATAAAGTAAAAGCTCAATCTCTTCTCTCCAGGGTGCCTTTCATCAAAACAATGTCAAATTTTTACATGTTTCATAAACGGCACATAACATCAACAGTTTGTCTTCTGCTTATGTTGCAATAGGCAATTAGGTTCACAAACAAAGGTGGCCTTTACATCCCATATACAAAATGCCAATCCTCTGTAAAGAGATCTCAGATAGGCACTTCTTACTTTCAGGTAAAAGTTCAGAGAAGTTAACAAAACAGACATAAAGACACTTAAATAATAATAATAAAAAAAAACAGTGGACATTTTTGAGGGGTTTGTTGTAAATTATTTGCAAGAGACAGAGGAAGACCGAGAATTCAGAAATTCTAGAAACTTAGCCTTATGCTTAGGCTTTTCATCTCTTTTACCTTTTTACTTACAGCTGACAAAGAATAGTAGGGAAAAAAGCATAAGACTATATTTAATAACTAATGTTATTAAAAATTAAAGTGTAAGTAGGGGTTAGGTCAATAACTGCAAAAAAAGCACAGAAAAACAATTCCTCAGTAACACTTGTGATCACTTACATGCTCCTTTTATGACTCCTGTGAGTCAGTTTGCACAATAGCTGCAGCAGCAGGCTGCTTTCAGTGCCCCTTTTCTACAAAGCGGAAATGGTTGCTCACATTAGAAAACACACAGGATATTTCAGGGTCTGTAATTGTGGGCTTCACAAGACATATAATTCATTCCATAATATATACATTAAATATGCCACAGAAAGCTTCTTTTAAAGCACCCACCTATTAGCAGAAATGCAAGAAAACATATTCTGTGCACCATGCAGAAAGAATATTTTCTTATTGAGGGGGGAACAAAAAACTTTGCTCTACAGAGAGCAAATTAGAAGACAGCACTGCAAACATGAACTCAGAGCATGCTTTCTACGGCCCTGGTGGGCACCCTACTGGGATGCTTACCAGACTTCAGAAGAATCTCCATTCTCTGGATATCTCATGCCCTTAAATTGTAAGAAGTAACCAGATTCCAATGGTATCTGAAGCTTTGCACTTCTAATTGTACTTGTTGGGATTCAGATACTCTCACATTTACTCTTTTCTGAAAACTAGGACTCTGCAGTCTGACAGCCCATGTTCACATAACAGTGCTATTCTTCCAGAGCCTTTTCAGGAGCAACTGCACACTCCTGCAAATTCTGGATTTTGGAGCTTAGCTTCTCACAGATTAAAAATGATGCAACAGCTAAAGTGAGACTTGAAGAATATTCTCAGTGGGACTCCTAAAATAAATCATGCTTCACACATGGACACCACAGAAGATATAATCAGAGCTATGAAAGTAAACAGCCAAACATAACTGTCTTTCAGCATCTTTCTATATTTTTGTCAGTCCTTTCATTCCTTTAGGTCATCCCTTATTTTCCTGTGCAAGTCTCCTCATTTCTCTTCAGTTCCTATTATTGAAATTCCCCTTCTGTAAAGTTTCAGTTCCACTTAGTGACCTTTTGTCCCACTCCCAGCACAAGCCAGTCAATATTTTTGTTTGGCTGTAGCCCACCTAAAATCCTAACTGTACCCCATAGGGTGCAGCTAACTTGCTAGTCAAGTACGGGAAAGCAGGCTCTGCATTTCAAGATAGCACCATACAATCCAGCTGATAGAAATGTCCAGACAGGATCCAGGATACAGTGTCATTTATAAATCAAATCAACAGTCACAACCACAAGTGACACCACAACCACACCCATCTAAGATGTACAAACCAACCTTCAAACAATTCCAAAAATAGGACCGGATAAATCCTGTATCTGTCACGTTAAAAGCATTGTGTGAAGAAAACCATTTACAACACATAAGAGGTTCTTTTCTTGATCTTTTTAATATTAGAGAGCATCACATATTCCTTGCTACTTCCTATTTTCTTCTGAACTATATTTAGAAGAGTTCTAAGCACAAAGATTGATTATTTAAAAACCGTTCCTACTGTTGCCTGTACGGGACTTTCCTGGGATCACAGCAGACTTGGTGGAAGGCTCTGCCAGGGTGCCGAAAATAGCTTCCGGGAAAGCCATAACCATAATACAGAAGGTCTTTCAACCATATTCCTTCTTAACCAAATTTCTCTTCAACTTCAGCTGTACCTTCACCTTCCTGTGGAATCATGGACTTTCGCTGTTGACTTAGAAACAGCTTCTGCTCGGAAGACCTTGAATGACCAGGTCATCACCACTACTCACTGGGAACTTTATTTATTTATTTTTAAATTATTCTACATTGGGGTACGTAGCAACAGTGAGATCAAAAATACAGTCTTTGTTAGAGAACTGTGGTCTTGAAGTAACACTTACATAAATTTATATAATTTAATTAAGAATTATTAAAGCTATTAATAGATATAGATTAAAAAAATCCAGCATCTTAGCTGGAGATGGTTGCAGGCATATTTTTTTGTTTTGTTTTTCTAAAAAGGCCTAATCATTAGTGAATACAGGCTGTATTTGTACCTTGTGTACCTGACAATGAATTCTTGCTGTCAGCCCTCTCTCTTTTATTCAGATCCACTCATTCTCTTATCACAGACTGCAATTTCTTCAGGCAGGAACATTCCTTTATTTTAGAGCTGGTCAGTGATTAGTAGAACAATAAACTTTTTATTGAGCTTTTAGGTATTACTACAAGACAAATACATAACAAGAGCATTCAGACTCCCATTAGACTAGCAACACACAATCTTTTTTTCAGGGGAAAAATGTGGGCATTTTTAGCTAATGCCTAATCATTTCCTATACAGTGAAACCACTAGTTATGCCTAATATTAAGAGTAACCACTATGTGTTTATTGAGGAATGTCCTACAATTTGTAGCATCTGATTGGATAATAATCCAGTTGGGGAACATTTTATGAAGGAGTTTTCTGATTGAAACTATACTTTTTCTGAGCAATTTCCAGGACAACATTAGAGGCAACGTGCACTTCTCAGTATAAAATCACTCTGCATTACCCCTAGCCTGTGTACTCCAAATTGGATTGCTGCTCAGTCATACTAAGTGGGCAAAAGGCAACGAAGAAACAACTCACAGTTTTAGGCTCCAGGACTGTCTCACATAGGCTTTCTTCATTCACAGCTCAAAAACAGGGGGAATAAAAGACCCTAGCAATATTCCTTTTTGCTGCTTCAAACTGCAAAGTCAGTTTCTGCAAACTGCAGAGAAGCTTGCTGCAAAATCTATTTCTTCTTTGTGGTCAAAGCTGATTAGGTAATAACCTGCACATGGGCACATCTCTGCTGCCCAGGCATCACTTGCCCCCGTTGTTGTTCCTAGGGGAGTCTGGCAACACCTGCGTGCCCATGAAGGGAAAACCATTGCACTTTGAACCTCTATAGAGCTAACCACAGCACAATACTGGTTAGCCAGGCTCACCTAGACCTAGGCTTCAAAACTTTGCTGTGACCGGTCTCAGCCTCTGGGCTGACTCGAAGTCCAATGTGTCACCATGAGGTACTCCTTTTCAGTTGTAAATACATCGCTGACGGGCTGCTGAAGCAACACCCTGCACCCCCAGACAGCAACACATACCCACAGATAAGATTTTTAGTCTTTTTTTTCCCCTTAGAAACAAAGCTTATGTAATAAAGCTGTGAGGGACCTTCCTCCAATGACTTTGGAACCACTGATTTCAACCCAATTTAAAAGAAGATTAGATGGCACAAGTGTAGTTAGGATCCTAAAAATGTCATGAAAACATTAATGCTCTGGCTGAGAGAAGAGCTGCAAAGTAACCTCTTATTAAACACCAGGCAATCCACATAGGAGAGAAGCTTCAGTAACACCCCCAGTGGCTGCTCACAGCCTCTTAGAGATCAAACTTCATTTACCACATGGTATTAATCTATAGGAAATATAGCTTCCGTAGTTCTGGGATGGCGTGATCTATGGGTTTTAAAAAACTTTTAATAAAAACTTCTGAGTGTCCTAAACGTAATAATTATACTTTTCTATATTTAACCAGTTAAGGCAGCAGTATCTTTGGTAAACAATTGAAAAACCAAATAAACATGAAAGAAATTTTGTGCTGGCTTTTGAAACCGCCAGTTAAACAGAAACAATTGCTTTTGTTATCTCTTGTTAGCATAAAGAGGACAAACCCCAAATGAATAGTTGCAGATTCGGAGGTTGTCTGTTAGTTGGCTGTTGCCAGATGCCTCCTGGAGAGGTATGTAAACTTTAGGTAAGTATAGAACTCTTCAATTCTTTTGTTGTATTACAGCTGCACGTAAGAGGGTCAGTCCAATATGTGACCATTAAAAAGCTCAAATGCATTCCAGTTGTAGGTGGTAGCGTAGTTGTCCTGGCCTGGAAGCTTCTGGGCAGTCCCCATCCCTAGCTGTGAGGGGTCAGCTGGCGCTGAAGGAACAAGCACTGCTATGCCACCCGCGCCCTCTCGAGTGCCTGGGCACCTTGCCCTGCCTTGAACAGGGTAGGACGGGCTTACTTCTGTCAGGGAAGTTGTGGTTAGGATGCTCTTTCCCCTTGAGTTTTGGCTCATGGGATGTGCGGCTTGAGACTCCGGTATGTAGTGACTTTTTAAAGAGTTTGCTCAGAAGCTGGGAGATGTTGCTTAATCCAGGCAAGCAGAAATAAAAAGCCTGTCTGCAGGTTCTGGGTGTGCGGTGGGAGTTCCGAGTGTAAGGAGGGAGTAGCAAGCAAAGTGCAAGCTTCAAATTAGAATTATTTGTATGTTTATTGCCTAAGTTACTTGATTTGAATTTGTGGGGCCTTTCACTTACTCTACAGGATAGTTCTTGTGCTATATAGTACTTTACCTATGGTCAAGTACTTTATACAGTTAAATTATGGAAATAATAAAACTAATGTCATACAGCTGTGGACAGAATCCAGTAGGGTGGGAATCCTACTTAATAATTCTGTGGGTAAGATGGGTGGGACCTGGGGGGTAGTAAGTGCTCCAGTGATGCTTTTAATTTTCCTAAGTCTTACAACAAAGTGAAAGGCCCTTTGAAGATATATTTTATTCTCCTAGTTCTCTCTTTTTGCCTGTTAATTCTGAATAATTCAGGTAAAGATGAGTTACATCTATTTATCAATATTTGATGCTTAAGGTACAACACTACAGCTTTCACAGTGCTCTCATGGTTGAGCTGTCTGAATGACATGGGTGCAGTTTCTGCGCAAGATACATCGACTCACAACAACAGCAATGCAAAGGGTATACACAGGGTTTGTAACCAGACTGTGCTGGCATACAACGGTTACACACTGGCTCTTTGAGGAAAGAATGTGATTGAAGTTACAAAATTTTTGTAAAAGAAACAGCAGTAGTTAAATTTAGGATTAAATATCTTTAACTGTACAAGAAAAACTGGAAAACTATATATATATAATATATATATACAGAAAACTGGAAAATATCTTGGACATTCCACATGAAGTGCTACATTTTCGTGTCTTGTTCCTAGCTTGAAAGAAATCCCTTTTAGTTCAGTACAGGTTAAGAACACGGTTCGCACTGACCACTGTTCTGGACATGTTTTCTTCAGCCCTGCTTTGGGTGTTCCCTGAAAGCAGGACAAGGACAGACTGTAACACCACAAGTGATTATATATGGACAAACACAAAATGAACAGCTTGACCCTGAGCGCCATCTCCTCTGACCTCAGCCAAGCAGCAATGCATTTAAACACTGTTACAGGAGTTTTGCTGTAGTACCAGTCAATTTCTGCAGATGAAGACTGAATATCAGTGCTAGAGCAGCAACTAATGGTCCTAACAGGTTTCGCCTTACTCATCCTCCTCTGCCTCTGAGATTGACATAGGAGGAGCAGGTCAATCTAACCCTTGCACTGTGAGGAAAACAGTCATAAAAACATGAGCAATACAATGCTAATAACATATTTGAGTGACAGGGCTGCTTGTTGGATAAAGCCATAAGAATCCTTTGATGCACTATCAGAAAGCAGTGCTGGAACACTCAGTGAAGATGATCACATGAACAAAGGAGATACTTGTACCTTTATGATTTTATAAACAGAAATTCGGAGTAAAAATGATTATAAATTACAAGACGTCAGTAATTAAAAATAATAAACATTTAAATGAACCTTAAAAATATTAGACATTATTTACGGATTTGATACCCCATTTGGATTTGCAGTTTTGCTAAAAACCTGCCTTCTTGAAAAAGAATGGAGAAACACAGAGATTCAGGATTCCTGTTTCTTTTAATGAATAGGACTGAAATTAATATTTTGCATTTCTTACAACAGAAATAGGGGCTTGGAAGGTGGATGCATTTAAAAAAAATGCTGAAATATAATGTTTCCAGCTTAAGATGTCCTTTTTTTGTCACCCACAGGGGTAGAATGACAGCTGGAGCCCCCAGCCTCTCTGGCTCTAAGGCAATCAGCTCTCAGACTGTTTCTTGCCTGCTGGAGGAGCTTTCCACCCAGGACTTGGTTGGAATTGGAGCCCACATCTTTTTAATTCTGCACTCTGCGTTTTGTTGATTGCTCATAAATTGAGTAATTTGGAAACACTGGACTCTTCTGCCTCCAACTGGCTTGTATGCCCTGGAGCTGCAGACCCTGGAAAGTTCTTCCAGCGCTCTCAGGCTTGAAGTGTCAGATCTGTAGCAGGGAATTTGGAAGCTGGGTCCCAGTGCATACAGTTTGTGTATAACAGCAGCCTGCTAGGAATCAAGGTGTGCTTCCATGCTAGAGTCATTAGTCAAAATGTTTTATTTGAAACGTTTTATATCCAATAAAGATTTCAACAAAATGCTGCTGAAGATTTGCCAATCAATTGTATTCCTGAACTCTCCTGTCAGACTGCTAAAATAAAAAATGAAAAAAGAATGGTCTGCCTACCTCTGGATTGTCATGCTGCCACCATAAAAATGTTTAAGCACTGCATCTTCTGAGCACTTCTCTATAGTATGAAATATCCCATTCTGTGGATAAAGTAATTCCGATACAGAATAATTAAATGATTTTCCCAAGGTGATAATATTTCTTCAGAAAACTGGAAAAAAAAATTATCGTACACAGCTGGTCTATTCTGCTATCACAGATGAAAAAATCTTGGGGTAGAAAATTTTTCTTTCTCTTCAAAAATAAATAGACTCAGAAAAACTTGAGTAAGTTTGTAGCTGTATTTCATAACCTGCACATAACCTGCAATAAAGTCTAATGAACATAGTATCATTAAAGTGCTTTTAACTGATATGCTCCTAGATTGACCCATCCAAATTTGACAAAAACAACGATAGATTATTTCTTTTAGTGTGCACCTATCATCTATAGGATTTGACTTATAGATGGTGACATCCTGAATGAGGAATCTGCACTACACTCAGCAGAGACGATGTAACAGAAGGAAATGTAGCTAGAAAGATCCAGTCTGAAACTCAATATACTACACTCAGGTATTTTAACAAATTGCTTTCAGACCTAAAATGCTTGGATAAAACACTGAAATTGCATCCCAGAGCTCCCTCTGGTAACCTTGAAAATTCATCAAAGGAAAGTGTTATTAGGTAGTACTGTGTTATAGGAAGTAAAAGTAGACTGAAAAAATATGCTATCTGACCACTTGAAGTACCGTTGTGATTTATACTGAAACTTTTTTTGATTTCCCAAGATACAAGTGTAGTTGATTGTCAAAATCAACAATAAAATAATTGATTGGTAAGAAATAATTCAACATGCTGATTACACTTCATGAATACCAAAGACTTGTACACATTTGTCTTTTTATCTAAGCAGTGACACTTTATTATAGATTATGCTGTTAATTTTTCATGGGTGGCAAATGATTAACTCTTTTGAACCATTTTAAGAAGTTCTCACTCTCTTCTTCATCCCTGTTACTTAGTGTATGGCAATTAATTGGCATTTGTATAAATGAGGGGGAGGACTCTCCATGGAGAAGGCAAGAAGTGGCTTTGGCGAGGAGAAGAGCAGAGGATGGGTGGGCAGGAATGAAGAAGCTGTTGCAAACCGAATAGAAGCTTTCTATGTTGGAGCCATGCCATGTTAGGAGACTCTCAGCTGTTTGCTCCCACTTTCCTACCAAAGGTTTCTACCCCTCCTAACTGTGATGAATGCCAAGTCAACTGTTGTGAGGCTGGGTTTTATGAGGGGAATATATGAAAACAATTACATATTTATGTGTGTGTCTGTACTGTTTTTGCATCTCTGTCACTGGTTAATCAACCAAGTCAAAATGAAAAAAACTTTCATACGTTAAAGAAAGTATGGGTCAGAGTGTAGCAGCACAAATGTATTTTTTCTTAACTTGCTTCATTTTTGGTGCTCAGAAATAAATGTTAATTCTGTAAGCCGCCAGGAATGCAGATACTGATATGTATCTTATTCTAAAGCTGCAAGACCTTTACATCACAGTGTAGACCCCTGTCTCTCAGAAACATTCCCAGGTGAATCTGGAGTTAGGGACTGGGCTAAGGCAGCAGAGAAAACACTCTAATTAGCTTGTTGGTCAAACTGATGAAAGCAGCAGTGTGTGCTCAACTTTATGCAAATGTTCAAGATGAACATAAAGCTGAGAAACATTAATTCAGCCAAACATGTAAGGAAATGAATGACCTTAATCATGTGAATGATCCCATTGGGAGCAATAAAGCTGGCCTGTGCCATTGCCACAGAGCAAACGGGAACAAATACCCTTGCTGGGAAACAGAAGGTGATACTACAAAGAGCCCAACATAACTAAAGGAATTCAGAACTAACTACAGACATTAAAAATAAGAAAGAAGAAAAATGAAAATAATAATCTTTTAGTGGAGACTCTCAACATTTTACAGACATTCGAAACAGTGCTTGCAAGTGATGCAAGATGAGGCAGATATGAACTCTTGACAAGTCAGGGCAGACAGCACAGGGTACAGAGACACTCAAGCATTAAGATTCCAGTAGTCTGTGCAACAGCCAGGACATATAATTCAGGTTCCTTTATTCTAAGGCCATTGATTGATTTGAAAGCACAGTGCTTTTTTAATAAAAAAGAAGGATGATAAGTTTATGCTTAGATCTTTTTCCTGTAAGTAATTCGCACTCCAGAGCAAGGGATGAGCTTAGAACTCCCTTGGTAGTCTAGGTCCTTATGCCCGATCACCTCCTTGCAGCTGGCAGAGAGAGTATGTGATGTGGCTGGGACATGTATTACACGAGTTTGGATTGTCACAGTGGTCTGTGTCTCAAAACTGCCCATTGAAGACGTGGCAGTGCCATGGTTGTTCTAATCTGGTTTTGGAGATAAACTCAGAACAGGCTGCTGTCAAAATCAACGCCCAGTTCTTAGCTGCCCTGACCATTTCTCAGCTCTAATTGAGGATCAGGCCCATCATTTTGAGCAACATGGAAAATACCTTGCCAGTGCCCTTTTTAAAATGTGAAATTCTCACTTTGGTTTTTTTGCATATTCTTAAATGCTTTAAACTAAAATCGCCCTTGGTATCATTTTCAGCAGATGAGTCTCTCTGGGAACGGAGATTTTTCTTCTGACCTTTACATTTATCACCAAAGAACATATTTTTATTCCTGACACTTGCTTGGAGAAGGTTTACAAAAGTTATCTCTTTCCATAGTTACACTGCACTTCCTCCTCTGGTGATCCTACCAGCTACACATGTCTTCGGTGGGGTAAGTGTGGACATACACCACTGACTTTCCACTAGAAGTGCAGCTACAGTATTGGCTCCAGACTTCACCAGGACAGTGGAACAAATGTAGGAACTGCCAATGCCATCTTATGGTGGAAATGTAAACTGCAAATGCAGTTTGTGAAAGAAAATGAAAAAATGGCTGTTTCCTCCCACGGGTAAAAACAGCACCATTGAATGCTTAAGGATGCAGCTGGGTGTGGGGTTATGAATAATTACCAATCTCTAACTTGTTTAAGTGTTTAACAGCAGTTGGGTTCGTTGATATGCCAAAGCTAAAGACTTTGTGACGACAAGTGAATATAGAAAATTACAAGGAAAAGAGGGAGAGAAGTGCTCTCACTTTCTCTTCTCATTGACTTGCTTTCATTTTCTTATCCCCTTTCTTTAGCTCCCTTAGCATGGAAACAGAACTCGCTTAACATGAATGACATTGCAAATGGCCAATATACCAACTTCCTCACCAATTTCGTTTAAGCAGCAAACTTCAACCATCTGTTACGCTATTGTTGGATATAAACCGGCCATTACAAACAAGACTGAAAGGAGGAAATACACACTACTTCAGTGCTGGACTTTCTCACTGTGCACAAAGGATCTCCACGCATACTGGTAGCAGCAATTAGTCCTGGAAGCTGGGGTATCCATCAGTTGGGACTGGGACTGTTAGACACCCAGAGGTCCAGAAGATTACTGTTGAAAATAGCAAGGCATGAGGACTGCTAAATGCAGTAATGTGCATCCAAATTGGAGAGAAAGTCTATGGATGCACCCTGCAAGTTTCTATGGGAACCACATGGATTTTTATCATTGAATTGTTGTTACACTGGAGCTGTGACCTTAATAACTGGTTCCTGAAACATTCCTGGAGGAATACTGAGGCAAAACAAAGGGAATCATTACTAATCACAATTAATAGAAAATTTTCCGTTTTCAAACAGCAGCATATATAGCACAGTTGAGGTTCATCTCCTCAGTGTAAAAGCAGCCCAGGGACATGTGTGTGAGTGTCTGGCTAACAGAACATGGGGTGAACTCTGGTACAACTGTGGTCTCAGTGCTATGCCACATTCAGCACTTCTGCTCTTGGAGATGAGAAGCTGGATTCCAGCAAGACCGGACCACTGGAGTCGTGATAGCTGCCAGTGGGAAAACATCCTTACACATGGTGGGCTGTGGTTTCACTGGTATTTTAGTGTTGGCATTGGTTTCTGTTCTTTATGTCTTTTTTTTTTTTTTCTTAAAATGCAGTGAATGTTCCTACATTAAAACATCATGAGAATTTCAAGCAAAGCTTGTCTTGTTACAGCAAATGTATTGTGAATTTAACCTGTCCTCAGTGAGTAATTGTTAACTGAACATTATGAAGTCTTCAGCTAGGGAAGTGTGGAATATGCATTTTTTGAGCCATTTATGTAATTTCTACTTTTTTTTTCTTTCAATTTTTATTTTTCTGTTGAGGAATTTAACTCAAGTCAGTGCCCTGAAACAGAGCGAAAACTTGCCTGGGAGGAACTGCACACATGCTGAATATTTATATAGAACGACAATGACATTTGACTTCAGATTTTCTGTGACAGAAATCAGTTCCTTTCAGCTGTGACCCATATCTCTTTGTCTTGACAAGCTGAGGAAAACATAAATCCTTGGACCAAAAATGAATGAGGCCTGAATTCCTCATTCTGTCTCCAAAAATCACTGACTTAGATATGGTACATCTTAGAGGATGAACATGTTTTAAAGGGTGTATTTTGAAGAATTGTAAATGTTGTTATTCTTGTTTCTGTTTGTCCATAGCACAATGAATGAAATGCTGTTCAAATACATACATGCATAAATTTAGTCTTTTTCTTTTCAAGAATCTTGTTATTCGAGGAGATTGACAATAAAACTAACAGATTGAGGATAAGAAGGATGTGATACAGGAGAAAAGCGGTTGATATGATCATTGCTCTCATTTTGGTAAGGCTATATTTAATAGTAGTGCATTCCTAGGACTAGTAAAACTTTCACTAATTTTCCAAAATATTCTAGCATATCTCTGAGTACTACAGCTCCGCTAGAATCACAGTCTATTAGGATCTGGCCTGACCATTTATGTGATTAGGATAGCACTCTCAGAAAACTGGGGTAATACGGAAAAGAATATTGATGCCTCGACACCTTGTGATCTCTAGAGCCAAATCTTAACGAGTCCCTCTGAAGGCAGCACCTGAAATAACCTCTTTGAAATGAAATGGAAAGCCACGGTTCTGAACACACAAAAGCGCCCACTATGCTTTGTAAGTCTGGGAACATTATCTTAAGCATTCGTTAGTTCTGCTGTAAAACTGTTTAGTTTTCTCTGCGACTTCATAGCCTGATTCGCTTGTGTAACTATTTAAATATTACATTAAGACAATATTGCTGCTGCATACTGAGGCACTCAAGAAGCCACGAGTGTCAAAATTAAAGTAGTTTGTTCAAATTTTACTCACCACTTTACACATAACTGTTGATTTTAAGTTGTCACATAGGAAATCTTATCTTATGATACACTACTTGATGCATTTAAATATAGTAATTTTCTTAGAACATTAAACACAAATATCGTCATTTATTCATATATACTACTGTGTCAAAGTTCACAGAAATAATTTTGTGAAACATTTGAAGTAAACATCTCAGCAAGAATGTGTTTCACCATCCTGCGCACCAAAAATGTTTCTGTATTTCACATCAGTCACTAGCTTAAAAATCCAAATCAAAACTTCAGCCTTAGCTCAGGACTTTGAATCTGACCTTCCCTTGCTCCTGAGCAGTACATGCTACCCACTATGCCACGCAGCTGTGCCACATTTTTCTTGCTCTCCTATGGTGACGAATCTAAGCATTCTGTGTGTTAGC
>Ga0181612_159890_pt1 | contig 18880 bp, 11 predicted proteins | sample HoacroProtozoa21_FD_119630 | JGI IMG/M metagenome (GOLD analysis project Ga0181612, IMG submission 119630) | Hoatzin crop microbial communities from Cojedes, Venezuel. Combined Assembly of Gp0051906, Gp0051904, Gp0051908 | reverse complement strand
CTTGCCAGTGAAGACTGAGGCAAAAAAGTCATTGAGTACCTCAGCCTTCTCCATATCCCGGGTAACCAGGTCTCCCGTTTCCTTCCAGAGGGGGACCACATTTTCCCTAGCCTTCTTTTTATCACTGATGTACCTGTAGAAGCTTTTCTTGTTGCCCTTGATGTCCCTGCTCAGATTTAATTCTAACAGGGCTTTAGCTTTCCTAACCTGGTCCCTGGCTGCTCAATTCGTCTTGAATTCAAGGCAGCTGGGGCTGTAGGCCCACATCACAAAACTTAATGTCTACAATGCTTAAAACTAATGGTTTTATTAAAAGCAATCTCTTTTTCTACGGTCTGCATTTTTCCATATTATGCTTTTTTCCCCACCACATTTTATCACCCCAAAATACAGAACAGAAACCATAAAAACAAGCACAAGCGCAGTATTTTCCTTTGGTTATTTGCTGAGATGTTAACACCTAATGTATTTTCAAGCCCAAAGAATATCATTGCCACCCAAGGTGGCTGATGCAGGGTGCTCTCCAGCCTATTAAACACTGCTGAAGGGAGGTAATACTAGGACTCACCTTTTTTCTGAAAGGATGGATCTAAGTGGGCAACTTCCCTTCACTTTTGAGAATCATGTGAACAAAGTATAGAATCGGTCCTGCTGGAAAGATTTGATCCACAAACACCTGAAATTTAGGAAATTATCCTTCTATTGATTTTAATAGACTTTGGATTGGACCTTGTTGCCAGTCTCATTAGATTTTTAGCAGTTCTATGGGATCGTGATTATTAAAAAAATGGTTCCAATAAATAGCTGGTGACAATAAATGACAAAAATATAAAAAGAAAAGTCGAAGGGAATGAGATCGATACCATTTTTAGCAGAAAGCATCATATCTGCTTCTGTCTGTAGGGCCACAATTAACTAGTAAAAGCTCATTACGGTTGGTGACAGTCTAGAAATAACCATCAGTCACCCCTGTGAAATCCTTTTTGTCAAGAGCTTAATTTGTATCAGGCCTTCTAAAAAATTGAATGTGACACTATTGCTCTGAAGCTATTAACAAAAGAGCTTCCAGTGCACATGCCAGTGTAGATTAATATACACTTATATGCAATTTTTTTATATCTATCTGTCTGTCTGTCTGTCTGTCTGTCTATCTATCTATCTATCTATCCATCCATCCATCCATCCATCCATCCATCGCTTACTATGATCAAGTGATCAGGAAATATTTTCTGATGCAAATTTAGTCTTTAAAAGCGATTTTAAGACTAAGGGTTAGCGAATACAACTCTAAACAAAGAAAGGTAGCCGACAAACTTTAACTGAGCAACAGATGGATAGAGGACTGGGAAGCAAAGGTGAAATCACTTATATTTTTAAGCAATTTGCTTGGAAATTCCTTAAAGGATCTTTCTTTATTAAAGCAGAGTATTGCACCTGGGGTAAAAAAAAAAATTAGTGGTGTCACTCTAAGTTGCAGACCATTCCTGGGAACGAACTGTGGAACTACTGGGAACTCACTGGAAAAGTGTTCTCAAATGCTCTTTGATGCTGGAGAAAATTCAGTCAGACTAAGTAGCTTTTGGATGACATAATATAATGTTTTAAGGGTGTTTGTTTCTTTTTAAAAATCTAGAGGTTCTTTTTAAATCTAGGTGGTTTCATAAATTCTTAATCATTGACAGGAAAATATCTGCTGAGTATTTGTGCTGAAACATTTACTGACCTTATAGATTCTTCCAGTCACCTGGCATCTGTAGTGACATTGTCTAGTACATATAAAATGACCTAGTACCTGTACAATGAGTTACATGCAAGGCTGAGGTTTTGGCAAACCTGTCTTAATGGAAAAGAACCATCTGCAGCTTTGATCTTGTAATTTAAAATAATGACAACATCATTGTACAGCATATGAAGCAAACTTAAGCCTTGTGAAAAAAGCTCTTAGCAATTCTTCAAACCAAAATATTGCATCTCTCAAAAAAATTACACTATTTTACAGGCAGAAGAAATACACCTATTGTATTTCCATACCTTAGTTTCCTATTACACAAACACTTCTAGATTACAACAGCTCAATCTTCATGTCTTTTTTTAATTCTCTACTTATCTTGCCAAAGGGAACAATTATAGCATTGACGGAATTTTTTTAACTGGGAATAAGACAGCTAAGCTCATTTAACAGAAGCCACAGAGCAGCAGTATTGTGCCTTGACATCGTGTTGGAGCAGAGCTCACACAGAACACACCACGGACCCAAGGTATATTCCAACATGGGTAGGAGACAAACTATTTTACCTTGCAGTTCGGTGTTAATACTGAGAGTCCTTTAAGTTCACCTATGGCAAGGAGTTGTGTCTTACTCAGGGAAACTACAGAGAGGAACTGTTCTCAGCCCTCTCCTCCATTAAATGAGATTTGCATCAGTCCTTTACATCCTTTTGAATTCAGAGGGACACAAAGGCTCAGCCACCATCCCTTCTCAGGCTCTGCCTCAATCTCAGAGGCTCCTACAGAGGCAGAAAAACCCTGCAGCAACATACCTAAAGACATGGGGCTGCACAAACAAGATAACATTCTTAGAGGTGACTCATTACTATGTGAATCAAAGGACACAGCCTCTCAACGTCTGGATGCTTGCATATATACTGCAGACTATATTGTATTATAGATTTCGCTAGTTGCAACTGCTGGAAATTAAAAAAACAAACAAACAAACAACAAACCCCACAACCAAATCCCAATACTATGACACATAGGACAAATTTACATGCACAGAAAGTGCTTCTTGAGACCAAATGCAAGACTGTGAATACTCCCCTCTACGTAAAATCCCCCACATACAGAAAAGCACTCATCATCTTTAAAGTTGATCTCTTAAGGGCCTCATTCACAACTAGCATCCTTAATAGTGGGAAAATGAGAGTTTTCAAGATTTCAGGCATTTAGAAGAAATCAGGAATATAATTTGTATTTTGGTTTCTTCTACTTTTTTCAGTATTTAGTGACATTTTGGGAAACATAAGCCATTTAAACTTATCTGATCAATGTGTTAATTTTTCCTTTTCCTTCCCTTGTTCTTTCTTCATAGAAAGAATTCTGCTTCACAAGAACAATTGCTGCATGTATGTTAAATGCATTTGGAATCGATTAACCTTCTTGCCTGAGGGAAGTAGAACCATGGTTTTAATTGTAGGAGGTAACACTGACAATTTTTAGTCAGGTCAGAGTTTGGGTTCATATAGGGATGGCATATAGAACATACTATATGCCTGTATGTTCATATAGGCATACAGGTTCCTGCACAGCCTAGGGTAACAAAATCTTATTGACTTGCACATTGTCAGACATAAAGCTGGTAAAGCCAGTCACTAAACTACCAATAGAAAAAGGAAAGACAAACAATGCCTTTATCAAGCCTGCACAGCCTACAGGTTAGTAAACCTTATAAAACGGTCACTGGTACAATTCACCCAGAACCCTGATCGGTTTGTTCTTGTCTTTTCCATATCCTAGTCAATACTTTGCATGGAAAACAGTGTGAAAAACACTTTTTTTTTGTAGTCATAAAGTGGGAATTCCTAATCAGTACAGATGACAGCAGCAATTTTTACTTAGATGCAATGACTTAAATTAGCACTGACATTTGTTGTCCATGAAATGCATGTAATATTGAGTCTAATTTGATACAATTTAATAATATTCTAAGGACCTCAATCCATTTAAAAACAAACAAAACCTATTGCTTGATGCTCAGTAAGAGGTTTTACAATTATGACATTATTGCATAATGGTTCCCAGAAGCACTTCTGTAGCTAAAGCTCTGCCATGATTTCCATTGCAAAGTCTGCCTTTGAGGGTTTTATAAATGGAGTTATTTCAGTTCATACTGTACTGTAGCTTGGTGTATATTATATGGGAACATTTGCATCATGTAAGAATTTAGGATTCCATTTTGTTCCTCTTGTAGACCTAAAACTGTCTTAGACTTTGGCTCCATTCCTCCATTTAACAGGCTCACTGGGACACTGACTGCAAAAAAATACGTTAGGGCTTTTGTTGTCAAGAAAAGTATCTGGCTACAAAGTCGCTGTGTAGGCTTTTGCTTGCATTGCCAACATACTTCACTTCTGATACTCAGTACCTGTTGCTATTTTGCTCCTACAAGCTCTCTGAACCGTACCAGGAATATAGCAACTCACTCCTGGTGAGAAACTTTGTCAGGGACCGCGCATCTCAACCTTCTTTTTTTCTCAGATGCTTGTCTTACTGTCTTAATAATCTTCTTGTGTATAACAGAAAAAAAATTATACAATTTCTTTAGTTTTATGGTTTCAGTTGTAGCTTCCCCCAGTATGAAAAAAAAACCTAGCAAACTTTTCAATGTTACATTTTGAGGAAATGCAAAGTAGGCCCCTGTGTAATGTGGGTGCAATTTGGCAACCTGAACACACATATTTCCACAGTGCTCTATTAACAACTGATAAGCAATATCTAGAATGTTTGACTCCTTGAGTTTTTACTGAAGTCTGCAAGAAATTACAGTTTCTAAAAGTGATTTTAAGTATTTTCCCATTTGTGACAGCTGATACAATTATCACTTCAAGTAAACCTTTGCTCAAATTAGCTTTGGCTGTACATGCAGATACACTATAATTCTAGTTTCAGTTGACTTGACACTGTATAGTAAAAAATAAGGAAAAAAAGTGTAACATTAGTATTTGTCTGAAGTACACTAGATCCCTTCTCAAAGTTCAGAATAAAGGTGCTATGCACTCTCAAGAATAACTGTTTCTACCATGTAACAGCAGAAGCTGTGATATGGCATGTATATATATATATGGCAGTTATTTAACACTGTAACGCCAAGAATGTAAGCAATAGATAGAGAACGACAAGTTGCTTTCATAGGAAGAACACGTCTCTATCCTTCTATCATTCAAATCTTTGCTCCATACGGTTTATAACCAGCTAACGTAACACTGAAGCAGGAATCAGCTTCTAGCACTCTGGTGCCTGACAGGACCCTCCTTATGGAGGCTGTATCTCACAACCAGTAAAGCATAAATTTGGCACTGAGTTCAAGGCATCCTGTCAAGACCAGAGCATACCATTATAAGAACCTATACGATTACCAGATGCGCCAAGTACTTCTCCAGAACATGATCTGAAATCTGACATACGTTGGGGACTGCAAATATTGTTAATGTGAGGTTATTTACAGAGATTTTTGTTAGGAATTTTCAAGTACGTGTTCTACCTACACATAGAGTTTAAAATGGGAATTCATCATTATCTTGGCTCAGATCTCACACAGAGCAAAACCGCATGTCCAACGAGCTCTATGTTCTATATACACATACACAAATATACAGAAGTTATTAGCGTTACAAGTCAACAAGACACACAGTTATCCTTTTCCTTTATTAAACCTAAACTGTTGTACTGAGCTTCAACTAAAAGTAGTATATTAAAGTGATGCAAATCTACTATCATCAGTATTTGGAATAAAATACTTTATAACTGTAGGGATTTTTAAGAAAATAAACCTCACTAATTAGTTATTACTTACAGAAATTAAGAAATGTAATCTAACTTTAAAACATTATTATCCTTTTCAAATAAGGAAAAACACTGTGCTTTGGTGATTCTAATACATTCTTCTAAGTTTTTGTTACTGGCAGTCCATTATCATACAACATTTTTAATGGATAACAGCTGATATATTACTACTCGCATAAGCATTTACCCAACTGTGCACAAGAACATAAGGAGAATATACACTAAATAAAATTTGTTAAACACTTTTGAAGAGAATGGTCTGAAAAATGTCTTTAAAGAATATAAATATTTCCTAATGGTTGTTCCCCCAAAGTACAATTAGCTCCTAAATTATTTTAGATCATTAAATTTATCTAAAATTGTTTCACATTTTGAAAATTTGAAGACTATGTAAAGGATTTCTTTTGGCTTTCGTTACCTGACTGGCAGGCATCTCTCCAATCACTGCCTCATAAGGAGGGGGCAGCTCAGTTGGATACAGCATTCCTGGGCTGTTAATGGTTACTTCATATAAAGCGCTGAATGGGGAATGAGGAAAGTCCAAATGGAGACCTCTGTCAAAAAACACAAGAAAACTTAATAATTAAGAAATTGCATTGGATTTATTTGGTAAACTATTACCTACACCACAGTGATGCAGAGTGTTCTCTGAATTCAAAGCCAATATACTACAAAGAATTATATTGAAGAAATTTATTAGACAAGCAAAAGGAAGCCCTCGTTCACAGCGTAGCTTTAAAAACTGTATTTCATCTTGGATGCCATCTGTCTCTACCAGCCCATTTTGCAGTCATTAATGTCCTTCACTGCTCCACAATAATACACAGTAACTGCAATGATTTCCTTAGAAAATTAAATCTCATTTTCAACTTCAAGTGTATAATGTTAACAACTGCAAAAGAGTTACCTGTAAGCTGATCTCTGCTTTAAGTTCAGGCATTGTTATCCTTCTCTTAACTAAGTTCAATCACTTCCCTATTACAGCAGTGCTTTAACACAAATATTTCCAGGTGCATCCTAACACATTTGCAAAAAATATGTGTAATCTCTCTGGAAAAGAAGCACCTGATGTAAGCGAAGGGCATTACTTGGCTTCACATTCTTTGAAAGAGCCTCATAGTCTGTAGCTCAGAACTATGTGATGACTATAACTACAGGGAAGAGAATCACCTCTGTGCCTCTGTCACCGGTGTGCAGGTATATTCTGGTGGGTAGTAGGGTGGAGGTGGTATTGGTGGTATGAACTCATCAAAATCCAAGGTTTGATGCAGAATAGTTCCATGTGGAGTCATGCAGTCAGGATTCGTAGAATGTGGCCTCTGTGGCAGAAACTGAAAATGAACATGTCAGGTTCCTTCAAATGGTAGAAACCTTATCACCAATAATAAAAATTTTAATAAAAGGTCAGTATTAGCAACCTTGACCAATACCCAATTTCATTAATATCCATACTGAAATGAAAGAGACACTCCTGGAAGCATAAGAATACTTGCGATCAGTGAGGAGTGTGAGTCAAATTGCCAAAACACAACACCAAGTTTTACTAAAGACACAGAGGCCTGTGCCTCAAAGTCAATCACTTAGGATGCAGAACAGAGACATTTAAAATTAAACAGCTTTGCAAGAAATAATTCTACCTTGTAATACAATTTTATTATAGCACTACATAATCAGCTGTATTTTAATAACTGATGAACAACAGACACAACTATTAAAAAACCTGTTTGCATGGTTTTGTTTCCAATCTGAAATGTCTTGTGCTTATAGAGAAAAAAAGAACCCCATCCCCCCAAAAACAAATAAAACAAACTAGAAACAAGATACCACATATTAAATTTTGAATAAGACAACTACAAACATCCCACCTATTTTTCACTTTCAAATAAAGGGCCATTTTTATTACTCATATAAAATAAAACATTCTTAATAACCAGTTGTGGTTTGGTGATACAGACACTGCACACTGTCCTGGGTTTGGCCAGGACAGGACAATTTTCACCAGGAGCCAGGAGGGGACACAGCCGGGCAGGCTGACCCAAACTGGCCAAACAAACGGGGTACTTGATACCATGTGCTGTCATGCTGGGTTCTGTGTGGGGGAGCTTAGTTGCGGCTTGGGAGCGCGCTGGGCATCCGGTGGTGAGAGAGTTGCTCTGTCTATTCCCCTGACTTTTTTGTATAGTCTTCTTATCGGTATTGCTGTTGTTTCCTTTGCTGTTCTGTTAAACTGTCCTCATCCTGACCCAGGAGTTTTGCCTTTTCTTCCCATTCTCCACCCTACCCCAGCAAGGGGAGGGGTGGTCCTTTGTTGCTGGCCAGGGCTAAACCACGACACACGCTGATATTGGGTATAAATGTTTTAAATACTGGTATGAAAGCAAGAAAAACCTTTGTTCATATAAACATCTCAAAACCAGAAAGAAAATAACCACACTGAATAATAAAAAAAGTAACAATACTGAGAACTACTGTCAACATTCGTGACAGGAACCTAATCAGCTTCTAGCACAGCAGTGATATCAAGAAGCCATTCCGATATCTTTGATACTGGAAACACTGTCACTTAACAAGACTATTAAGAAAGGCTTGAACTACTTCAAGATCAAATATGGACCATTCTGCAAATCACATGGAACCCTGCCACCTTGACCTGGCTTTATATGGTCCCCACGGATAAAAGGGGATCAAGAGACAATCCAAAACCACAGAAGAATTCTTTCTTCTCAAGGCAAGCTTCTGCTGTCATATCACTTTTCGCAGGTCAATAGATGACTTGGTCTTTAGCTCTTGCCTTTTAAAAAACAAGTGAGCTAAGAAAATGTGCTAATTTGTTTTTTATACTGGAACAAGAAAATATGTCTTTGTACTGTTGTCTCATTACATATTATCTGTTTAAATCTACGATAAAGGCTTAAGAAGCCATGAAATAAAAGCGAAAATGCTTATGCTTAGGAGATCCAGCAAAGTAAATTACCTTAATTTTTAATGTCACAGTTTTATTTTTTACTTTTTCAAATTTAACTTGGTACAGTCATACCCAATTTCAATTACCATAGAAATGATATGAGTCTTTGGTATTTAAACGATTGAATTACATCTTAATTCTACTAAATACACTCTATGTATGTTGTTTCAAAGGTCAAAGCTGTAATAATGCGACACAACAGAGGGTCAGGAGGACCAATTTCAACTGTTTGTGAAAATGAACTATTAGTTGCTTACTAATCATCTCTCTAGAGATATTTTCAGAAGTAACTATTAAATAACGAATTTCCTCTGCACAATATGTTATATCATTATATCTTACAGCCAATCAATGACTTTCAGCCATTGTAGACTACTACAGGAAGAAAAGACATGACATCTACCTGACTTACTCTTCATTACATAAAATGTCTGATGCTGTTAAGCACTCTTTCATGCGAGATGTGATGCTGTTAGCCTGAGTACTATCCGACATTTCTACAGCTTTGTCTTACAGAATAAAACTAAATTTCTGCAGTCATTCAGTCTAAATCAACCTCATCTTTCAACAGCCATTTCCCAAACTGCAAAATTACATTAACTGCTAAACACCAAACTTCTGCCTTAAGTGATACAATCATCAGCACTCATCAGTCCGCTACCATCCCACTGAAGAATCTTGTAGGAAAAAAGCAAGACAAACTTCAACTTAGTGACCTAAAAATTGTATAAAAATTTATCGTAAGGATGACAAGTATCTGTATACTCTGGCTCACATTTTGTACCCTACTTGATTCCACCAAACTCAGGACTACACTAATTTCCCTAGTAGAGTTGATAATCCGTGTCATTTTTACAGTCTGGAAACTAAACAATTGTCTTTTACAGCTTTCTTTACCTTCTCCCAGACTATTTCCATATACCGCCAAGGAACCCAAGCTTTGGTTTGCACCAGAGAACACACAGCTCCATCCCTTCTGTTCTGAGTTCCCTGGAGCTCGTTTCAATCAGCCATATATAGGGAGCGATACTCTTAACACTCCTCCAAACAAGGCAATTAAAGACACAGCACTTTTACAGTGAGTGAACTATCAGCACACATTTTGTGGGATGTGACAGAAGGGAAAGGTTTTACACAGCGTAGAAGGGCTGGGATTCAAGAAGGAAAAGACCTAACATTTAGATGCAGCTCAGTTTAACAGTAGAATCACTTGCATCCCTTTCAAGAACCTTGACTTTGAATACAAACCATGGCAACGAACTCTGTGTGACCAACACTGAAAATGAGTGGCTAAACAGACAGGAAAGATGCACATATTTTGGGAGGGGGTGTGTGTTTATAAAGAACAGTTTACCTGTGTGATATCATCCTGCTGGAAGGCACAGAAATTAAAGTGAAAAAGGCTGTAAGAGGGAGACTAGCAGCAAATATACGGGATTATCACAAAGAACAGACATTTTTTAGAAAACAACTGGAAAGCTATTAAGTAGGAATTAAATCATATCTTATTCCATACTACCCTACTAATCTCTACTAGCCTGCAACAGTTTATTTATCCTACAGTAAAATGTATTTTAAAAATCATTAAGGGTTAGTCTCAAATGGTGAAGGCTGGCAGGGGCTCAACAAAGACTTAAGACAGAGTCCATAGGTAAGAACAAGACACAGTCAGAAAATGCAAACAGCTGACAAAGCTGGACTAGGTGGAGAAACACTGACAAATGCTTTCACAAGGAAACACACATTTTTTTGTATTAGAAGACAGTTGTTACTAAACAATCAGTCTCAAAACGTTGATGAGCAGCAACAAAAACTGCCAAACCAAAAATGGGGGTAGCTTGTTAGGTCACAAGTATAAATAAGATGAAGTTCCATTCGATTTCATTTCAAACACTACAGCACAACTCAAAAAGCAGGTGTCTTAGCCAGGCTTCTGGGATTAAACCAACGGCCGCTGCAGAAGCAATCGATAGAAAATGGTCGCAGACAAGGATGAACAGCAAACGGCACCACTCAAACGCTGTAAATAGCCAACACTGTTAAAAGCTTTGCATAATTTCATAGCTATCAATAGCTCTTCTGAACATATTTACAAGGCATAGATAGATATCCCCCGGCTCTGGAAATCCCAAATACTCAACTGCTTCTGTTGACCACCTGGAGCTGTTGGACGCTGGGAGGTTTCAGAAATCTGACAGGCAATGAAATACAGATCTAGAATTCATCACCTTCTTTTAGGAAGGATCCAACCTTATGTTTGAAGCTTGGCATTCAAACTATTATACACATGCATTTTTTTTCTCATCCTTGGACTAAAGATGGTCTTACTTTAGATTATGGAACGTGTCTGATACCTAACAGGCATTATAGATAGACCAGTGCATGTGCTAAATGGATGTACAACACAGTACACATACTGCACACAGAATTTTGTGCATTTTAATTTGACAGAGCTAAATAGCCCGATTTAAACAGCCCTCATCTTTATTTCACACTGAGGACTATGGAATTTGTTATTTGGTTTGCAATTATGAGGGAAGAATAAAACATGCTGTCTGGCTGCAGTAGGGTAGACAAGGAAGCTGTACAATGCTGCGGTTTTGTACCCAATTTCTTGGACCTGAATTCAATACAGGAGTTAGCCATAGCATCAGCAGCAAGTTGTCAGCAAGCAGAGAACTAGAATCACAAATGTTAGCAGCACACCACTTCCAGCAGGAGCAGAAGAGGTAAAATTTTTATGAAAATCCAGTTATGCTCAAGGGTCTGTGTGCCACAGTACTGAGAACTTCACACAGTGATGTAGGGCTGGAAGCCAGTGACCTCGGAGAGATTAGAACCTGTAATAAGACACCTATGCTGTCACTTCCCAGTGAAGAAGGCAGTGCTTTGTAGGGTAACAGAACTCTTCTCTCAGGTTTTAGCTCTTCAAGGTGAAATTTAAAGTTTGGACGGGGCTCTGACCAACCTGCTCTAGTTGAAGATGTCCCTGCTCATTGCAGTAGGCTGGACTAGATGACCTTTCTAGGTCCCTTCCAACCCAAACTATTCTGTGAGTCTATGATAAATAAACCCCATTAGATAGACAGGAATAAGATTATAAAACTCACTCTCTTTTTTTATTGTCAGACCAAATTTCCAGCTCTTCACTGAGATGTCACCTAAAAGTTGGTCACTGAAGTGACTGGATTGATTGGACTTTACTATTTATGTTCTGAATATTTTGAGCATGTTGAAGTAAAAGCTGACAGAGGAGTCTCAGTTAAGGAACTGAATGAACAGCAGATAAAGACTGTAAAACACAATTCTCTAATGAAACAGTTACCTGATGTGATATAATGCAGTAAGTCCTTCTACCCGAGATCTGTGAGACTAAGAACTTTACAGCAATATTTCCAGGTATGGGACATCCCCACTAAACATCAACAAAGACATCCTCTATTCTACATATTCTGCAGCTGATTAGCACTACTGACTCCACGTAAACAACAGTGCTGGGATTCACTGCTTAGCAACTACAACATCTCTAAACCAGTAACTGCCATACATCAGCACATGACTAGTGCTCTAAGGGAATCTTCTTATCTAGAGTATTTCCCATATCTGCATGTATTTACCTCTGCCTTCCATATCACATTTAATAAATATCCTGTGTATCTTTGAAAGGAGTCCTCTGGGGCTCTGGGATTCACTGTCCTCATTTCAGTCTCTATATGTCATTTATAAAAACCTGCTAACTCTTCGGCATGGGAAATAAAAATTTCTAATTGCATATGACTAAATATTGGCATGTTATCTATTGTAAAAGCTATTTGCAATATACTTGAGTCTATAATTCTGTCTTCAGTTAACTGTCCTCCTCCTGGACAGGTTGCTTTTTTTCCTTTTCTGAAACACTGGAATCAGTATCTCCTGGAGGGAAATGTGGATACTATTTGTCTGTGAGAACAGAAGGATCATTGCTGACACTTCTCATGCATCCCTGATCTTCAAGGGGAATTGCAACACAGAAGATATTTTGATAATGAAAACACAGATTTAAATTTTTCTGCTCTGTTATTTCCAGTTGTTGTTCCTATAACCATCACAAGCCATTACCTCTGTGGTCTCAGAGGGACTGGTCTGTGACACTACATCTTTCTTAAAGTACTGACCGTATTTTAAATAGTCTTAAATACTAAATATTCTTATTCTACCAATAAAATGTGAAATGGAAAATTGTACATTTTCTTAAAATGTCAAAAGCTTTCCTACATCAAAGGTTTCTATTTTACCCTTTTATTTCTTGTGGGGGTGAGAGGAATATTTATTCAACCATATTTACATTTGCTACCAATGTACATAATTCATAATGCGTATCTCTAGAAGGTCTGTCATCTGGGTTTTCCAGTACCTTTAAGTGAGCTTTATGCCATAAAATTTAATATTTAAGTTTTGATATAATTACATTAAATAATAAAAATTACGTAAGAAGTTAAGATCAATTCTCACTTAATGTGAAGCTTCATCATGAACATTTTTTTTATTACTATGTAACCGGGATAGACAATGCCAGCAAGGTATTATCCTCATACAGAGGTGTTTTATTTGAGATGTTTGTATAGAAACATTAACTACAGCCTATTAAGTTAATCACATGCTGAATTATCATTATGGCTGATGAAAACAGTAATTAAATGTTACAGCTTGCAGGTGTCATCACTACCTTATTTCCTTTACAAAATAGCAGATTGTTTTACACATCACATAACATGAAGAACAGTTACTAAGAGCGATGGTGATAAAATCAGAATACACAGAATTGCATCAGTGCCAGTACTTCCAGGATAAGTACCGTATAAATATATTTGGAGTGGAAGGAGGACTGGAATAGGTGTACTTCATGCTTTAGCTTGCCCACAGTGTGCATTTCATGTTTTTCTTTGTTTAATTCAGGCAGCTAGCTTTTGAAGAAAAGGACGTGAATTTCTACAGTAGCCATTCATCAGACAAGACGCAAACTGAAACTGCCTTAGGCAACACATGAAATATCACAGAAGTGACAGTTTGGTTATCAAGAGATGTTTCTTCACATTACAGAACCTCAATATAATCTGATTTGATTTACACTTCTCTGCTGGAGGGGTGTGTACACAGAAAGAGCAATGCTGGGAAGCCCTGTAATGGAGTGCAGCCTTAAACTGTCTGAAGCAGTGAAACGTGTAACAAATGCTATTGCAATCTTTAACTACGTGTCACTTACTCTTGCAGCTTTAGTACAATTGGTAGATTTTTTTTTCTTGAGCAACTGTGTATAATTGAGAGAGTGAGAAAGGTTAAAGTGAGGTGGAAAATTTGGGCTACTTTCTGAAACAGTCAACTCAAAGAAGGAACAACATAGGAAAATATGTTTTTGTGTCCCATATGACAGTACAAAAGTAAACACTAAAGGAAACTAGAATATAATGCAATAAAAATAGATTGCAGTAGTTTGCAGTATTTTTTTCCTTAACGCTTCAAACCACATGTTTGTTTGGTGGGATTATTTTTAACCAACCCCCTCCCCCCCTTCAAATTAATTGGAAGATTTAATCTGCACTTGCTACAGGACAGCTTGTGCTTATGTGTTTCAGGGTATTTTTACTGACAGATTGGTACATCAGAAGGTAAGTCTCCAATAAAATACTGTCAGTTTACTTGTACAAATCAGATACTCACTGGATGCAAAAGTTAGCACAATAGCAGATACTCATGAAACATTGTTGCAGATTTTCTTGAGACTGTATTACATACCAGCTCTATAAATGCTAGGCAATAAATACCTGAAGAACATAGAACAGCTTTATGCCAGAGGGAAACTTGAAATTATTTGAAATTTGCAAAAAATCACCATTCTAACTGATTAATTTCTGAGCCAAGAACACTAACCCATCACGTGAATCACAAAACTGATGACCTAATGACAACCTAATGATGCATAATGTTTTGGCTGGCTAGGAATTATATTTTTATGCCTCCTCTTCCTACAGGAGAGCCTGTGTAGCTTTTGAATACTGTAAGAACAGAGTAAAAGAATCAGCGCAATAATTAAAACCTTTTAATCTAATAGGGATCTCTTTCTGCTGCTATCTTAAACTTCCAGCATGGTACAACCCTGCTAAGAGAAGATGCATACCTCGGTGAAAAGCAAAAGGAAAAAGCACAAATCAAGCATTAACAAGCAAGAAAAAAAGAAAGTAAATCAGCTTTCTGGGTGCAGAAGACAAAAGTGAACTGCAGTTCATGGGACAATAGACTGAAAATAGTGGAAGAAAAATATATCTTCAGGTCAGAGTTCATCTGGTCTAAGTCAGCGTAGCCCCAGGGAAGATACGCTCACTTAGGCCTGGTAGGAATCTGGCTCAGCAACCTGAAAAAAGAAAGGCAAAACTTAGGGATAAACAAGAAAAGACTTGGGTTGAGCAGAAAGAAAAATATAGTTCCCTTCTTCTGTGGAGAGGGAAGAAAATTCTCGTCAATGGAGCTGAAAGGGTGTGAGAACAGACAACTAAGCAAGAAGACAGAAAGCTGTAAGCACAAAGCATAGGAAGCGAAAAGAAGTTGACATAATTGCCAGGTGGTAAGGAAAGAATTTTAGGGAAGAAGTGATGAATGAAGTGGCAGAGAGAAAAATCATGTGCTTTTGAGGTATTTGACTTCCTATTGAGATTACTGCTTCTTGCAAATGCCCATCAGAAGCACTTTAATATCCTTCCTGGTTCATTGTCATCTGTACGTTTTTATTTCTGTTACATTGCTAAATACAATAAAATTAAGACTAGGTTAAGATTTCTGGATTATATATGGTTACACTTCTAGATGACTGCTATCATTGTTACACTAGACAGACAGATCTTTCCAGGTGTGACGATCACTTCATCTCCCTGTCATCACTGGAAGGTGAAAAGAAATCTTTAGTCAATGGGCATTCTTGTAGCAAATATCAGGAAGGGAAGGAGTGTATGAAAAGAAAAAATACCTACAAGATCATCAAAATCCTTTAACATTCAAAATACAGTGTGTTGTCAGCTGAAATGATTATTTTTGTCAATTCTGTTCGACATCCAAAACAAGCACTGTTTACAAGCCTCTACAAGCACACACAATATGAATATGCAGTGCTATATGAAAAAAGGCATTTATTTATCATTCGTAGACATTACATAGACATAGGTGCCTAACTTATCGTATCTGCTACTATGTGAAGTAAACACCAGATGACAGACTGAAGACATTCTTTAACTATAGCCCAATGACTGGAACACTTCTCTGGAAAGGACAGCCTTATCTCTGTAATTCATGCACTTAAATCGATATCCATGGCGGCTAGTGGTTTTGTATTTATTTATTTTTAAATCAATCACATGACTGCACAGCAAGTTATACAACATTTCCCTGCTGTGTAAATGATTTGCAGTTAACTTCTGGGCCCGTATTCTATCTATGCAAACTTTTAAAATACGAGAGATTTACAAATGACTGGTATTAGGTTTGTGCACTTTCCCTCTCTTATTAAACAGAGGAAAATTTCATAGATTAGCTAGTAATAGAGCTAGGTTAGAAACAGTATACCTGCCCTGCGAAATACAAAGGAGTTTAAATTGTTCTTTTTTGTTTCATCATTACATTGAAACCTCGAGAATCACAGGGATAGGAAAGCTGTCTTTGTCCAACCAAAACAAGTCAGTATCCTGTAATGCAGCTGGCTATGCAGAAGACTAATGATCCTTTTCCCTTTTGTTTCAAACACAAGGCTACTCTGCAGCTGAACGTGTTTTCCTGATGAAAACACTGTTACTGGCACAGAGCTGTGAAAAGTTCCAGTTTTGAACGCATAGTTCCCATACTCCATAGTTCTTGTACCAGAAAAGTAGTGAAAAATAACATCTCAAAGCTAAGTAATTGCTCTGGATAATGTGGAAACTGAAGATAATAAACATGTAATGACAGAAAATTTAACGTGCCTATATAACCCCGTTAACAAAAATAACATACTCCAAATTGCAAAATCCTGATTATAACTCTTACACAATATGTAAACATTTTAAACACTGCAGCTATTCACACTGCTTACAGCTGCATGCTATATTTATATAGACGCATGCAGATAAAAAAATACACCCATGTACATACACGCTCTAACACTACACAAAGACACACAAAGAGCCTGAAGTTTATAAGCAAAGGTACAAATGAGTATACGCAGATAAGGACAATATGTTATGTTGGACAATATCCTGTGTTCTCTCTGAACCATACTCACCATTTGCAGAAGATCAGAAGAAACCATCTGCATGCAACACATCGCTGTTGCCAAAGCACAGACAATAGTGGAGATGATATTGAGAGCGCACACACTGAACAATAGGTCCTGTAACAAGACATGCATCAGAATGTCATCTCTTATCTCAGGGACACAAAGGACAGGAAATATTTTTAGCAATTTGATAATAAACACTGTCAACTGCTATCAATTGACATGGTCTCAACTAACTGTGTAAAACTCATTCAGTTCGCAATGATTTTTTTAAACCAGTCTGCAAAGGGAACAACTACAGAAACAAACATCTTCCCTTCTCACAATACATTTGGCATTAGAGATTTCCCCAGAAATATTGATATTTCAAGTTTTCCAGTTCCCTGAAAGAAAAGACAAATTACTGCTTTCATAGTAGGCTCCAAGCTACAGCTATCACAAGAAAGATACTATAAAACAGACTTCTGACTAAAAAAAACAAAACATACAGAAATTTCATTGCTTTCAGTAGTTGAAATCTACGACTTAGGGTTGTGTGTTAAAAAAAATCAGTGGAAACTCTAGTATGAAATAGAGAATTTTATCCTGTATCAGGTACTCTATGCATCTGAAACATTTTTAGACATGTGAGAAAAGCAGTGACTACATCTGGGCATTTCACCTTGTGCTGATGAATTAAGTACACACGGCAACACTGTATTTTAAAAAAACCCAAAACATTTAAAATAGAACATAAAATGTTTCTGTTTACTAAGTAGAATAAATTAAAAGAAACATTTGAATTAAAACTGAAACAATTTTATAGCAAAGGTACAATTACAAAAAAAGCACCTATCTCTTCCAATCACTGGATTTTTATTCACTTTCCCAACAGCCAGTGAAAACAAACACTGATTTAGCATGCTGGCAACATTTCAAAGCTACTACAATCCTTCTACAGCAATCGCATAGCTGTTGTGACAATTATGTGGCTCAGTTAGTATATTGAACACCCAGTAAAAGTATCTGAGAAAAAGCATCACAGAGAACAGATGAAAAACAAAAGTGTTAATATACCATAAGTAAAAAAATCTCAGTGTCTAAAGAACATTTTGTAGGATTTATGTTTAACAGAGTATTTCAGTCACTGCCAGGGCATAAAATAACTTCCATGCTACAAAATCAATGCATTGCTTGCTTTGTTTTTTCCAACAGTACTGAAAATATGATATAAAGGTGCGGATTTACTCCTGCCACTGTAATTGCATGCTCTTCAAGTGACCTGCATTTGAAGACGGAAATGCCAGTCATGGGAACCAGGGAGACATTAAATGGGTCAACAAGTTCTAGTCATTTAATAGCTTACACTGAGCCAGGTTTGCTCTTGCTGATATGCTCAGTAGTTTTCCATCTTCTTGGCCAGCCCCTCAGCCAGGGGAATAATGAATCAACAGCAAACTACTGGAAGGGCCAATCTCTAACTCATATACAGAAAGTGATATAGAGGACTCATTCAAATACGAAGTCATATAGACCCACTCAGAGCATTCAAATGGAGGTAAACAGCCAAGTAAATCCCTAGAGATACAATTAACAGTGGCACAAAAAGAGATTGAGATCCTTCATGTTCTACTTTCCGTATGTCAACCTAGTTAAAGAACACCAAGGCAGAGACAAGTTCTAGGGTAGATATAGAACTATTCCCTAGCAATAAGAAACTTCATTCATAGCTTACAACAGCCATTTAGAACCAAAAGATTTAGCTAATCCAAATGTATAACGTAACACCATTTATGCTAAATAATAAGATCTACATCAAAGTTGTAAATTAGGATCCAAAGTGTCTTTAAAACCCTCATACAACTTCCATACCTCAGGACAGACTCAACTGTGCCTGTATCACTCATGACAGAAGTGTCTTTGATCTGTTCCTAGAGATCCCACTGATTCATCCCCCTATTCCAATGTTTATCCTTACCATCAGAGTAGCTTCCTTATGTCTATCCCTCAGCTGAAAACCAATGCTCCTTTTCTTCCATAGCTTTTGAGAACAGGCTATTACACAGCAGACTTTTACACCCTTCAACTCTATTATCATGCTT
>Ga0181612_136882_pt1 | contig 18880 bp, 14 predicted proteins | sample HoacroProtozoa21_FD_119630 | JGI IMG/M metagenome (GOLD analysis project Ga0181612, IMG submission 119630) | Hoatzin crop microbial communities from Cojedes, Venezuel. Combined Assembly of Gp0051906, Gp0051904, Gp0051908 | reverse complement strand
CCTTTCCGTTTAAACTTTTTTTTTCCCGCCCCTTGATTTTTTCTTTTTTTTTTTTTTTTTTTTTTTTTTTTTTGATTCTCCTCTTCTCCTCCCCCATCCCACCGGTGACACGGGAAAGGAGTGAGCAAGCAGCTGTGTGGTACTTAGTTGCCAGCTGGGGCTAAACCATGACAACATAACAAAGTTTACTGGAAAAAGAAATACACTATACATGCATATTTGAAGCCATAAAGGATGTCTTTAAAGAAAAAAAAACAAACATGGATTTGTTTTTACTGTCTGAAACAGTGTCTGAATGTCCTAACAACTACAGGAATAGTTTTCTACAGGAAATGAAGTGTTGCTTCAGCACTATACAGAACTACATACATGTGAATTACCTGCCACCTCCAAAGCCTTGAGCATACAAACAGTATCACCGAAGTCACCTTCAGTGGAGTTACTCATATTCAAATTGTGAAATGCTTTGCTGAAGCACAGCTTTTAATCAGATCTTCAGACATTCACTCATCAATTCTTACAGGAAAGCACACATGACAGAGGAGGGCCATCAGTTTCTGCAGAATGTAAGCTTTGATTACTACAAAATTGCATCTCACTGACTTAAAGTCAGGTTTTAACCTTGGTTTTATATACACCAAGTCATGCCTAGCTTTATCGAAAGTAATAGTCTTCCATGTCAGAAAATACTGCTTCCTTATGCTAGTATAGCTCCTTACATTTTCTGAATTATAATTGTCTTCTGAGCAGAGGCACATTTACGTTCTTTAAAGAGTCAATGATCCCAACATAATCCCCCAGCAATCAAAAGGTCTACTAAGGTGGTGTCAACTCCAAGTTTATGGCCTACATAACTTGGAAAGTGTAGAGACTAATAAACTTTAAATCTGTGTCAAGACTTCCCATAGATGCAAGCAAAAGACACATGTAATCTACAAGAGCTTTGATCGACTTTCATTTTTATGAAGTATCACAGATTCTTTAATGAATAAGTCATGATTAAGCCTACAGAATTAATTCTTATGTGCACTGCTTTAACACAAACGATATCAAATCTGGTAAGGTCAAGGTACATGAAACCTAAATAATTTAGAAAAACCTCAAACTGAGAGGCAGTGAATATGCGTCAAAGCTTTAAGTCACTCATTTTGTCTTCCTTAAGTGACCTTGAACTCATTTGAGATTAAAAGCCCCTGTCGATTAGAGAGGTGATGTTTTTGGTTCAGCTACACTGTACTCTGGAATGTTTAAATAACAAACAAAACCAGTTGCTGGAAATAAAACATCTAAAACATTTCATCAGCCTTCAGTTTTTGGATAGCGATGTAATAATCGCTAAAGAGGGGTGCAATCAAGTGCATCATAGTAAGGACTTCCAAACTCTGATAATAAGAACTCCTTATTTTTCCATTTTGCTCTTTGGATACTCTTAATTACCAAACAGGCCTCTATGCAGTGTTCTTCGCTACAGGGCATGCAACTGTTTACTGTAAACAACCCTGAACGATTTATTATATATACACAGTCAAATCTACTTTAGTAAAAAGACACTGTTTATTATAAAGCAGAATCAAAGTCCAAAACTGATTCAATGCATTGCAATGTGTGGACTGCAGTTTCTCTTACATGGAACTTCTCATTTTAACACTGAAAAACTTTTAATGAGAACAACCTGCCCTTGTCATGTAATCAATCCCACCAACTGACACAAACCTTTTGAGCAGAACTGGCTCACCACAACAGCTGTTTTGCAAGGAGTATTCCCAAGAGATCACAGTTCTGTACTGGTGGCCATTACTGTTATGCTAAAATTTCATTATATATTAAGAAAACACTGCTACTGTTCCTAGCAGTAACTAGAAAAGTAATCACAACAGCAACACTCTCACGGCTCCAAGAGAACCATCCTGATTAATTCTGTAATTAAGCGAGTCTCAAAAATCTCTAACCAGAACTATTTTCAAGAGAAATTGGAACTGCTGTAAAACAAATAAATTTATTTCTACTCTAAGGTTTTTCATTTACTCAATGAGGCATCACTAAAACGACACAAAAGCATCTTCCCATTTCAACGAGCTAATATTTTCAACCAAGGTGTCCTCACATCACTGCTTTTCTCCTAGAAGTCCACTAAGTATATTCTAAAACAACTGATGGAATATATATAATAGATACTATATATATCCCGGCATTATTACCTTGTAATCAGAAGTCTCAGACATCTAACATCAGATATCAAAGTTGAAATAGAAAGAAGTTACGTAGCTGATGCTAAACGTATAGGGGCGCAAACAGAACTCGAAGAAACTTAGATGAAATTTGCGCAAAGTAAGAAAGAACAAGCCAAACAGGCCTCGCGCCGACCAGAAGAGCTCTGCAGTACCCAAGGTGACCGCAGCGCTCGGCCGGGGCAAACGCCAGCCCCCCTCAGCCGCTCCCCAGCGGCACCCGAGGAGCGGCGCCCTGCGGCCGCAGAGCCGCCCCCGGCCCCGCTGGCGGGACGCGGAGGCCAGCACCGGGCCGGCAGCCTGCGGGGAGAAGGACCGGGGGGGAAGGGGGTTGAGAGGAGCCGTGCCTGGAGCCGAGCCGAGCAGGCGAGGCCGCGGCACAGCCCCTTACCTTCAGCGGCTCCCAGGCACCGCAAGCGGGAGAGGACCGGCCGGCAGCAGCCAGAGCGCGGAGGGGAAAGGGAGGGAGCTGGGACGGGTTTTATCCCACTCGGGAGCGGCTATACCCAGCCCTGCGCCCGCCCCGGCCTTGGCCTCCCGCGGCGGCCGGAGCAAGGGCGGCGCGGGCCGGCACCAGCCCGCGCTCCTCAGCGCCTCCCGCAGCCCTGTCAGCGCCCGCCGAGAGAAAGGCTGCGTGCGGTAGCTGGGGAAACAGGGACCAGAGGAAAAGTACGCGAGGCCGAATGCGGGCTGCAGCTGCCCTACGCGCCCGCCCGCATCTCTGCGCTCCCCCTGCGGCTCTACGCGCCCGGGTGGGGCCGACAGCCGAGGGCCCAGCCTGCCCCTCAGAGACCACCCCCTGCTCGGGGATAGGGCACAGGAAACTTTTCAAGTGCCCACTCTGCGTCAAAGGCGGTGAAAAGAACATTTCTGCCTGCGTGAGTCGGGTGGAGGTGTAACTGCAGGTGGTGGTTCTGGTTCTCCTTAGGAGTCGCGGGCCGGATGCCGGCCAGCGTTTGCAAGCCCCCGGCCAGGTGCTCCGAGGGTGGAGCTGGGTTTCCTCAGGCGTCAGGGGAATCAGCAGCAGCTGTGGGGGTCGGTACTGGAGGGCAGCAAGCTGCTGAACTGGGTGGCCCATGGCGAGAGGGGCACGCGGTACTGAGAACGTGAGTTTGTTAGCTTCAAGTATTTCTGTTTGCAAAACAGTAAACAAACTATAGCGAGTGAATACAGTAAAAAAAAAAAAATCTGTTCAGTAGTCTGTTCTTTCTTCGAAGGTCATCCACAGAGAAGCTATGGTCTCCAGAAGATTCTTGTAAGGAACCAAACTGACCTGGTTGTACAGTGTACGCATGAGTTCATCTTAACTGCTGAAATACTGAGAACCACGTATATAGCTGCCAGCAAAATTATGAGACTCATTGTTATAAAAAAATTCTTTATTCTAAAATCATGATTTCCTGAATTTGTTTGCCTGATATTTTTTTGAAATGACATTAAAATGCACAGGATGTTAAGAGATTTAAGTGTATTTTTAATGCTCATCGCTCTTCTATTGTAATATTATAAGTATCGTAGCTGAAGTATGCAATGTTTTTATTTTAGTGTTACTGAGTTCACATTTACACCATTTTCCTGAGGCATCTGCCTTCAGATAAATAGTAATATCTGAAAATGTGTTAATGTAATTATACTCTACATCTGTGGGCTACATTTTAGAGGTAAGTGAATGCAATGAAAACCATGTAAAGTTTCTAACATTTTGAAACACATTTCTCACATACTCCTGTGTTTGTTTTAGCAGTTCTGTAGTTCAAATTTCAGAAGTTTATTAATGCAATGTAATAAAAACTTTTAAAGATGAGACTTCTTAAACCATTTCACCTTACGAATGATTTTATGTAGGCAAGTTATAAACCCTGAAAACAGAACTTTATGGAAAGGGTGATGTTTTGTCAGGTTGCATCAGGCTAAGTGAAGAATATCGAAACATGGTATCTTAGGTGAAAACTTACAAAGGTACCTCTTTTCTGAGCTTGCTTCTGGGGGTTTTGATAGTAGTCCTATTGAAAGCAAAGTGACATGGTACAAGTCAACTTACTTTTAAAACTGTAATATTCTTTTTTCTCAGAAAAGACGAACACTGGCCGTTTAAAGGCAATAGTGATAACTGGAACCTCAGTTAAAGTTTTTGCAATCAAAAGATGCTTATCAAGAAAGTGAAATAATTGCATGAGACCAAGTAACCTAATGGATAAACTGAATATTGCCTGCGCTTTTTGACACTTCATGTGAGTTGTGAATTCTGTCTCTGAACATAAATAAATGATTTTGACAGCCTCTCCTTAATCATTGATACATGGAAGTTTCCATAAGAAAAACTGTCACATACATTTTAGCACAATTTGACACAAAGGGAAGGTCACTCCAAAGACCTTAATTGCGTTGTATGCTCAGAGACGATCATGAAACCATGTGATTTCAATTTTGTCTTTCAACACCATATTTGTTATCTTGGTAAACTAAATCATTCCATAAAAGTAGTACACATATTAATAGCATACTATTTAAATATATTTACAGATGCACATTAAAAATACTGATTATGAAAGCTATATGTATCGTATGTACTACTTAGATTTCCAGATATTAACAACTATCCCAAAAAACCAAGTTGTTTTGTTTCATTCTGGGTCTCTACAATATGAAGCATTGTGTTTAAAAATATGTAGCTTTTCATCTGTGGTAAATGAGAAAAGTTTTAATATAGGATGGATGTGGTAGCATCTCAAGTTATACAACTTTTTTAAAGCACTGGTCCTACCTAAAAATAAAACCTCCCGTGGCTTGTATGTTTGTGTAAACTTTGCATTCTAATAATTCATTTTGGAAAGAGTGATTGAACAGAGCTAAAACAGGTAAATCATTAAAATAGCATTTTTATAGTAGTGGCTTAATACAAAGTATGTTCTTCTGCACTAGTTTAATAGGGGTGATATTGAACAGATTTACCAAACCTACACCAGTTTTGTGTATATGATTTAACTTTCCTTAAAAATAATTTAACTTGTACCAAACTGTTAGAAACCAGATGTATGCCAGTATAAAATGCCCACATACAAATGTCTACCATTATAGCCAAATTGATTTACCACTGTATCTCAAGCTAAACTGATGTAACTTCTGTCAAAACTACTCAGATAAGACAGATTTCAAATCACAGTATAAGCAATGAAAGTCTTTTACTGAAAATTGTAGTGTTCACATACCACTATTATTTTAAGAATAATGATTTGGTTCTAAAAATAAATTACGTGATTTATAGATATCACAAGATTTTTAAGGTAACATTGTTCAAAGTTTGGGAACTCTTGTTGTCATTTCTTTTAAGAAATTATAAAGTGAGATTTTGATGCATGTTTCAAGAACAGAATCTAGGATTTTAAGAGTAATGCCAAAAAATGGACTTGCCTTAAGTGTGACTGGAGCGATTATTGGAATTATTACCATAACTTTTACATATTATTTCTGACAGTGTTGATATGCTGATCAGGTTCACAGAACTCTGGTTTATGTCTCCTCTTTTCCTGTGAAATACGCCCTCCCTGTGTCTCTTTGTCACTATCCCCAGTTTAGCCATCTCACTATTTTCTTGTGCAAAGAGAATCCCTGGATGCTCTGTTATGCCGCTGTCAAATCCCATATAGGCCATAGCAATAGTATGAAAAGTAATTAAATGAGGTTAAAGATTTGATCCTTGAATTATTTTTATGATGTTCAGTGATTTTTTTTTTTTTAAATATAAAAACTTCAGTGTTTTTTGTGTAAGTATGAATACATATACACACGAAGTTGAAAATCTTGTGGCAAAGACAACACCATACAGGAAGATAACATTACATAGATGAAATAATTGTATATATGTCCCTGTTCTGTGGCACTGGGTCTTGGCAAGAATCAGCATTATGGGAAAAACAGAATGAACACAGACTTGTCAACCTACCTGTTGTGATATCAGCTGGGTTTGCATACGAAAACAAACTGTAAGAGTTACCTTGCCTCAACATGTGTTTTACAAATAACTTATGTTTACGGAATATTATTGAATTGAAATCTGTAATGAATCATAGTCCAAGTTAAATGCATCACAAGTTGAAGTATCACATGTGACAACTGGTGAGGAAAGGGAGAATATGCATGCAGAAAAGGTCACACTCTTGAGCTTGACAGAGATCACTTCTTTCTGTTGGAGAAAAAGGAGATCTGTCTTGGACTTGGCTCTCCACAAGGGTGATTCACAGATGAATATGTACACAAAGGAAAAGGGTGTAGACAGTGAATGATGTGGGAAGAATCTCTTCTGAAGGTAATAAGACTTCTTTTCAAAAGTGCGGTTTCTGCATCAAAGCTACAGTCATCAGTTGCTAGTTGTACCCTTTGGGCATTATCTTCTGCTGTTGCAGAAGGTTTGCATTCTAATTCTAGGTTTTTTTCCTAATTTTTGTTCTGACATACACACAACGTCATCTCATTTTATCCAAAAGTTATTTGCAACAGAAGGGGTAAAATTAGGTTTTTTGAAGTATTTTTTAGATTCTTTTGTTGAAGAGGATTTATTTTGGCTTGGTGAGCTAGTGCGAGATTCAGAAATGCCATGTCCCATTCCAGACTTGGGTACTGGTCTACTTGGAGACATTGTGTGGTTAATTTCCCCTGTCGGTGTTTTATTTTCCCCATCAGTAATGTAATAAAAATGAGATTTACTTCCATTAGGAAAAGCTTTGAAATCTATTAATGAAAAGCACTGCAAAAGAACTTTTAAAAACCTTTTATAAATGTAGAAAGTTGGGCCTGTTTCTTATGACCTGGGATTGTGTAGGTACCTCTACATTCCTATTTCTTATTAAAAATAATGTCTGCTCACTAATTGATTAACCATTCAGATCATATAATAATTCCACTCTGTTGTGATTATTGTAATCCAATAATTAATTTCTTCAGCTTTCTTCTCTTCATCTCCTTTCAAGGATTTTCTTCTTTATATGAATGGGCAGCAAAGTCACTTCAATAAACTCAAATATTTATCTGGCCTCAATTAGCAATCAAGGCATGTTTTTGAGATGAATGAGAGCAATTAGTGGTTAACAACATTGTTGACAGCTGTCACATACTGAAATATGAAACAGCATTAGCTTAGATTACATTAGGGGATAGTTGTCAAGTACTGAGAATTTATTGTATTATCTTATGTATAATGTGATGAAATATTGATGAAAAAATGTCACATTTCATGTCAATGGAGCTATTGTTTTGCAAAGATAAGCTATGGGTATGTTCACCATTGGATATACTTCTGGAGACTTAAGAATGCTGTTGATTTAATCAGTGCTTTTATGAGAATAAATGCAATTTCACTAATTGCTACTGGATAAAAGGGTGAGATAAGTCTATACTTGTTACATTCTAGAGTTACAGCAGGCCAATATTTGTTAACGTAGAATTCAATCTCCTAATGTCTTTCTTACTGGATTTACAAATTATACTTTATTGGGTTTTTTCCAGCAAATAATGATGCTATAGCCAGAAGCTCCAACAATAGGGTAGTTTAAAAATATTATTAATTTTGAAATACGAGTAACATGTACGCTTTTGCTTATTTACTGTAATGATAAAGCAATGTAATATACCCTTTGAGACGCTGGAGGGAGCAAAGTGGAAACAGGGAGGAAAGTTCAATCCTGTTAACTGCTTCATTTTGCTCAGAATGCGAAAACGGGATGTGTTGTTGTTAATTGCAGTTTAAATACGTTTTAAGCTTGTAGAAGTAACGATCTTGTTTTGTCCTTCTCATAAATATTTTTAAAGGTTTTTTCCTTGATATAATTACCCACTTCACACTTTTGCCTTTCAAGATTATCTGCATAAAATGGGTTTAGTTTTTATTCTTTGTGCTTTTCTGCAGAAAAGTGTGGAAAATTAGATTATATTTTTAAGGGTAAAAGATAAGGTAATTTTTATAACAGTTTTTTCCAGTTGTAAAATTTCTCATAATAAGCATCATGACCACACCTTTTCCAGTATTCTTGCTCCTGTAAGACCATATAATGTAGGCAATTATGGCAGCTGTATTTGTGCCTCGGAGTTCCTCACTTCTTTCTTTTGTGGGCCTCACAAATCAGGAGAAAGAAATTACCTATTCTGTCTTTCTACAGAAACAGGATAGGTAATATTTGGGTTTCTGGTAGATATGTATTTAATGTGGCTTTAGGGTATAAAGTTGTGGGGTTTGGGGGTTTTCGTTTGTTTGTTTTGTAAAGGAAAGGCTGCAAGTGCTGAGCTATTACAGATATTTTTAGAAATATTCATTTAAGCACTTCCTATATGTTCATTAAACAGAGATACAGGAAATAAAGATATCTCGTATTTCTTGGTTTCCACGTGGAAAATGTTCCATGGCTTTTCTTGAAAGTGAGTATTTTAAAGTGAGCTGAAGAAAGGATTACAATTTTAAAAACACAGCTACAGAGCTCATACAGATTAAATGCAATCCTTGAGAGAACCAGCAATGGAAATTTTTTGAAAGCATGAAGAAAAGGCACATTGAATTTGCAGCATATGTAGCTAATTGTAGACTTGTGTGATCATCAGGACTGACTGGGTTAGAAAACATTCTGCTAAATCAAAGAGTAGTCAAACTAAGACTGTTACTCTGTTTGTTAGAAACATTTTTTTTGTTTAAGAGTGGAGATGAAAGAATTACTGAGGCTTACCTAATTTTTTGGTAACGGCTTTATTCTGCCACCTTTTTCTGCATATAGAGCAATTCCATTGACACCAAGAAAGACAGCTAAGTGCAAGCACTCCACTAAATCACAGATTCAGAGGGGTGATAGTACATGTACAAACATATATGAAATGATGAAAAATGGCATCTGTTTGACACTTATGATTAGGAAGAGATATAGAGGCCGAAGTAACAAATTTGGTGCATAAGATGAATAAAATTGAATGTTCTGAAGAAAAAAAATCAATGTACATTTGCTATAGTAATTTTTTTAAAAAGTACTAGATCTGTTTACTCTTCAGCTGTGTATTTAAATGAAGAAAAAAGGGACAAAATATTTTTTGTCATCTCAAAATTTTCATGTGTACTATGACATACAACTCTGTTTTAATACTTTTTTTTTCTTCTGTAAAGTCAAATGTTTACTGTGCTGTACTTTAAGAGATAAATAAGATCTGAAAACATCCGAAGTTGACTGAAAGAAGAAATCATTGCTGTTTTCCAGAGCAAATCAGCCTCTACCCACTAGGTGTCTCTAAAAGTAAAATAAAAGTAGTCAAGAAGGCAGCTAAAGCTGCGTAAGAACAGTGGAACAGGGATCCAGGAGGCTGCAAAACGTTTCCTTACATAGAGAACAAACCTGCACTTTTAGCAATCAGTTACTGAGTAGAAATATTTGATTGGACCTCTGATGAGCTAAGTTTCTTTTGAAACTTATTCCTCCTTAATTATAATGAGCACAGTTTAATTTTTGTGTGGCAGCAAGCAATTTTACAAAAATCATACCAATGAGCAGAGCAACTAACAACGAAATAAAAACTTTAGTAAATCTTGGTTAACTGATAATGGATTCTGAAAAGAAAATACATTTTACTTTACAAGTTTTTTTGCATCGTTTAAGGTAGCTTTTTCTGATCTGTTTTGCTATACAAAGGGGGCATGCTTTCTGGGGCACATGACTTCAGTGCGCCAAATGACTCCATTGAAGAGACAGAGATCACAGTGAGGGCAGAATAGTACCCAAACCTAAGGACCATAATCAGTTGTGATCCTCTTCCCAGGTAGTGTAGTGGTACATTGACTGGTTTGTACATGCTCTGTTTCTAGTTATGTAAAACAGTTAAAATATGTATCTTTCTTTTCATAGGATTCTTAATGAGAAGCTCCCAAAGCACTGTACAGTGTTAATTCCAACACTATTTTCATAAGACAGGTAGGTGATAGTTTTCTCAGTCTTTATGAAATTCGGGTCAAGGAAGGAGAAGTGTGAAGTGACATGCAAAATTTGTACACAATAATCTTAAGGTTAATCTGGACTGAATAGCCTATTTTTTTTCTAAAGCTTAGGACCAAATTAGAAATTGTACAGTTTTCTCACTAACTACAGGTATTCAACTATTCAAAACTTAGAAATTTGTGGCTTTTTTTAATAGTTGAAATACCACTTTTCTGTAATAGAATAAGAAAAAAAAAGCCCTATTAGATGTCTATTTTTAGTCTAATAACCTACTAGCTCCTGTGGCTATCACAAATATGACAAGTGGAATATAGATCTATGACAAGTTACTGTGTGTTAAAACTTCAGGATTTTTTTTATTGTTGCAGCTTGACTATTTGTTATAAATCTGCAAAACTATAATAAATAGATATGTTATTAAAATTTGTATCTATGTACTTAATGGTTAATAACACATAATATTTTGAAGGTGGGCCCTTCCTTTGTTTCCTGTTGGAAAAGGGTAAATGGAGAGCGTTAAACTCATTTGTCAAGGTGATTCTTGTGAAGCCCAGAACAGATGAGCTATTATCCCCAGCCATAGTTGTGCCTATCTTTTGGATGCAAGGACCAAACTGGTCTAATTTGTAGTTCCTGTCTTCAGTATTGCTCATAGTTTCTCAGGGTCAGAAATCAGCTGATTGATTTTCTGCTTATCCTGTCGCTTTGGTGATGTATCTCTTGATAGTAAATTTTGTTACAGAGTTCATTAATTCTATCTTTTATCACTTATGGAGTCTACTGAAAATTATAGTATACACCTGGGGATGCAGAATCTATATTTCTGAAAGGTAGAAATAAACTGGCTGGAAAAACTGATTTTTTTTTTTCCTTGCTTTCCTGGTTGAATTGCTTCTCATTGGTTTCAGCTTTCTGTGTTATTGTGATCACAATAATGATAATATAGCTGTTTATCTTTGAATTTCATCTGAAGAGTGCGTAATCTTCTTCTCCCACTGGCTCTCATTTCAAGAGAATGATTGACTTCAAGCAGGGGGCAAAAAAGCAGTTTATCCCCTAGTCTTCTGAGGTGACTGGCATATTTGTTCTGCTCCTACGTTCTATGTTTGTAATATCTATTGAAATTTGGCTGATTTTTTTCCCCAGTTTATTTCTTACTTCCCGGAATATTTTTAAATATTCTCTCATATAACAAAGATACCTTAAAACAGTAATAGGCTGTGTTTTCATTTTTGTGCGAGGGTTCAGAGGTTATCTTCTGTGTATTTTTGCAGTCAGTTTTAAAATATGCTCTGTTCTTGCCCTTCCTTATGCAACATAAATCTATGTGTTCACGACCATAGTTGTTCCATTACAAGTATCCTGTAGAGGAGGAACTTCCTGAGAAGAACAATATGTAGTTTTAATGCCAAGTAGGTAAATCAGCAGAATGAAACCTCCTTGCTTTTGATGAATTAACTAAAATATGCTCACAGGCTTTAGTTTGCTAATATGTGCTATATAAATTCATATAAAGAAAGAGAAGTAAAAGAAAGAAGGCAGATTCTCACTAGAATATGTAACCTTACAGATTAAAAGAATCTTATCTTTGTATCAGTTGAGAATTTGGGTTGAAAAATAATTACATACATCTTTTGGAAGCAGATGTCTCAACAGTGTCAGGTGTCAACTGACACATCCTTAACAGCAGTGTACCTAATTACTCTCTTCTGTTGAATAGAGTGGAGTGAAAGTATAGACAGTTTGATATAGTTTAGATAAAATTGCAATGTATACAATTCCTTTTCGTTCTTCTAAAGTCTTGATTCTGCATATAGATCTGCAATGTTGGGACCTTTTAATTGAAGTCAAATTATAGGACTGAAATGTAATATCAGGCATTACACAAGAAATTATAATATGGAAGAGGAAGACATTGGGGCAGACATTTTATATTTTAAATAACACATTATTTTAAAATATAATAAATGTGTTTTCCAAATGAAAGAGCATTTGCATGTTCCCTGTTCTCAGTCCATAGTGACCTTCTGCATATATTGAAGTATTCTCTGCATATTTTCTACCATAAAGTTGTAGCATCTTTCCCAGTTGCATATGTAAGAAACAGTCATGCCATCACAGGGACATAAATGAACCACAATGACTGCTGTAGCTGTTGGAACCCAATGATTCAAGGAGAAATTCGGTATTCCACATGAAGGGCCCCAATATCTGAGAAGGTGACAGCAAGAAAGGAAGATGAGGCAAGTTTGCACAATTTCAGAATGATACAGAGATGCAGCTGTGTGACCCATGCTAAGGCTCACTGTGGACTCTATTTACTGAACCTTCAGTCAGCAGTGATTACATTTTTTCATTTGACCCAAATACACACTTGGGATTATATTCTTTTCAGCCACTATGTACCAGACCAGCTCTGTTAACTTCAGTGGAACTCCATTGCTTGTGTAAGGTGGAAGCCTGGCTTTGAGATGATCAGACTGCTGTGGGAGACTTGTTCAGAATAAAGAGAATTCAGAAGAAAGATATGCAAATACATTAATCTAAAACACAAGACCAAAAAGTAGTACGTTAATAACTTCGTGTTATGACATAGTAGCATGATCCTAAACCAGCATAAGTACTAGATACTTCTATGGGAGAAAAAAAATCAAGTCTACACACATTATGCAGAGTGACTGTAGTCCATCATGGAATCCTGCAGTGAATTTTCTTCAATGTCACACTTAAAAGATTTTTGACCTTGTGGGCTATCACAGAATCACAAGATGCAGCCTCTCAAGATCATCTAGTCCAACATCTCTCCTTAAAAACAAAGTCAGCAAGAGCAGGTTACCAATGATTGCGTCCAGTCAGGTTTTGAATATCTCAAGGACAAAGACTCCACATCATCTCTGGACAACCTATTTTGGCGTTAAATTACCCTCACAGTAAAAATTAGTTTGCTTATGTTCAGGTGAAATTTTGAGTTTCAATTTGTGCCCATTGCCTCTTCACTTGTTATTGGGCAACAATGGGAAGAGTCAGTCTTGTTTACGCCCTTCCTTTGGGTATTTATAAACACTGATAAACCCACTCCCCCTCCCCAAACTTTCTCTTATCCAGGCTAAACAGTCAGCTCTCACCTCTCTGTTGAGGTGTGGCCATCATCCAGACCCAGTTTCTTGGAACTGCAGACAGCCACTCCTGAACTCAGAAGACCTATACACTCCCCTCTGCTCCAAGGACAAGCCCCTACTTGAATTCAAGAACGAAGACCAAATGCTACAATTACAATATGCAGGAAATTGAAAAATTTTAGAAGTAAAATATTCCATGTCTGTGGGACTATGTATAATATTAACTACAATTTAAAAAAAAAAAAGCCTCAGTATTAATCTGAACAAGTAGTCACAAACACCAGTTTTTATAATTATTTCAGTGTTTTTATTGCTGTAAAATATGCTAACATTGCATGAGAGTCTTTACTATCTAATAAACTGCTGCAATAGCATTAGAAATTCATGAAGTATGTTAAATTCAGCTAGTGTTTTTGTGCAAGATTTATTCACACCTTATTTTAGAAAGTTAAACCTACTTATGCTTAGCTAATACAATAGAGTTCTGACTGTGTGAATCTGCATTAAAATATAAAAAAATTAAACCTTCTATATTCCATTTCAGATGCTTTGAACGTATTAAAATCTAAGTTTAAGAACTCCCAAAGTATGTTCGTAATAAAATAGTTGCACTGAGTTTGAGCTGGCAAAGATGTCATTCAGAAATGTGTTTAGACTAGAGGCAGCTGCATACAGCAGATAGAAGATGGGGAAATGAGGGCAAGGAAACAGTTGTGATATTTCTCCTTTCCTCTTCCATCTTGGAGAGTGTGTGTAGATGAAGAAAGAATTTGTCATTGGTCTTTCACTGCTGCATCAATTGGCTGGCTTTCCTCCATGTGAAACATGGGAGGAGCATGCAGGAAAAGTGAAACACACTTGCAGTGCAGAAACAGAAGGAAAAGAGTAATTTAGTCTTCAAGCCAAACTAGGTTTTTTTCCTGTTTGTAAAAAAAAAAAAAAAGCTTACTTTCAATTTGTGTTCTTTAAAATATTTTTCTACTGGAATGGAACTTCTCTCAGTAAAAGGTACGTTTCTTTTATCATGCAAGCTCCTTTACCAATGTGACACATATTTAGTAAGTGGCTATAAGAAGCAACTTCATAGACAGCAGATGTGAATTGCTCATTTAAGTCGACGGGAATATTTCTTGCAGTAGTTCCTTTAAGGGAAGTCAAGTAAGTGCAGTGCGTAAATTCTACACTCTTGCAGTGCAATTGAACTGCTGCAGTGTTTGGACTCTGCTGGTGGCTCAGCGACAGTTTGGCCTCTCTTCTCTTCTCTTGCGATGAAAGTGAAAGCTTTTTCAGTGTGAGTTATGATGGATTTATCTGGCTGTCACATAGACATTCTGCAAAGAGGATGCAATTCCACAGAATATTTAGGGATGTTTAGGGATAGATGAAAGCAAGAATAAGGAAAAGGAAGGTAGGTGAAGTTAGGCAGATGGGAAGGGAATCGGAAAACAATGGTAAGCTTTTGGGAACCTTTGTGGTGTAAAGCTGTGGACTCAACATTTTTATTTATTGGGAATTACTAAGTCCTAAGTATAGTAGTGAAATATATGATATATCTAAGTATATTCTTAGAGCAGGTTTAGTTTTTGTATGACTGCGGTGATTTTTCATTCAAATTGAACTGAACTGTCTTACATGCATTGATCTGGCAGGAAAATTTAAACAATATTGAATTGTACTATTTAAAAGTCTAAATTCAATGAACTTTAGTAGTCAGACACTTGACACAAAATGATAACTAGGTTAGATTTTCGTAATTATGATGACTGTCTGAATCACAGTCCTATTAGCTTTAGGGCATTTTTCTTTAATGGAAGTGATACCATAGCGTGGAATGTAAGGCTGCTGAATAAAGTCAGGATTTGAAGGGTTCACTTTTTAAGTGGTAGGGTGTTTACTGCAGTGTGTCTTTTCTAATAGTCAGAGTAAATACAAAGTAATAAAGGATTCTTTGTAAGATGGTAGAAGCTACTTTAGATTATATGAAGTCTGTGAGCCTTCTGTGACTATTATTGAGAAGAATTTTGAACTAGCATTATGAGGTGATGGATAATATACTGCCCTCCCTAGTGACCTGCTCTCCATTCTGCCCTTTGTATTGTATCCAAAGTTTCTCTAAGCTGCAAAGACTTTCCACATGTTTCCTTTCCCAAAGAATTGTGAGTAATCATACTAGCTTACCACAGTGGTGCTTACATTTTTTTTGAGTACTTATTTTCATTTTTCATTGAGTTTTTTTTATACCACAGAAATCCCTTAGGGTTTTTTTCATAAAATTTATTGGCAAGCATTTTTACGGTATTATCTGAATGTAATCAATTTCTTTTTTTTAACAGTGAAAAAAGGAAGGTTGGATAAAGCAGCTGGTGAGTCTAATTTCCCTTTTAATTTCTGGTTTACATTTTTACTCCTTGGACCTGCATGTGTGTGTCATACTAAAGAATCATTTAAGCCTGGGACTACTTTCATGCATTTCATCAACAGTTCAGTACAAAAAACAAATGAGGAAAGAATTGAAAAATTTACATGTATTTTAAAGATAAAATTAATAAACAAGATTGTGGCCTCAGACAGTCTGTAATTTTCAGTTATTAATTGTATTTTGTCTCAAACTAGTGGTATTTACAGGATATTTCCACTAAGAAGCATTTTTATATAATTTGTTGACCTAAATGGGTCATTAGTCAAAAGAAACTATTTTTTATATAAAGAAAGTGCAGGATTTTAACTTCACCAGGGTGGGGAGGAGATGATGTCTGAATTTTCCCAGTGAGGAATTACAGGTCGGAGATACTGATGGACTACTACAGAGGACAGGTGTAGGCCCTAGTCACTAAACATGAAAAAAATCAAGCTGCCCAAGATTCTGTAAGTCTGCGTCCAGGACCAAGATTTGGCCAGAGTGAAAAAGAAAGTCCAAACTTAGCTGGAGATTTCTTACACATAGGTAGACTACAGATTTAAGGTCCTCAAGATCTTTGTAATTACTACTTCTCAGGAGAAGCTGGTATACAACGTAATCAATGCAGCCAAATTTGCCAGTAGTTGTCTGGCTAATACGTTTAAGCAACCTCTGCAAATTGTTTAAAGTTATCTGGATTAAAGAAAGGTAACCTGAACTAGCCCAGGTTAAGCTGCTTTTTGGAAACATGATTCTTCTAACTCTCTATGATATAGTCGTTCTTCACAGTGGCTGTGAAGTATGTGTATGAAGTATAGACTGAAGAATCATCTTTCTTTCATTGAAATCCTAATGCAATCAGAAAAATGTTCTGCAGGGTTCAACAAATCTTATATTTTGCTGATATTCAAGAGGTGATAATTTACAAAAGATTATCATCAAACAGAATTATTGATAAAAGTGAAGTAATTTTAATTTTCCTTTGAATGCTGTAGAAGACTTTTTAATGCCATAAGTAAAGGCAATAAAGTTTGAATGGTGTATTCTCTGATAACTGGCCATGTTTTCTTGGGCAGAAAAATTACATAGGTGGTGACTGAGAACAGTGTTGAGATACCTGCATGATTTTCAAAATGCTGAGATTCTACTGTGGTTAATTTACTACTTTGCGTAAGCTGCCATGAATCTGCTGTGCTCTGTTTTGGGTTGAAAGCTGAAGATGCTATCAAGGGGATAGCTTTCTCTTTTTCTTTTCACAAAAAGTTGCTCCAGATGCCTCCATTTTTGACAGCCAAAGGGTTGGGAGCTGCAGTAATGGCTTTGCAGAAACAAAGCTTCTTATTAAGCAAATTTTACAGCTCCTTCCCCCTGCCAGGGTGTTGTAATAATATTCAGTCTTGACACTTACTCTTCAAAGAGGTTACATATTCACAGTTATTTAGAAGACAGAGTTTTGACATTTTCTTACCTGACATAATTCATGAAATCAGAAGAAAGTGAATTAGTGGTAAAGTGCTGAAGGGTAACATTTAGATCCAGAGAAGAGCCAAAGAGGTCAAGGAACTACTAGAGAAATAGCTATTTTAAAAGGCAGATGACAAGCTTCCAGACAAGACAAGACAATGATAATGCAGGCAGTCTGAAATTTCTTTAGTTTTTGTGCTAGAAAAGGAGCTGCGGAAAGGTAGCAGGTGATTAGGTTTAATCACCTGGCATGATGCATAGGAACATAAATTTTCAAATGGGAAAGAAATTATAGCGTAGAAGATAATAGGACAATGAAACAGACTACCAATAAAAATGTGTCTTAAAGTCTCTATCTTGTCAGACATGGCTTCATTTAAATGGGATAAGTTTTAATCATGGAGAAGTTTGGTGGTTGTATTTTTTATTTAAACGTAGATATAGATGTGGGTGCTCAAAATGGCTGGAGTTAAACATTGTAGGTTGCTATTTTTCAGCCAAATGATTTACTGGAGCGTTCTGAAAATTTCTCGAACTTTGAGTTGCAAGCTTCCCAACTACAAACAAATTTTGCAATGATAAAAAATTTTGCAAATTTTGTTTTGCCTCAGTTACACAGAATGAGCAGTAGGATGGTATGTGAATCGTGCATTGTTGACACGTTTCTCACAAATAAGTCACCAGACTTCTAAATCTGTATTGACTTTGTCAAATTTTTTCAATGTAGGAACAAAGACATGTTTGAGAAGATTGGTGCGCTGAATTATAAAAAGTAAATCGATGACATTGATCACTGTTGATTTTGTTTATTGAAAAAAATAGTTCCCATTATATAATATCCTTTAGTCGTTTGTCAAACATTATCATCAGTCCTAATTGATAAGATCTACATACAGGATGTACAGAGCTAACTCTTCTCCTTCACACTTTTTGTTAACTGCAGTGTAATTTGAGATGATCTATGCAATAGCCTGTTGTAGACAGTGACAACTTCCCTCCAACTGAGGCTGGTTGATTGACCTGTGGTAATACAGACAGCAAAAAAATTACTTCTGTTCTTGGCTACATCTCATTGTATATTTTGGCAGTAGTTCTACTTTTTTGTTGTTTTTTTAAAAAAAGTCTGTTTTTATCCATATGTCATTGTTGATCCTAGTGTAGGATGCTGGAGGCTAATGAAAGATATTACATGCATGCAGGCTGAGATTTTCTGAACAGCCACATTCATCGAGATGATATAATATGCTCTTTGCTTCCTTAGATTCCTGTGTGAGGCTCTAAAGGGTAGAGCTGTCCCTTAGTTCTTTTGCTTTTTTTTCAGTGGTATTATCAAGTGCTTTGAACTTTTTTGAATTTTGTTCTTTTTGCTGATTAGGTCCAGTTTGATGAATACTCATACTATGCATTTACAAAGACCTTTACAAAAATGTTTGAGTTCATTTGTGACAGCACCTGAAACCCATTTTGCTCCTGCATCTATAGACAGAACTAGATTCACACACAAACGCAAGACTGAATTACATGTTACAAGTCTGTGGCCTTGCCTTAATAGGACATTAGCCAGTCCACCACTATTATCATACCAATTGAAAGGCAAAGAAAATCCTAATTTACAGAAAAGGAGTGTGTACTGATTTCATGCGAGGTATGTCAGGGAGATTGATAAATAATCTGAGAAGCCACATCTGGAAGCTGATCCTTAAAATACTT
>Ga0181612_175043_pt1 | contig 18882 bp, 12 predicted proteins | sample HoacroProtozoa21_FD_119630 | JGI IMG/M metagenome (GOLD analysis project Ga0181612, IMG submission 119630) | Hoatzin crop microbial communities from Cojedes, Venezuel. Combined Assembly of Gp0051906, Gp0051904, Gp0051908 | reverse complement strand
TCTTCAAAATTAAAGTTATAGATGCATGTGCATTTTAATATACTTTACATAAACACAGAAAAGCTTTTAGATTCCGCTCTGTACCTCCTCTTGAAGTGGTAAAAGTTCCCCAATGATCTCAAATAGAGGGAAGCAGCAGGCCTTTAAAGCCTTTGCCAGTGGAAAAGAAATAATAAAAGAGTAAAAGACAGAACAAGGGGTGTTTGACGATGAATCCTTTTCTGGCCACAGTCAGTCAATAGCCAGGGATTAATTTTTACATAAATGGCTTTGAAATCTCAGGAAAATCACCCTATTTCTGCTGTCACAGAGAAATACCTTGTGATCATATCAGGAATCAAATTACTGGAAATCAATTCAAATTCCAACTTTCCTCCACAATTTACAGAATCTAATATTTGCCCTATTAATTCTATATTCCTATTATGTCTACTAAACAAGAACAGCAGCTTCTAAAACTGATTATCAAAATGCATTTAATCTTCTACTACACTCAGTAATTTGAAAAAAATTGGTGGGAGTAGCAAATTGCATAACTGCTTCAGTGAGACTTATGAGCCATATTTTTCAATACACCAGCTGTACAGTCTGTTGTACTACAGTGATACACATTACCCAAGACACAACAATGATTTAAAATACACATTTGCTCTATGCTGTTTCCTCATTGCTTCTGCTTCATCAGGCCTGACCAGACCAACACCGCAATCCCAACACAGCAGCACTCCTCCAGCTTCAACACAGTACACCCCAAAATCCTCCTCATTTTTATCTGACCACAGAGTGATGACCTTAAAATATAAACTTTCCTGGACGTTTTTTATTCATATACCCCTGAAAACTTCCTGCCACGTGCTTTACACACAATGGCAACCAAGAAGATTGTAGACAGCTCACAGGGAAACATGAGATACGCTTTCACATGACTTTGGAGCGAACACCATTTGTCCCCGCATCCTCTCAGAATGGATAATATCACATTTATTGTATTGCTGATTACTAATAATTATATCTGCTGTCAGCTGAAACTTGTTCATAGACAAATCTTTATAATCAGCCAGACACCTAAGTTTACCAACTTTGGTCAATAATCACCATGCTCTGTGTAGGGGATCAGTTCCTTTAATGATTAGTTTCATGTCTAAAAAGCATCAGAATTATGCTAAGAATTCTGCAGATATAGCTAAGCAATTTAAGAAACTGCTGTCTTTCACACAGAGATTATCTGTGTCGGGTATCCTTGCGAGCACTACCAGGTTCAGATCAGTGCAATGATGTCAAACAGACTGACACACATTGCCCTCAGCTGAGGTTTAACCTTACCAGGTTCACCAGGCACTGAAATGGGCTCCCTGGGTAGCTTTAAGGGCATCTAGGTGAAGAGCATTAACTTCCTCAATTGTTCTATCTGGATCATCAAAGACCTGGCAATTTCTTAAACCAAAGCACCGTGGCAAGAGTACCCCTGTGCCTACTCCCAGCCATGCACTCACGCTGCTGCCTAGGCAGGCGCCAGGCTGGGGGAGCGGGAGGAAGACCTCTTTCTTTCCCTTGCACCCAGAACGATCCAGTCACAACTAAGCAGAATGACACGAGCCGCTCACAGCTGACTAGAATGACACTTAGGATGCAAGGAAAGGGCCTTAATATCAGTAGCAGCTTCCTGAAGTGGGAAAGGGACTCGAGGAGGGTTATACATGCAGCCTAGCAAGCGCTGCTGATTTCTGTGAGTTTGCTCTGCATCCTCCCAGCTCCCCTAAAGGGATGCTTGGACCAGAATTGAAAGCAGTTGCTCTGCTCGGCCCCAGGAGCAGCCCATCCCTCTCCCACAGCTGCCAAGAGCCTGCAGAGATCCACCTCTGGGATCGCTCCCAGTCAGGACTCGTTAACTTAAAACTCATTAAGTACAAGTCATGAAATAATAAAGTTTACCTGGGTGTTAGTAACCTTGCACTTTGCACAATCTTTCCTTTCAAAGCAGGCCTCCAGCAGGGAATTGCTTTTCTAGGTTAGTGTGCAGAAAAGGCTCAGTCTGCACATTTGACCCCTGCCAGCTGGGCTCCTGTGAACAGCAACAAGCCAAGAGTTTCCACCGAAATGCTAGCTATACTTCACAGAACTCATCAACAGAAAACATTCCCTATCAGTTCCTTAACAGAATCTCTGTCAAAGCATGCTATACTTGGTATGCCAGGGTAACATACATCCTGCTTGCAAATATTTGGGAGCTTAAAAACCATTTAATTTACCATACAGACAACTCTAATAATCCATAAAATCATAATTTAAATGGCTTTAAATACAACAGAAATGGCCAACAAATACTGGTTTATGTGAGAGCCTTTCTCTCACATAATAGTGCCAATATAGTATATAGATAGCTAGGAAGGGACTATCACCAGTTAAGTTGCCTTCTTTTCCACTGAGGGTTTTTCAGCTTTCTTCATTACAACAAGGGAACTCGTTTCACCTCTGTTGTGCCAGAATTACCTCCATAGTTTGTTGTCCAGCTGTCTGCTGGAGATAATTACCAGCTCTCTGTTTAAAAAGGCTAGCACACATCTGTAAAACCGTCAGCAGACCTAGCAGTAGAAAGCCAAAACCCCCTCACTCGGAGAGGCTCTAATTTGCCAAGTTTTATCATAACTATCTGGTGGCTCTGGGAAATTACAAGCACTCTGTGGTTACAGTTAAGTGAACAAACTTCTCTGATGCACAACAACAGAAAATATCTTGCATCTACTATTTCATATAATACAGTAACATCAATTACGTGCATAAATACTGTTTAGCCTGTCGAACAGAAGGTTTACTACAACTTCTTTAGGAAAGATCTGCTTAAAAAAAATAATCAAATATGCTTTTCCTAAATTTTTTTTTGAAGACCACATCACTTACATAAAACATCTAGCATATGGCTCCTGTTAGCTCTGACTGATGCTTGTCTCAAGTAGCTTTCTTTTGATATCAAATTACTGTCCTTGACTTTCATATGTTTATGTTCCCAATTAAATGAAAACTGGGGCCTAGAAAGCAGTTTTCCCCAGCTGATTCTGTTTTGTTTAAATACGATACCTATATGTAGTTTTAGCTCGGTTTCTGCAGTATCTTTCCAAGCTTTAAAGAATTTTTTAAAATAAAAAGTTTTCTAGACTTCGTGTTTTAAATGACATTTTCAAAAATGTCTGTGCACATAATAAACAATGAATGGGATTTGTCCTCATTTATGCCCTGGGGATTTATAGCACTACCCTGTGGGGAAAAAAATAATTATTGTTACTTAGAACAAAAGATTATGTAGCACATAAAATAAACACTTAGCTCTTACATAAGCGTGTTTCTTCAGTGGATTTCAAAACATTCTGGAAAACTGGGTAACCGTAACTATCCTTAAGATACAGATGAGAAGGTGATGGTCTGTAGCAGAGCTGGCAATAAAAATTCCCACATCCTGAACCCGTACCAGCCAGACCCCTTCCTGTGCCAGCTCATCTAGTGTCTCTGTTCTCTGGAAGTCTGGGTACCACCATCTTGTGAGATAATGAGGTAGACTACACTCTGCACCACGTACCAGCAATTAAACTATCAACTACACACTGATGGCAGAATTATTATTAGTGATTCTGCTGCTGGAAAGAAGTGACCTGGAAGTCAAACTCCCCGTCTCACGAAGTTTGCATGAAGATCGTTTGAAAAATCACCTCTTGACTTATAAACAGAACCAATTCAGTGCAGCCACTGTGAAGGAAAATTTAGGAAATTACAGTGCAAAGCCACACTTTATTAGAATTTATACACACTATTTCCTTAAAATGGGGAAGAGACCCTCTGATTACACTCTGCGCCCTAAGAAGCCAAAGCCCAGGTGCTCTTCTCCAACCCGCCTCTCAACACCTTTTTAACCTTTTGTTTCCTATGGATCAAGACAAACTTTAAGAATTACTCTTAGCCTGGTTCGCACAAGAAATCAAGCTTGCACATTGACAGTTCATGTGCTTGCACACACCAGAGAGGTCAACCCTCACTAGCCAACAGAGATTCTACGAGTGTTTGCCATGTGTCTTCCATCTGCACAGACCTTCAGGCATAGCCACCTCCCACTAGACCGGCGAGAATCCAGTCAAAAAACAGTTGTCAAGGGGAATCTGACTAGAGTACAGTAACTTCATGGCACCCCATCATTATGGTGGCAATTGCAACAGATATCCCCTACAAAAACTTTCTTGCCAACAGCCTGTTCTGGTCAACGCTCACCTATGATTTCACTCTGGGCAGAGCTACAGAAAGGTGCTTTTCAAACAAAAGGTAGCTAACAAAACCAAAACTACTGGTAATGGGCAAAAAAAGGGCTCTACAGCCTAGAATATTATCTTTTTTTTTCAAGTATACCACAAGTGAAAAGTCTCTTCTAGAAAAAGCACATTTTCAGATCTACTTTAAGAAGGGACAGATGCTGAAGAAGTTACATGTCAGGCCTGGATTGCACATCACCCCTTTTTCTCCCCAAATCCCAGTATGACTGAATCACTCTAAATATAGAATACTTACACAAATGTAGCAAACAAAACCTGTCTTCTGCGAACTCACAACAAGGATACGTAATTGCCATTTTAAGCCAGACTTTTCCACCCATAAACAACAGGAGGGAACAGGAAGAATATGCTGATTTCTGTGGTATTACCCAGATTACTCTGAAATACCTTGGATCTGCACTAGCATACTAACACAGAAAATAACACATTTTATTGGCAAAATCTGACATAAAGAAAATTAGAAGGTGTGTTGTACTGTTCTCAGCCTTAGCTAAATCATCCTTTTAAACCACATTTCCTGGAGTATTTTACCAGCAAAGCTGCCAGTTGTGTTTACTAGACAGTTACACATATCATAAGACTGATAACAATAAGAAAAGATACATTAAAGATTTGTCCATTTATTCCCACTTAAAAGCAGTTTAAACAAAGGCTTGACAAATGCTGTAACACATTTGCTAACCAGCAAGCTCCCTCTGCCCCTCTGAAACGCACGCACACCAAAACATACCTTCCCTTGCAGATACAGATCACGAACGCTTCAAGAACGTGACCTGGCAACGTGACCACCCAATTCTAACCAGCTTGAAAAAAACACAGCAACCTTAATAATGACCAATCATGTGACAAACATCAGTCTCCGAACAAAGTTCTAGTCCCTTGCCAGTTATCAACTTCAACCATGTAAACTAATCTTTTTAATCATTCAGACCCAACTAAAAGCATGATCTCCAGGTTCACCAAGAGGCACTAACTTTCAGAAACAGGTGCTAAATTGCCCACAGCCAGCAGACTTGTCTTACATGCATCCATCCTGCGTACTTCCTGCGATTTGCATTTCCTTTCCTTTGTCCATGTCCTGTGGCCAGCTGCCTCCTGATCCAAAGTGATATCCCAGCACGTGTTACAGCTATGACCATAGAAAGTTTCTGCTGGAGCACGGAACTTTCCCAGAGGATTTGGTCGAGGAGATTTTGGTGGCGTTGCTTATCCTGGGAAGGAGGAGGGTGGGACTGCATTTTTTTAATATATTGTGTGCTTTAGAATGTGTTTCCTCAAACAATATTTTTCAAATGCATCTTTTAATAAGTGTCCATGTCTATATTCCTGGCACACAATATGTTAAAAAAGGGGGACTTACCTGAACCCCTATGGTCTGGTTCCATGCTCCAGTACAGTATCCAAAGTAGCTGTGATGTAACAACAATGTGCATACTGGGGCTTTATATCACTGTGGAAGCTGGCTGGCTGCAGCACAGGTCAGTGCCACAGGACCTGAAAGCAGAACAACAAAGCATGCTTTTACACAGTAACACGCTAAGCACCCACCTCAAAGCAGAAAATACAGGCTTTCCAGAAAATAAAAAAGAATGCAGTATCTATGCAGCTCCACTCAAAGGAATGCTACTTCACACAATTCTCACATGACTACGAGAAACAAATGGTTAAGAAATGACAGGGGAGGTGGAGGCAGAGAATCTAAAGGGGACTACAAATATAACTCCCACACGACATTTTGAAAACACCTCTCTCCTTTCGCCCTATTTCCACGGAGCAGCTGGAGTAACGCTCCGACACCACCCCCTGTTCCTCAGGCACTCACAGTTTTCGCAAAGCACCTCTCCACTGCAGTGCCTCAGGATTCTGCAGTGTCACTCCTCTTCTCCCTGGCTCTCTCTGCAAAGTGAAGTCATAGGAATGGATCAGCCAACCTGACTTCTCACTACCCTGCCCAGAATCCTTTGTGAACTGAAATGAGTCATCGCTCTGAAAAAATCCACGGCGCAACGTTCCAGGTTTCTCCCTATGTCTGCGCTGGCTTCTTTGTCTTTGAAAAGAAGTGCCTCTGCTTCTGGAACAGTGCCCAGCTGCATTGTACAGGATAACAAGCCAGCCTCCTCGTTAAGTGGACAAGAAAGCTATTTACATGCATTAGCAAAGCACAAGTTAAAGCTTTAACCCTCTAGTCAAGACAAAAAATTTACCCCTAACATACCTGCCTGATGTAATACACAACCCCCAATACACAAAACCACAAATGCACAGACATACGTGCACACGCACACACTTACACAGAGCAATATTTTCTTAAATTATTCACTATTTAGCATGACACTTACCAGTTTTTACTCTATTGATTAAAAATATTTGCTCTCCTTTGTCAGTCCTGAAGAATGCTGCAGACCTGCACGTAACAAACAGCTCTGCTGTAGACCAGATCAAAGTTGTGCTGCTGCAAAACTGTTTATCAAAAAATTAGAAGCAGCGGACAAGTCCTTGCAAGCTCATTTTTCATCATCCCATTCACCATTTGGGCTCAAAACAAAGTGAGCCCTGAAACCATGCCAGAGAGAAAATGTCAAACTGCTCCAAGTGCCGAGAGCCAGCGGAGCTGCTTCAGCTTCTGCTGCTACTGACAAAGGAGGTAATGCTCAGAAGGAGGTCACTGTGTCAGGATCTCACTCCCAGTGCTAGGTTCTCCTTCGCTTGGTGAGGCTACGCTAAGCTAAAGCGTCGGGAAAACACAGAAGACGACGTAGGAATGGTGTGTGATGAGAGACAGATGCTGCTGTTTTGGAGAAACATTTTTAGTTGTTTGGGGATTTTCTTTTAAGAGAAGGAAACATTTAAAAATTGTCTTTACCGGAAAAGAACTATTTCTAGTCGTGATCTAGTCATCAAAATAGGAAGACTGATATGCAGAGAGGCAAACAAAAAAATGGAGCTCTGCCACAAGGCACTTCTTTAGAGATTTCTGTATCCTCAGCACTCTGAAACAGGTTGAAGCGTAGCAGGCACATAATCCATCAAATCCTGCAGCATAGCACTCGGGACTCAGCTGTGCTGTGCTGGAACAGGCGGTTCTCTTAGGTTCTCCCTTAAACGCACACAGTGTGTGTTTCGGACTGAATTCAACACCTCGCTACGCTGCAAGCCCCAGCCCTACAACTACCCCGGCAGCGAAAGAGTCAAAGCCAGCCTCAAACAGGTCTATGTAAGTGTTTCAGGAGGACAAGTCAATAGCTGGGTTTACACAACAAACAAACACCCCTTTCGTTTACAAGTCTATGGCAAAGCCATATTATAAACAGGCTGATTTACAAGCCTAAGGTAAACTGGGTGCTCTGCTACACCTGTAGTTACACCGTAGCCAAGATATCAACATAAAAGCTGGGCTTTTGCTACAGACAGTCATCAGTTCTGTGTTCCCTGACAGGCCTCATTCCAGGAAAGCTTCCTTCAGCTGTACAGGAGTTTTGCCTTCCCTGGGGCTGCAGGATCAGCCGCAAAGCCTCTACTGAATCCAGCTTGGCATTGGCAATGTTTGGGTCCCTCAGGATCATTCTGCGGAAACTCCGGTTGTTTGCCTGCTGAGCCCACACCCACTTCACAGCAACGAAACTCACTGCAAGCAGAAACGTTCCTGTGGGCTTAAAAGTGAATTACGAGAGGCACCTACTGAAAGAAAAAAATGAGAGAGCCTCCGATCTGCTCTTCGTTTGCACCAGAAAACACTCAGGCAAAGCTAAACGGCTGGGCTTGTGCGTGCAGTACTGTGCTCACACGCACGCACGTGTCTGGCGGCGGCAGCCACACTACTACCACCAAAGTTAAAGTACTGGCGGAAGAAAGATAAAGGTAACACCACAACCCGAACACCCTTTCTCTCTAACAAACTTCTCCTGCACCTGAACCCGAGTTATGTACTCAAGACCAGCCTGACTACTCTGCACAGACCGATACAATGGCAAGCTCTTCGAAAGACGACGACTCTTGCACGCGTGACGCCCCGGAGACACCCAGAACGCACCTCGTGTGCACAGACACCTCGGCTCAAATTCATCAGCTCACAACACTGCGACACAGCCCTTTACTCAGTATTAAGAGCAGCAAGAAGTGCCCGACACCTCAAGACACGGCAGAGAGCCAAAGTGAAAGGAGAGACCAGCAGCGGGGAAAGCTGAAACGAGACTGTTTAGAAGAGCTGAAGCTGATGGATAAACCAGCGCTGCCATCATCAGCGATGTCGCTGCAGCGTGAGCTCTGAGGAGGAAGGCCTAGCCAAAATGGCAGGTGCGCGTCCCAATCAAGGCACTGCTCTGTTCCTCCATCCCACACCTCCCCAAGAAGGAGGTGCCAAGAAGGTTATCAAGAGCATGAGAAAATTCAGACTAGCCTGTACCAGTTTCAGTGGATCCCGAATTTCAGAGGCTAAAACCAGCCACGAGCACTCAGCACTGGGGGTCTGCAGCTGCAGAGACTATGGTCATCCACCGTTATGATTACTTCTACAAGAACCAACTTCACACAGCGGGAAGCACCCAAACACGCGACTGGGAACACAACCCATGAACCCTGTAGCCCCAGAAGAAACCACACTAAGGAATGTCAGAAAGATACAAACTTACACCCATATTTCTTTAGGAAATTTCTTCAAACTAAAAATTTCTGACATATTAGTGCTCCACTAATAACAACTTACTCTCAGTATGCTAATAAGTTCCACTTGGCTTACCCGAACAAATCTCCTGGTTCTTTAAGAAATCACTGAAGAAAATGCAAGAGGAAACATGAGCAGGGTATTAAATTCAGGAATATCCCAACAAGTAATGCCCATCTGTTTTTGTGCTAATGTCGTCTAGGAGCTTAAATACTCTTTCTTTTTCCCTCCTCCTGCTGCTTACACCCCAACGTGTTTGCAGAGAACATACCTCCCCTCCTTCAGATCTCATTCTACTGGTTTTAAAAAAAAGCATGCAGTCATTGTGTTTTTTCATACGTTTGCCCCTTCTGCCCCTATCATCTTTCTAGAGACTCTTCGACATTTACTCTAACTTACGCAACTTCTCTTTAAAAAGCAACACCACCATATTCTAGTGCTCCAGCCAACCTCTCACCTCAGCTACGAGGAAACTGAAATTTTCCTCCACGTTTAGTGGCAATACCCTGTCCTATATATAATAAGAATGAAACTTGTTTTTTCACAGCTGTACTGCATTGGTGGTTCACCGTCACCCCACAACTGAACAACCGGTTCCAGATCTCTTTTTTACACTGCCTGCAACTAATGAGTTTGAAGCAAATACTCCTTTGACTCCCAAGACCATGACCTTGCCCATTATACTCAGCTTCACTCTGTGGATATGACTAAGGATCTTTAATCACCCAATTCTTCTTATTTGTTACCCATTTTTTAAGCATCTCTGCTTTATCACACGCTAAAAAGAGTCACAAAAACTAAAATGAAAAACAGACAGTCCTTTAAATGTTACCTAATGCAGGACAGAACCCTAACCCTGTGCCACACTTGCTAAGACAACAACCCAGTAAACAGCATTTGAATGAACCCATCGAGTCTCAGCAGGAAAAACAAAGCAACCCACAACACTCCCTCCCCCAGAAGCCCGGCAGGTAAAACAACTGTCTTTTTAGAATTCGACTACTAAAAGAGGCTTCTTTAAATTACAGCTCACTGGAAAGTATGTGATATTTTAAACCACACAGAAGAATTCCCTACCAGATTTTGTCGCTAGGACAATGGGACCGAAGGGGAGGACGGTTTGGGTTGGGTTTTTTTGCATAGGAAGCTGTTACTATTAAATGAAATCAATTCATGTTAAATCTATATTGCCTTCGACCATGCGACCACCCCACTCCCCCAAAAACAAAGCCTGCCTGTTTACTGGCAGCAAACAGTAAATGCAAGGAAGGACACAAGCATTAAAAAAATCTGACACAAGGAGATTTGGCAAGAGAGAGTGAGCACATGAGAAACAAAACAAAAAAACCCAACAAACAATTATAAACCTAGATGTCTTCTTTTAGAGTCGAAATCCTATAAAGGCAGAGAAAAATATTCCTTCCCAACTGCTCCTGAAAGCACAGAACATGGCTGTTGAAACATAGCAATCAGCCTGTCTTAGCCACATGTTGTTCACTATCCGCTTCAGCTTAGCCAGAACACATTTTCAACGTGGCTGGGGATGCTGCAGCAAATCTTCAGCGAGAGTCTAGTCGGCAGCTAAAATCCTTGCAAGGTGAAGGGATGATCAGCAATACAACCCAACGACACAGTCAGCCCTCTTCTCATTTGTATCGACTGCTGTAACCATCGAAGGATTTTCATCCCAAAGACCGTACTGTGGTGGTTACAGCTTTTCAGACAAACAGTGATGACTGGCAGATAACTTCAGGTTAAAATAAGAACCTGCAACACTGAACACAAGTCCCATGGTACTGCAGCAGCCTTTAACAGCCCAGTTTTTCCTGGCTAGGAGAGAACTGACGAAAAGGCCAGGCATGGAATCAATTAAAATAGTGTCGAAGTGGTTTTAAAAATAAAAGGTTAGACACTCCAAAGACTTAAGGGTTGAGAGTTTATCGGGTCATTTTTTTCCCTGTGGTGGAAAGCAGGGTATTCACTATGGCTGGAGTACATTTAAGATGTTCTTTCATGCTTGTGAAATAAAAATACCTTACACCCCAACACATGAACTGGCTATACTAGGATATTCCGCCCCTACGCTCTACCTGCATGGGGTAGATGCAGCGGCCCCTGTTTCCCACAATGGCTCAAAACACTTTCAAACTCTGTCCCTTGGTCTCCCCTGTGTGGGGATCGGCTGTGAGGACGGGAACACGGGAAAAGCCATGGCACAACAGTTGAGCAACTCACCAAATCTGCTGCCTGCCTCACGCTGCTCAAGCATCTTACAGAAAGCCCTGGATAACCAACTGCACGCACTGCCACTAGTGCATACTGTGTCTTAAAGGGAAATGCCCTTGTTCCAGACAGAAACACTTCTTTTGAGATCCTCAATCTCGGATTTTCATTTTTTCTGCCCATTATTATGACTATCAGCAAATGCAGCAATCGAAAACCACCTCCCCAAATAAATGACAGTAACTGGAACCAGAGGTTCCTGCAATTAAACAACTCACTAGATTAAATGTTTCCTCCTGTCCATTTCACGTGGTTTTTGCTTCTTAATTTTATTGAGCACTCGTTTTATTACAGGAAGCAGTAAACCAAAATCTGCAACAGCAGTTTACTACTATTACAACAGTAACACCTCTTTTCTTTTTTAAGCGAAATTTCAGGAATCCGAAGATCTCCCTGTACATGAGCCATAGAACCGTACATGGTATCCAGAACAAGGATGAAATTACCAGTTTCACAGACAGAGCTCTATTACGTGACTTCTTGTATATCTCCTAATTTACACGGTCTTGTGTTTAGACTTGTAAGTACCACCCCCCACCTAACACGTTCACCACTGACTCCAGCAACATGCAGACCAGGATCCTAAAAACGTATAAAATGTAACACATTTGAGCAGATTTCTTCAGTGTGCACGGCACTGCCTTACACCACCTTGCTGATGTCACTACTTTGCAGAACTGCTCAGCTGTTTTACTCACTAGCACCTTCTGAAGTCCTCCTCAGCAGTCGTAATGAACCTGAGCAACTGCGATCTGACAGCCAGGGTTACCACTTCATTACCCACTCCATCCTTCAGATTTCTAATATAGCTATTAAACCCTAAACATTTGGTATTGATCCCTGCTGCACAGAACACTGTTAACCCTTTCCAGGGACCAGAACCGGCCACTCTTCTTTTTCCCCCCCTCTGTATTCTAAACTGAGCTCAACAAGACTTATCTCTTGGACGTTCACCAAGCATTTCAAAGCACTAGAGCGTGGAAGAGTCCTGGTGCTCCCCAAGTGTCGCCATGACCCAGTTTTCTGAGAGATGAGAGCACATAAAAATAGTTCTGTCTTTGCCCTCTTATTCACTATAGAGAGACCTAAACTAGGATATCAAGACTAGATAGCTGAGACAATGTCAGAAGCCAATGATGAGCTCAGCTTACAGTGAACTAAACCAAAAGGCTAGCAAAAGGAGATATCTGGGATAATTTCTTGAACAAATTTGGCAAGTAACCACTGGACACAGAGAGAAAATCACATGTAACAGAATTTTGAGATCAAAGCATGGGGGATGTATAAATTCAAGCTCTGAATGACTACATTTTATGCCGTAAGAAGATAATACTTTCTTAACACACATTAAAACAACAAAAACAACAAGAAAGCCGTTCCTTATCTTGCCATTATGTTGTCATTCCTTCTTCTGGACCCCCAAAAGGGCTTACAGTTACTGCCATATTCTTTCAACAAGCTACCCCCACACGCAGAACTTTAAGTCACCCAGACCTTCTGGGCCCAAAGGCCCATGACTCCTGTTTAGAAGGGTAACAAGCGTTTCTGTCAGAGCCAGAGCTCGACAAGGCTCTCTGCTTCAAAAGTATTTCTGATCATCAGCAAACACTGCATCGCACATGGCACAGGAGACGGTTCATGCCATGCCCCTCTCCTCACCTGGCCACCCCGCTCTGGGAGGTTGGAGCTGCTGCGCAGACCAGCCTGTGGAAACACCCACAGCGGAACCAAGGAGCCCTAAAAGCATTTTTGGAAACCTCTGCTGTTCCTCCTGCCTGTTTGGTAGCTACACGTTTTAGCCTTAAAGAGCGGACGTAGAGGTTACTTAAAGAAAAACCTAGGCTATAAAGACTGAACTAGCAGCAGCAGAGGACTGGAGAGAAAAACAAGAAACAACATTGGTAAGAAAAAACATGGCAAAGGTTAAAAGGAAATGTTGGGAAAGAGACGATTGTTGTTTGATTCCTAAAGCAGGTGACGCAGCATATGTGATGTTAATGATGAAAGAAGACTTGTTAAAAGAATCCAAATGCTTAGCGAGGGGAAACGGAAGCAGGAATGATAACCAAATGGTAAGAAACAAAATTAGTACCTCCAGCTGTAGCAAGGCTGGGAAAAATACAAGGGTCTACAGGATTGCTGGAATAAGCAAAGTGGGAACAGCTGTGCGTATTGGTGAAGAAAGCAGTGAACAAAGGACAGTTGTGTTGTGAAGGGCGATGTGCATGTGCTCTGCATCCACTCCGTGCCTGCCTTTGTTTTGTTTTCTAGGCTGACCTTCACCCCACGCCACACAAAGGATTCAGTGAAAGCCTCCGTTCACAGTCTCAGTTAAAAGCCTGAAAGAACCAATGTGTCTTGCGCTGCAGCCCATAGCCTGAGCCCAAGTGCCAGCGACCAGAGGGAGCATCTCCAGCAGCTCAAGGTGGGGGAACCGGCATCCCACAGAGGCTCTGAACGAGCCCTCCCAGTGTCTGCAACAGGCAGAACAACTGAAAAATAACATTTAGCTTGCTCTCCAAAGGGTTGCTCCTAAGCTTGTATGATGAAGAGATCAAAGCCAGGGGAAGGATGGGAGCTTACAGGACAGCAAAGGATGTTGAGAGTAAATGAGTAGTGAGCATGCTAATTAGGCACACATGCGACGTCACGCCACTGAAGGAGCATGCTAACAGTTTGGGCAATTTGAATCAAAACATGTGAAAGCAGTTAAGCATGTCACCACCAATGCTCTCTTTGGAAGTGTTCCGCTGCTTTATGAGAAGCTCTTCAAAACACACAGGCACATGTAGGCTCATAGCAGAAGGTGCAACCCACAAGCACTTGAAAGCGCGGGGCTGCCCAAAGGGCATCCCCTGTGCCATGTGTGGTCTGCAAAGCCTCTCCATGAGGCTTGCGGTTTTTTCCTTTACATTGTTGTATTTTGTTTTAATTCTGGTACTACATTTAATTGAGGTATTGCAACGTAGACTCCCTAAGCAGCATCCAGTTTGGTATGCTCTCTGAAGACAATTTGGGGAACATCTGTGTAACAGGCAAGATGCAAACTGACCTCAGGGCTTTGGTCTAAAAGACTCACTTACTGCCAGAATTATCTTGGTGTAATTATACCTCTGTAAATCCCCATTTATTCTGGAATAAGAACTTTTTTTTTTAACCTGATTTAGCTTATACAACTTCCATAAGTTGTATCAGTGGGGGCAGTTGTACATGCACAATGCTGCTAAATTCCTCTGCATGACCCTTCGTATCACGCACAAAAAAGAGAAAATTAAAAACAGAATTAAATAGTAAAATAAAATACTAATTTAATTAGAGGCAAGAATGTGTCTTCCTGTTGTTCAGTCATATGGCCCTTGATGTGTTCAAAAAGTAAATGTTAAAACAAAGGAATTACCCTTTTCTTTTACTAATATTTTTTCCCAGGTTCTGATAGCTTCACTCTTGAAGAGTAGATAACCATTGACATTTAGAGTTGCATGTACTATTTCTCCAAAAACTTCCTGTTATGGTCAAAGACAGAGACATTAAAGGAGCCAAATTTAGTTCCTATTGCCATATGTTGTTTCCAATAGTCACAGCTTGAGTTTCAAAACTGATGTAGATTGGCACTTCCCTTTACCTCCATTGAGTGCTGCTGTACTCTCAGTACTTCCGAAAATCAGGAGTTACTGAGGAGCCTAATTTTAGGCACTAATTTCTGGATCCCAGTATAAAAGCTCAGACTTGAACATGAAAAGAATCCATGCACTTAAGCTATTTGGGAATATATGAAAGTCTCGGACACAATGCTTGAAGTTACGCATCTCCTTCATACTTCCACTTATGAGTAAGAGCTTAAAAGCCTACTTTAGGGCAAAAAGGTTTGAATGCGATTTACACACCTTTTGCCTTGCTCCTGACAAACTTTATTCGACTGAAGTTCTGATGTAATCAGTGTTTCCAAGAAAAGCTTTGGGTCTGCAAAATTACTTTCTTAAGATGAAGAAAAGAGGGATACAGAGTAAGGAGTTCTTGGCTCTACAGAAGATAATTCCGATACTCAGAGTCATTTCCTCACGATATCTTTGGAGGATGCAAAAGCCTTGTGTAACTTTCCAGTAACATTTTCCTCCTGATAACACAACTTCTTTCAATGGCAGGAGTAATCTTGCCAAACATAATCACCACAAATTTTCCCCTCATACGCAGCCTCTGACTGTATCGCTCATCACCTACGCAGCCAGACATTATGCAAGCCTGTTTGCCAGATACTGTTCCTCAGGATGTGCTTGCAGAACACCAGAAGTACCCACGCTCTCTCTCAGGCCTCCAGAGAGTCGGCCATCTCCTTCAACTACGGCTTCCACCAACAGTGAAGTCACAGTGCTGGCTTTGTGATATCACAGCATTCTCCGTAGCAACAGCCTATGAGGTCACAAATAAAGGATTATCGCTTTGCTGCAGGATTAAGGGAACTAAGAAGCCGGTCTGTCAGGAAGACGGGTTTTACTTCAAATAATGGGAATTAGGAGAATGCTGAAAAAAAACGGGTTGTTGACTGTCTTTGTCTCGCATGATCCCTTTTTTCAATAACACTGTAAAACAAGATATTACTTTCTTTGACAGCTCCCAAGTAACTGAGTGAACTGTAGACTGCCTCTTGAGCTTTTACTTGGGAGATGAATCCTGAAACAACTTCTGTATCTTTTGACTCCTTGGTCATTTGATTTTGCAAGTGAGGTCAGCAGTCAGACCACTCTCCTAAAATTGTCTGCTGGTCAGTTTATTCACATGTGTTCAAAGCTGGCAGTAAGTTCCAGAAAGTGACCAAAAGGGGAAGAAAAAAAAAAAAAAAAAAAAAAAGAGGGCTGGAAATATCTTGCCTTAGCCCACCTTACTGTTTAGGCAAGGATTTGTGAAAATGATTCCAAACTGGGAGTCTAAGTTCCTAAGAAAGATCAAAAAAATATGCACTGTAAGTTACAGTGCTTTAAATGCTTGTTTAAAATGCAAGAAACAGTTATAATTTAGAAGAACCTTCCCCGCAAAATATACTTGCAGTCACAGGAATCTTTACTGCAAACATTACTGTCAGAATAAAACACTTGCAGAAATAATTTCATTACTCTTAGTGGTTCTTTATTTTTCAACAGCATCTCGTTTATTCTCCAACAAATAACCTGTTTAAAAGTTCTGCAAAATACAGAATTCCAGAACCTGTTTGAAACTATTCCAAAACCTTTATCTCCCCATTCCCCCACCATGGAGTAAATCAAGAACAGCGCACACACAATCACCTGACAAACACTTCCCGATCCCTCAAGGAACCACTAGGCTTCACAGAATCACAGAATCACAGAATAGTAGGGGTTGGAAGGGACCTCTGTGGGTCACCTAGTCCAACCCCCCTGCCAAAGCAGGGTCACCTACAGCAGGCTGCACAGGACCTTGTCCAGGCGGGTCTTGAATATCTCCAGAGAAGGAGACTCCACATACAGGGTAAGTATTGCACAAGTTGGAGGGACATGAGTCCAAAGGAAATGCAAGACTATTAGCGTGAGATGGGAGAATGAACAAGAAAATAGAGCAAGGAGGACATAAGAAGCAAGAAGGTTGCATGTAGGATATCCAGCCTGTTCATCCTAAAATACTGGTTCATTCCACTGCAGGAATAAGCCATTACCTGCTCCCAAATACTGACACAAATGCCTGCGGTCTCCTCTATGGAGACACAGAAACAGACAGAAATGTCAAGAAACTATACCCCTAACTTCACTAAAGACCTTACTGTCAGCAGGAACAGTTTTGTTCTCACATTTCTAATGAGAATGCAGATGAGACCTTAGCTGGAGCTGAAATTTAACAGAGAACCCTATATAATCATGTTTATAAGAACTCTATGCAGTGATTTTTTATCATAACTACATTAACTTGGATATGCTTTTCTGCTAGTCATGCAAAAAGGTGTCAGCTCTCAGGTTATTCCCTGTGCAAAATGGCCACCATTTGTCATCACAGTCAATGGCTGCCATTTCTCTATAGTTAACTAGCATGCAAAAATGAGGCTATCTTTCATAAAGGTGATTACTTCCTCCAATTATTTTCAAACTGAAGCAAAATGAAAACCATTGCATCTCTATGGTTCAGAGATACGGCACCATACTATTAAGATAAAGAGACAGTGAAGATTTGCATATTCAAAATGAGAAGAATAGGATGCAGATTTATAATATTCAACACGGGAGCTTGCAGGATTGTCCTGTCATACTGCCCACTTATAGCATCATCTCCATACCACAAGCTGTGGCCTAAACCTTAGTTGCTCTGTCATTGTTTGTGCCTCAGGCCTACATTGCCTCAGACGCCAGTACCCCATTTCCCTTCAGAGAGATACATGCTCTTCGTACGTACTGACTGAAGGAAAGCCATTTGCATATTTCACTGTTTAACAATTTAATTGTTTCCTCTTCTAAGGATCAATCACCTAGAAATGGGAGGCTGACCTGAAGGTTACTGCATTTCTTTCCAATGACTAGATATTACAAGAGCAGGCTACTATCTAGTATCTTAAATCAGGAAAGTGAGCAGCAATTTATAATTGAGCCATCCATTATGGCAGCGTAACTTCAGAGGGCAGTAGCATGGCTCTGCACAACTATCAGTGCTCAGTAAAATCTACAGAAAATAACTTATAACTGTGATACAATCTTCTGAATATGGACTCATTCACATACATGACATAGCAGTAAGTCTGAATCCATGTCTGACGTAAATATGTGACCAAAGTCACACAAGTATACATGCATTAATCTCAATCTGAAGTCCAATAACCATTTCCGCCCTCACTTTCAAGCATCAGAATTTCAAAACATGATTATATGAATATTTCTTAAACAGCTAAGCTTAAAAAACCAAGCAAACCCCCTTCTTATTACGGGACTACCAGATTGTACCTCCAGCATAATCTATTCTAGTAAGTATTGTAAAAACTAAACTGCATCTATATAAAGGAATTGCCCACAAAACTAAAAAGTACAAAGTGTTATCTTGAATATGTCATCCCCTAAAAATTCAACAGTGTTGCAAATACACAACTATAACTGTAATGGTGAGTCATGACAATATTAAATGGATAGTGCGGTAATTTCTCTGCCCATCAGATAGATGCCTGAAAAGATCTTGTAAATAGAATTTCTGTACAGCCTACTGCTGGGTGAACACAGTTCTAAAACTTTGCCAATGCAATCTGCCAGGGCCAGTGCAGTTTTATTCCCCAAAGCACAGTGATTTTACTTCTCCTGTGACCCCGCCCCAAGCACCCACTCTAGCATGTAAATGAATTACAGTCTAGCAAGTTAAAATCCACCTTTTATTTTCATCATGTGCTTTAAATGTGTTGTTAGCGAAATAGTGTTTTCACGTAAAGTAAAATACAGAAATAGTTCTATGATATTGTTACGGTAGATTTCAGAAGTTGCAGAAGGAAATAACTGCTGTGAATCATATTTTGGATGTGCCTATTGCACCACAAAGAATAGATTACATAAAACAACATGAAATAACACAGCTAGAAGTGACCTGATCAGGTGAAGGTGATTCCAAAGCCATGTCTCTACTTGCCAATACACTTCAGAACTACATAGC